>Ga0302309_10002945_pt1 | contig 13642 bp, 11 predicted proteins | sample III_Palsa_N1_1_FD_200453 | JGI IMG/M metagenome (GOLD analysis project Ga0302309, IMG submission 200453) | Peat permafrost microbial communities from Stordalen Mire near Abisko, Sweden - III_Palsa_N1_1 | ecosystem: Environmental > Terrestrial > Soil > Palsa > Peat permafrost | place: Sweden... | reverse complement strand
CGGCTTTTATGGCTGGTTTTACTGATGGGAATTTTCATTACGCATGCGTGGCAACGGCTACGTCCTGCCAATGATTGGTTAATCACTGAATCAACGCATGCGGTTGATCCGATTTGGTATGTCACCGATATCCAGCATCACATTTTCGATGAAAATGGGAACCTCACCAAAGCGTTTTCTGCAGAAAAAATGACACATGCACAAAAGCAACAGAAAACTCTCGTGGTCAAACCACAAGTCACCTTACAGCAAGCAGAACAAGGCGATTGGCAGATCAATGCAGAGCACGGCTTGATTTATCATGAAAAATCCATTGAAAAAGTGCAGCAAATTGATCTATGGGACAATGTACATTTACAACAAAGCAATGTGCCCGATCCGGCTCAATTAAAAACCAGTGCCATCGAGTTATTTCCGCAACAATGGCGCGCTCAAACCAGTGCGCCCGTCTCCATGCAACAAAAACAAAATCATTTACAAGGTGTGGGCTTATCGGTCAATCTTCACACCGAAGAACTACGCGTATTATCAAAGGTAACAAGCAACCATGAAATATCTTCTTTATCTCCTTAGTGTTATCAGTCTGCTCAGTTTTTCTTTGCTGGTTATCGCCAAAGATAATCCAGATGATCTGTTGCCCATTCAAATTAGCTCAGATAGTTTTGAATTTAACAATACCACTGGGGTAGCAACCTATAAAGGCAAGATTGAAGTCACCCAAGGTTCCAGACAGCTGACCTCCACCTCACTGAATATTTATCGTTCCAAGGATGGCAGTATTGATAGAATGATTGCCGTTGGTTCTCCTGCCAAATACCAAGGACAGACTGATCCAAAAAAACCATTGTTATATGCGCATGCGGATACCATTGAATATTACGTGCAAAAAGAATTATTAATTTTAATGGGACACGCTGAAGTGGAACAAGCAGGCGATAAGTACCAAGCACCACGTATTGAATACGATTCAGCCAATGAGCGTATTAATTCACACGCCACCTCTTCCGGTCGCACCACCATTACCATACAGCCCAGAGACAACAAAAATAAAGGATTATAAGCATGGATCAGCCCATCGCTTTACGCGCAACCCATTTAGCCAAACGCTATAAAAAACGTTGGGTGGTCGAAGATGTTTCCTTTGAAGTCAAGCAAGGTGAAATTGTCGGTTTATTGGGTCCCAACGGTGCGGGAAAAACCACTTGTTTTTATATGGTGGTGGGCTTGGTTGAAGCCTCGCGTGGACAGGTTTTTTTAGGCGAGAAAGACATAACCTCTTTAAGTATGGATGCACGTGCTCGCGCAGGGATTGGTTACTTGCCACAAGAACCATCGATTTTTCGCAAACTCAATGTTGCAGATAATATCATGGCTATTTTAGAAATTGCTCAACCCACGTTAAATAAAGAAGAGAAACAAGATCGTTTGGGATCGTTATTAGAAGAATTTCGCATTGAACATTTACGTGATAATATGGGCGTGAGTCTGTCAGGTGGTGAAAGACGTCGCGTTGAGATTGCGCGCGCTGTTGCGGCCAATCCACAGTTTATGTTACTGGATGAACCCTTTGCCGGTGTTGACCCCATTTCCGTGAATGATTTAAAACAGCTCATCCATCATTTAGCCCAGCGTGGCATTGGTATTTTAATTACCGATCATAATGTGCGTGAAACCTTAGATTTGTGTTCCCGCTCGTATATTATTGGTCATGGTCAAGTGATTGTTTCCGGTAATCATGAAGATATTTTAGAACATAAAACCGTGCGCGACATTTATCTGGGCGAACATTTTCAATTATAGTGCTCAAATAACTCATAATGCGTCATTTCGTGCGTAAATGGCCCCGTCAAATGCAGTAATGTCTCACACGTTTGTAAGATATTTGCTCATGCTTTATTTTTAAAAATCGCGTATCGTATAACATTGAACGACAACAAGGCAGTGGTCATGGCACGTATACTGATTGCGGATGATGATACAAATATCAGGCGCTTATTTCGCCAGGTATTGGAGCGTGCGCATCATGAAGTCATCGATGCTGAAGATGGCGATGTTGCGTTGCGCATGATGAAGAAATCTCAACCGCATGGTTTGGATATCTTAATCACGGATGTATTAATGCCCAATAAAGAAGGCTTAGAGTTAATACAAGAAACAAAGTTATCCTATCCACATATTCATATTATTGCCATTTCTGGCGGCGGTGCCGTCGGTTTGCAAGACTGCTTAATGTTTGCAGACGGCTTTGGTGCTGACCGTGTCTTTGCCAAGCCCTTACGGCCACAGCATTTGGTTGAAGCAGTCAATGAATTGCTCGGACAGAAAGAAGTCGCTTAATCCTTAGACAACTTATCATAATCAAATGTGCGACCAGAAGACGATTCATCCGGTTTTGGTGGTTGACCTTGCGTGTTTTTATATTTTTGCATAATTAAAATATAACGGACCCAGCCAATTAACATAAGAACACTACCAATCACAATAGCCCACAAAATCAAACCTGAAAAAATAACAAAACCCACAATACCAATCACAATAACGGCGCATAACCATAAAAATGGCAAAACTTGTTTTAACAGTTGACGCAACATTTTAAACTTCCCCCGCCGCCAGTTTAGTCACTTTCGCAAATGCCTTGGGCAATTTATGTCCCCGATGTCCGCGTGCAGCCACATAATGTTTTAATTCTGCACGGGATAATACATATTGCTTTTGCCCTGCATACAATTGTAATCCTTTTGACAGATCACATAAACACCAGTCTTGAATATAATCAGCACGTGTTTCAATATCAAAGGCATCAAATTGTACCAGCTTATTGCCTTTGCCTTTTAACATTTGCGGCAATTCGCTAATCATAACACACAACAAACGACCTTGATGCGTTAATATGGCGACATATTGACTGGCCTGTTCAATAGACATTAGTAATGGCTTTAATGCTCTTGCATTTTCATCACATTTAATGATTTGTTTACCATTGCGATTTTTACTGTTTAATTCGTCTGCGGGCAAGATAAACCCATAACCAAAATCACTCGCCCACAAGACTTTTTGGTTTTCTTCTGAGAATAATACGTCAATAAATTCAGCGCCTGCCGGTGGCGATAAGTGACTGGTCAACGGCTCACCTTGACCACGTGCCGAAGGCAGATCAGCAGCATTGAGACTATAACCACGACCAGTATGATCAACCACAATCACCGGTTGATGCGTTCGTCCTTTGGATACACATAAAAAGCCATCGCCTGCTTTATAAGACAAAGACGCAGGATCAACTTCATGTCCTTTCCCCACACGGATCCAACCTTTTTCTGACAAAATCACCGTGATGGGTTCTTTCACTTGTGGCAATGATTTTTCTAATATTTGCGCTTCTTTTCTGACCACTAACGATGAACAACGCTTATCACCATGTTGTTTGGCGATATGTTCTAGCTCTTTGCGGATCAATTGATTTAATTTGGTTTTGGAATTTAATATTTTTTCTAATTGTTCACGTTCTTTGTCCAGCTCGCCCTGTTCACCGCGTAGAGTCATTTCTTCTAATTTGGCCAAATGTCTTAATTTTAATTCTAAAATCGCTTCGGCTTGAATATCACTTAATTGAAAACGTTGCATTAAAATAGACTTGGGTTCATCTTCTTCACGAATAATTTTAATCACTGCATCAATATTTAAAAAAGCAATGAGTAAGCCTTGCAAAATATGCAGGCGATGCAAAACTTTGTCCAACCGAAATTGTAAGCGTCTGGTGACAGTTTGGGTGCGAAAAACCAACCATTCGCTGAGCAGGGTGCGTAAATTTTTGACCTGCGGTTTACCATTTAAACCAATCATGTTTAAATTCACACGATAACTGCGCTCTAATTCTGTGCTGGCAAATAAATGACTCATTAAACCTTCGACATCGACACGATTGGATTTTAAGACCAATAATAACCGCGTTGGATTTTCATGATCCGACTCATCGCGCAAATCCACCAGCATCGGTAATTTTTTGGCCTGCATTTGTCCGGCAATTTGTTCAAGAATTTTTGCGCCAGACACTTGATACGGCAGTGCGGTAATGATCACTTCCGTGTCTTCTTGCTGATAAACAGCGCGCGCTCGTACACTACCATTGCCCGTTTCATACATACGTAACAGATCGGCTTGCGGTGTAATAATTTCAGCCCCTGTTGGATAATCGGGAGCGCGTAGATGTTGACATAGATCTGCCACAGTGGCATCGGGGTTATCCAATAAATGCAAGGTCGCTGCAATCACTTCATTTAGTTGATGTGGCGGAATATCAGTGGCCATTCCAACTGCAATCCCCATGCTGCCATTGAGCAATATCGCTGGAATTTGTGCCGGTAAGTATTTGGGCTCTTGTAAAGTACCATCAAAATTATTTGCCCATTCAACCGTGCCCTGTTCAACCTCTGCCAACCATAAATCAGCATAGCGCGATAAACGCGATTCCGTGTAACGCATGGCGGCAAATGATTTGGGATCATCCGGCGAACCCCAGTTCCCTTGACCATCCACCAGCGGATAACGATAAGAAAACGGTTGCGCCATTAAAACCATCGCTTCATAACACGCACTGTCACCATGTGGATGAAATTTACCTAACACATCACCGACGGTGCGCGCGGATTTTTTATATTTGGCAACATTCTTTAAGCCCAGTTCGCTCATGGCATATAGAATGCGGCGTTGCACTGGTTTTAAGCCATCGCTGATATGCGGGAGTGCGCGATCGAGGATCACGGACATGGCATAGTCTAAATAGGCTTTTTCGGTAAACGTGGTTAACGATTGCTTTTCAATGCTGTCAAATGCGGCCTGAGACATGAGGTATCCTGAGATTGATCGAAGATTGATGCATAGTATAGCGTGAGAGTGGGAAAAACTTCAAAAAATATATTTTCTCTGCCGGACAATCGCATCTAAATATCTTTTCATTACAATATGCTCCATATTTCCCCCCTTTGAAAAAGGGGGGTTAGGGGGGATTTACAGAATGACTCGATGAACCAAGCCATGAAAAGCATACTGCATCGAAATAACATACAATAAAGTTCAGCTGCATTAGCGGGCAAATCCCCCCTAGCCCCCCTTTTTCAAAGGGGGGAAACAAGAAAACAGACTACTAACGCGAAGACTCTTCGTCATCCTCTTCCGAGAAAGACTCTTCTTCATCGTTCGCAAAGTCTGAAAATAAATCACTATCGGCTTGTTCACTAGGCAAATCATCATCAAACAACTCATCTTCAATAATGATCAACATATCATCATCCATGTCATCCTGGCTGCCAGGTGTCCATGCGGCCACAGGTGATGTTGTCGATTGTTTTGCGACTTGGGCTTTGACGCGCTTGTCTGCTTTTTTCTTTTCAGCAAGTGCTTTAGCGGCTTGTGCTTTGACTTGTTTGGCTTCTTTCTTTTTTTGTGCAGCCAATTTGTTCGCTTCTGCTTGCTTTTTTGCATCCATTTTCAAGGCGGCTTTTTCTTTTTTGGTTTCTTCTTCTATGACTTTCGCCATGGCTTTTACCAAACCAGAAAATTTCTTGGCAGCGGCTTGTGTTGCATGTAATTCTTTTTTAGCAATATCAAAAACAACACTAACTTCTTTAACGGCTGCTTGCGCCGACTGATAAGCCTCTTTGGCTTTATCACGTTGTAACGCCGTTTTGGCTGTGGCTTTCTTTTGCTTCGCTTGCGTTAATTGTTGCTGTGCACGCGCCATTTGTTTTTCAAATTGTGCCAGATTCTTTTGTGCGTGTGTTGTTAATACGCCGATTTGACCCGCCGTATGATCCAAACTTTGCGCAAAACTCATTTCAATGCTGTGTAAATCCATTGCAGCTGTTTTTTGTTTTGGGGATGCTTTTACAGTTTTAAGGCTGGCAACTTTTTTAACGGTCTTCACTTTTTTGGCAGGGGCTGGTTTTTTAGCAATGGCTGTCTTTTTAGCAACAACCGCTTTTTTGGCTAGAGTTGTTTTCTTAGCAATCGCTGGTTTTTTAGCAATGGCCGTCTCTTTAGCAACAACCGCTTTTTTAGCTAGGGTTGTTTTCTTAGCAATCGCTGGTTTTTTAGCAATGGCCGTCTTTTTAGCAACAACCGCCTTTTTGGCTAGGGTTGTTTTCTTAGCAATCGCTGGTTTTTTAGCAATGGCCATCTTTTTAGCAACAACCGCTTTTTTAGCTAGGGTTGTTTTCTTAGCAACCACTGCCTTTTTGACCGCTGTTGTTTTTTTAGCAACAGCCGCTTTTTTTGCTATCGCTGGTTTTTTAGCAACCGCCGTTTTTTTCACCGCAGCGGATGTTTTAGCAACAACCTTTTTTTTAGCTTGCTTGACGGATACTGCTTTTTTGGGCTTGGAACCTTTGATCGCCATGATGGATCTCCCTGCATGAGTGATGAGTTAAAATAAATATTATCATGATTATGGTAATGGATCGACTAAGATGCAATAGCCTATCTTATTTTATTTCATTTTTAAAGCCTCAACATGCTATAATGCCCTCTCATTTGCTGGGCATAAGGTCATTAATATAATGATGTGGGTGCTATTAGGGATAAGCGCCCTGGTATTTGTAGCGCTAGGACACTATTGGGGACGCGCGACCACACATCAACATTTATTTTTTGTTGGCGGGCGACAATTTGGTATCGGCTTGATCACCGCCTCATTATTGGCCGCAAATATCGGCGCAGGAACCACAGTCGGTGCCGCCGGATTGGGCTATCAATATGGTTGGATGGCTTGGTGGTGGGGAGGCTCAGCAGCCGTTGGAACCCTATTGCTGACATTCTTTATCGCGCCCAAACTCTGGCGCTTAGCAAAAACCCATCAATTTCTTACCTTAGGCGATTATTTGGCCTTCCAATACGGTTCATTATTACGTGATGCCTTGGCATGGATTTTATTATTGGCCACTTTGTTTTTATTGGCCGGTCAATTAATGGCCTTGTCATATTTATTCAGTGTGTTTTTGCAGGTTTCAAAAATACAAGGTTGTCTGCTGTCCAGCTTGATTGTGATTGGATATTGCGCCAAAGGCGGATTGTTTGCAACCGCGCGGATTAATGCATTGCAATTGGTGGTGATTTTTTTAGGTTTTATATTGGCCGCCTATTTTCTCAAACAACAAACCGATATCAGCACGCTCTTTCATATGCAACAATCATTGCACCAAAACACTCCGCCCGCATTGATTTTCAGTTGGCTCGTTTTATTGGTTCCTGCGTTTATGATCTCTCCCGGACTTATCCAAAAAATGTACGCGGCTCAAAATCTGCGCAGTTTGTATTGTGGTGGTGTGCTCGCCGCACTATTAATGGCCTTATTTACATTATTGCCTGTTTTTTTAGGAATGAGTGCCTGGATAGATAGCATTGTCCCCCAACAAGCCGAATGGGCTTTATTGCAAAGTGTGGCGGATAATGTGCCGCAATGGCTAAGTATTTTACTATTATTGGCCATTGCCTTTGCTGAATTAAGCACCTGTGATGCCATTATTTTAATGGCCAGCAGCAGTTTGAGCGTGGATTTGCTCAGTCGATACCCTTGGTATCAAGCAAGATCAGCGTCACAAATATTGCATCTAAATCGTGCATTGATTATTTTGATGATGCTCATTGCCACTTTATTAGCCATGTATTTGTCATCCATTATTGCAGCCTTGTCGTTGTTTTATACATTAATGGTGGTTGGATTATTTATGCCAGTGGTCACCGGCTTATATGGTTTTAAAATCGAACAAAAAACCATGTTAATCATTGTGATCAGCAGTCTCACGGGCACGCTGCTCTTTCATTGCTTAACGAATGGACACGGATGGTCTTGGTTATCGCCACAACTGTTTGGTTTACTGTTGTCCACCTTCTTGGTATGGGGACGTTTTTATACAAAACAAATGAGTCTGGCCGTGTTACTCATCATCAGTGGGTCCAACAGTCATGCGTTGACACAAATTCCAGGTATTTTGGTAGGACATTGCGCAGTCTCTGATCGCACCAGTGGCGCCACCGCTATCGTATTTCCCGACGGTGTGATTGCGGGAGTGGACGTGCGCGGTGGCGGACCAGGCACGCGAGAAACCGATCTGATTAATCCCATCAATAAAGAACGTAAAATTAACAGTATTGTATTGTCAGGTGGCAGTGCGTTTGGTTTAGACGCGGCCACGGGTGTTGTACAATTTTTAGCAGAAAAAAACATCGGTTATGATGTTGGCGTGACTAAAGTACCGTTGGTTCCTGCGGCCATCTTGTTTGACTTACAAATCGGCGCACCTCACATTTATCCTGATAAAGCCTGTGGTTATCGCGCCGCAAAGAGCGCAACAGACGCGCCTGTCACCATGGGCAATATTGGTGCAGGCTTAGGTGCCAGTGTGGGGAAAATTCGCGGTATCGCCTATGCCATGAAATCAGGTTTGGGTGTGGCACATATTGAATTGGACAATGGTTTACAGGTCGCCGCCTTGGTAGCCGTGAATGCCTTGGGTGATGTGATCAATCCATCCACACAAAAAGTACTCGCGGGTACACGTGCAGATGATGGTAAAACCTTATTGGATGCCCGCTCGTGGATCAAGCGTCATCCATTAACTCAACAGCAAGACAATAATACCACTATCGGTGTGATTGCAACCAATGCGGTGTTATCCATGCCACAAGCCACCAAGTTGGCCCAAATGGGACATGATGGACTCGCACGTAGCATTGCGCCTATTCACACTGAACATGATGGCGACACCCTATTTGCGGTAAGTACAGGAACGTGGAGCGGTGACATTGATATGACGGTGATTGGCGAGTTGGCTGCGCAAATGGTGGCACAAGCCGTTGTCGATGGAACCTGTGCAGCAACCGCCATTAAAGGGTATCCCGCAGCAACATGTGAATAAAAAAAAGCGCCCTTAAAAAAGAGCGCTTTTTACAAGAACAAACCAATAACGATTATTTAAAGTCTATCGTTTCTAAGAATTGTCTGTAGCTTTCTGAACCATTCCAACCTAAAAATTCATTCACGCTCTTAGGTGATTTTTCTTCAGATGCTGGGAAATAATAATACGCAACGGCAGTCTTGCCTTCACCAAACCACAAACGGGTGATTTGCATAAATGCATTACGCTTAGGATCATGCATCACCATTTCATAACCATAATGACCATTGACTTCCACAGGTATGCCACGCTTTACTTCAGTGAAACTGTAATCTTCGCCTTTTAACGCATTGCTGGCATAATGAGCCAATATCTTTTTAGACGCTTTATCAAAATCTGCTTCGCTGTGAAATTTTGCCTTTGGATTGACAATACCCACCGCTGCAAACACACCGGAAGGACCATCATAACCACTGCGTGTAAATTCAACGAGGTTGCCATTGGTTCTCACATGTAAACCATTGAGGACCGCTGTAGGTGGTTTTGCTTTTAGCAATTTGCTTTGATAATAACCATTCTGATCTTCTTCCGCTGAATAATAGGCAGTGTTCGCCAATTCTGCTGACAAATAATTTTCTTCGGCCATGACAACGCCAGAAAAGCTCAATATACTTAGACCCAAGACCACACCAGAAAGATGTTTCAACATAATATACAGGCTCCCGCTATGTTATTTAGATTTTCGATTATATGAGAATAGCAGGGTTTAAAAGTTTCGCCATTGAAGGAGTTGCCTTTTCCCCCCATTTTAGTCCATGATAAACCTACATTCATTAAGAAATATTTTTTATGCCGTTAGATACGCTTTTTTTACGCTGGCCTTCCCATGAGGATCCCTCACGGGTATGTGTCTATGATCCTGCGACCAGCACGGTGAGGCAAGACAATATCGTCACACTTAAACCTTTTTTACAAGGAAAACGAGTGGTTGCTTATTTACCTGCCACCAAAATGCAGTTGAACACCTTGTTTGTACCCGGTAAAAGTCAGAAACAACGATTAGCCCTTTTACCCAGTTTATTGGAAGAAAAATGTGCGCAGGATATTGATGAATTGTATTTTGTGCTGGGAGAACCACTCAATGGCACAGAAATCTATCCGACGGCCTACCTTGCAAAAAATGATTTTTCTTGCTTTTATCAAGCACTGAATGAAACCGACGCTTATTTCGACAATCTGATCCCTGAATTATTGGTGTGTCCTTATGTGCCTGAACATTGGACGTTAGTGGTCACCTCAACCTACAGTTGGTTCCGTTACGGATTGACGCAAGGCTTTGCCATTGAAACCGTCTACTTACCCGTATACTTACAGTCGGCCTGTCATGCCATTGAACAAAAACCCGTCCAATGTACCATTTTTCATGATGCCACATTAGCTCCTGATATATTAGCGCTGTTTGATGAAAAAAATATCGCCGTTTCGGTGCAATCATTGGATGAAGATATTCTGGCGTTATGGCAAAAAGAAACCGATTCCGCATTCACACTGCCTTTTTTTCAGGGCGAATTCCGTGCAAAACGACCGCACAATCCGCATCGGCGTTGGCTCACGACCAGTGGTGTTTTATTGGGACTGGGCGTGGTGGCATGGTGGATACAACAGTGGTTATTGATGGGGCAATTAGAACAACAAAAAGTACAGTTAGATACGCAAGTCACGGCCTTATATCAACAAGCGTTTCCTGAACAAACCAACGTCGTCAGTCCTCGCGCAACGTTAACCCAAGCCTTGCAAAAATATCCGCCAATAAGCAATCATCCTTCTATTTGGCGATGGTTACGTTTATTGGCCACTGCTCCATTGCCTCAAGATGTACACATTGAACAATTGGCTTTTACGCAAGATAAAATTATTTTAGTGCTCAGTGGCCAGGTTGCAACATTAGAAACCTATCAACAAGCCTTACGCGCTGAAAATATACAAATAACGCCACTTGATGTTGACGAGCCCGAGGATAAGCGATTGCATTTGCAATTGACACTCCTTTAAGACAGGCCTTGGTGTAAAATATGCCATCACGTGGTGTATTTTACACCATTGCGTGGTACAATTCAGCGATTATGCTGACAGCAGAAACTGTGTGAAGTGGTATAATATCAACAGGTAAACTCAGCATAAGATCACAACATGTTAACACATAAACATATACTTATCGGCATCACTGGCGGCATTGCAGCCTACAAGATCCCTCTGTTGGTGCGCTTATTGCGCGAACAAAATGCGGACGTTAAAATAATCTTGAGTCAGGCCGCCCAATCCTTTGTCACGCCGCTCACCCTAGAAACATTGTCGCAACATCCGGTACATCAATCTTTATTTGATATCAGCACACATGATCCCATGGATCATATTCATTTAGCTCGCTGGGCCGATTGCTTTTTAATCGCGCCGGCAACCGCGCATGTCATTGCAAAATTGGCACAAGGTTTGGCGGATGATTTATTGTCTACAACATACTTGGCCTGTCGCAAGCCTGTTTTGATAGCACCCGCCATGAATCAACTGATGTGGCAACATCCCACCACTCAGCGTAATATCGTCCAATTACAGGCCGATGGTGTGCAGATTTTAAGGCCTGACAGTGGCGATCAAGCGTGTGGTGATCAAGGGCCTGGTCGTATGCAAGAACCGGAACATTTATTACAAACCTTGTCACAACTCTTTCATCACAACCCTGATCTCAACGGAAAAAAAGTGGTGATCACCGCCGGTCCCACACAAGAAGCCATCGATCCTGTGCGATTTATTAGTAATTACAGCTCCGGTAAAATGGGTTATGCGTTGGCGCATGCTGCCAAACGTCGTGGCGCAGAGGTTGTATTAATCAGCGGCCCGACCCATTTATCCGTGCCTGACGGTGTACAATGTGTTGCCGTGACCACTGCGCAAGAAATGCATACTGCAGTGATGGCACACATGTCACACTGTGATATTTTTATTGCCAATGCGGCGGTTGCCGATTATCGCTCAGAACAAATCCATTTTGCAAAAATGCAAAAACAAGAACACTTCAATTTGTCTTTAATCCGCAACCCAGATATTTTAGCCAACGTCGCCGCTTTATCTAAACGCCCTTTTGTCGTGGGTTTTGCAGCAGAAACCGATCATGTCATTGAAAATGCGCGCAATAAATTAAAGCGTAAAAATATTGATTTAATTTTTGCTAATCAAGTCGGTGTTGAACACAGCGGATTTCACAGTGATGACAATGCCGTGACGCTGATTTCAAAACAAACCCATCTGGAATTACCTCGCATGCCTAAAACCGAATTGGCTGAAAAAATTTGGGACTGTATTGTCATGGCTGTAAATTCCGCCAAATAATCACCACCTGTCCATCCGCACGCAGCTCCACCAACACATCGGTGGATGCGCGCACATTTTGGGCTTGTCCACGTGTTTGAATTAAAAAATACCGACTTTGAAAATGCAGATATTCATCTAATGAGGTCCAACTCACATTTTTAATATTTAAATTACTCACCGCTGCTTTTAATTCACGGCTTTGTTTAAACGGACGTTGTTGCGCCAATTGTTCTGCTTGCTCCAAAGAAATATCAAACAGTGCAGCAATGATGGGTGTGGAAAGAGTATTGATATTCAACGCTTGATACGCGGTGCTAAACGCTTGCTTATGACTTTGATATGCGCGTGGCAATGCCGTGACCAAAGGCAATAAAGCCGTCATTGCTTCTTGTGGAATATCCGCAATTAAGCTCAATTCACTGATATGCGCAAACGGTTGATGTGCGACTTGATACCGAATGGGCGCATCAACGACAGATGCACTGCCTGCTTCCATCCATTGTGAAATATGTTCAATCCATTGATCAAACATCGTGCTGTCTTGTTCTTGTGTATAGGCTTGTTGCCATAAGCGTTTTAAAACACCGCGCCAAAACGCATGAGCTTGTGGATTTTCCCCTTTGGGATATAAATTATTCAAATCAAACCAGCCCTGTTGATCCAACACAGTTGTTGCCAACAACCGATTATTTTGTTCCACAATGATCGGTTGTGCCCAAGGTTGGGTTAAATCATGCGTTTGTGCCACCTGCGCGGCCGGCACGCGCCGTGTTTGAATTAAGGCACTGATTGCCATCGACTCGGGTAAACGCATGGCGCTGAGCAAAGCAGAGCGGTCTTGTCGATGGATCATATTGCGCAACAATTGTTGATCTTTTTGCAATAAAGCAGCGCCGATGGTGGTCACCAATACTAAAATCAATAACGCCGTTATAATCGCCGTACCACGCATTACTCGCCTTGTAGAAAGGGATTGCGGCCATTGCCCAGTAAAAACCACCATTCTAACGCGCCTCCTGTTGTGGCCAGCCATTGTATTTTTACTGCACTGGGCATCGTATCTTGAGCAAGACTATTCCATGTTGACACAGCGTGTCCTTGCGCATCAATGTAAGTCATTTGTAATTGCTGCGCGTCTTCTAACAAGACACGAATGTTTTCTTTTTGGGGGGACACTTGATCTAAATTAGGCCAAGTGATGCGCAATAATTGTCCCTTTGACCACACATAACGCACGCGTTGCAATTGCGCGCGTGGTTCCTGTGTGACATTGGTTTGAAAATGGGTCAATTCAAAACGCTGCGTATTTTCAGCCACAAACGCGCCCACCAACGTTCCATTACTCAATCGAATGGGACGATTGATCGCCTGCTCTACATCTTCTT
>Ga0302309_10002944_pt1 | contig 13646 bp, 9 predicted proteins | sample III_Palsa_N1_1_FD_200453 | JGI IMG/M metagenome (GOLD analysis project Ga0302309, IMG submission 200453) | Peat permafrost microbial communities from Stordalen Mire near Abisko, Sweden - III_Palsa_N1_1 | ecosystem: Environmental > Terrestrial > Soil > Palsa > Peat permafrost | place: Sweden... | reverse complement strand
ATCATAACTTCCGAGCAAGTAGAACAGCCAGGCAATGCCTTAGGTAGCTTGAGATGGTCAAAATGAACTATAACGTACTTTGGCAGCAAGCGCAAGTGATAAGTTGGCGGAAATTGACCAGGCCGGACGTCAAACAATCCCTTTGGTAACTGTTCATCGGGATCAAGACCAACTTTAACAACGGTGCCTTCAGCTCCATTAACAAGACCAAGTTTAGTTGCCAGATTTTCGCGCAAAATAACGCGCATGCCCACCACCAACGCCAGAGCGCCCAATCTGGACCCTGTGCTGCCGTCAGGCAATCGAAACAGCCTTCGTTTTTGTTTGACCGTGAGTGGAGCGTCGCATTTGGGTACGCTGTCATGGGCAACGGCGATAAGAATAGGCTGCGCTGTTCGCGAGGCGAGATCCACAGCACGATCTCTATTCCACGCAGCGCTGACTGGGTTTGAATGCGTTATCAAACGTGCTGATTTCCATCGCTCATCCTGGGCTTCGTCACTGGCCTCGTGGAGGCATCTGGACGCCAAAGTATGATAGTCGCATTGCCCAACGACTTTAGGAATATCAAATTCATCAAGAGTGGTGCGTTGCCATCGACATGTGACGGGAGCTTCCTTTCGAACAGCACCCCTAGCTACACCACGTTTGCTCAAGTCCAGACCGTGACGACAACAACAAGTGCTCTTGCCCACGCGAAGTCGGTCGAGCAACTGCCCAAAAGCGGGATCATCTCGCTGGCGCATTTGTTCGTCAAGAAAAATCACACTGTCGAATTCTGTGAACAGCTCTCGACCAGTGCGGCTTGCAAGAGATAGCTCTTTGTTTTTGCGGCTTTTGTAAGTGCCGGGATTGGCTGTGCCAGCGCTGAACAAAGACGCCTTGCCAATGGGCTTTAATTGGCAGTAATCACCGACACAAATCACGTGGATGCCAGCCCAAGCACCGTCAGCGCTGCCTCCCTTAGCCACTTTCAAGCTCTCATCAATTCTCGCGAACGTGCTTGCTCCAACCATGCTTATCTCGTCGATAATCAAAAACCGTGTTTGTGCAAGTTTTTGAGCAACTTTGTTGCGGGTGGTTTGTTTGCGGTCTACGCTGTCCTCGATTGTCTCGCTGGCGGATTTTGCTGCCCATTGGATGCCAAACAGGGTAAAAAGAGTGCTCCCCATGACATTAAACGCTGAAGTGCCAGTGGGTCCGCATGTTTGAAGCCACTGCCGCCGTCCTTGTTTTTCAAACAGCTCTTGCACCGCTTTGATCACGAGACTTTTGCCAGTTCCACCAGGTCCGCCAATGAACAACCGCAGCTGCTCGGGTCGCTTTGCACTGATTGGGTCACCACCATCAGCCTCTAGTTCGCTCATCAGTCGATCAGCAATGAGGCGGAAGGCAACGTATTGCTTTTCGTTTAGTTGGAACTTGCGGCTGATGCCTAGGGGTGAAACGTCTTCAACATCGGCGATAACGCTCGGATGAGGAGCTTGCAATTCACGGTTTGCACTAGCAATGTTAGCGTCGCGTTGGTTGAGCCGGTCCTTGTCAGGATTACAAGAATCTTGTGGCGCAGAATCGACGTCATTGGCGAGCGTTTCCAGACTCTTTTTCAGCGACTTTTGAACGTTGAGCTTATCATCATCCGTTGCATGAGAAAACCACAAGTTGGAGTTTCTGAGTAGGTCGGAACTGGCCAATTCTGACTGGCTTAAGGGAACGCAGAGCCGACTGTGCGTATCAAAAATAGTCGTGCGAAGAGCGGCGTCGTAGAGGGCTTGCTGCTGGTTATCATGATCGTGCGATGAAAACGGCATTAAATTCAGTTCGCGTTTTTCAGGTGGTTCCGAGTCGTCAACTTTTCCATCGTTCAATTCATCGGCAAACTCAGGATCGTCTTCTTTGCCATCGTCCCACCAGCGCTCTCCGTCCTCGTCTACGTTCAGTTCGTTTCGTTCCGCCTGCCTAGCAGCATCTTTTTTATCCACGTCCTCCTCCCACGCCGCGCGATGTACGTCGATGGTCTCAAAGTTCGTAATGTAATTCCGAATGCGAGCGGAGGCAGCTTGTTCAAACTCGGCGAAGGACTCGGTCCATTTTTGGCCATCTTTGCGCAGCTCGGACACGGTGCGCCATGGTTTGAACAGAAGCAGTATCTGACGGGCAAATCGAGCAGCGTCTCTGTCGCGACTTCGAATAACGGGACCGCGCAGTAGTACAAAGTAATTCCCATGGTTGGGTCGAAACCTCACGCCCCAGGCATCGCGCTGCGGATGTGGGTCCCGAAATTGAAAGATATCTGCACCGTCTGATCCGCTGGTCTCATGTTCGATCCCGTTCTCTGTTTTCTCCTCGTCCGTCATTTCCATGCTGGCTTGCATGCATCGCTTGGTTTTTTGCCAGCAGCAAACATAGTCGTAAAGACAGCACTCGTCTAGACCGTCAGGACGAAGCTGATAGTCCATGCGAAGATTCACAGCGACGCTTTCGTTTTCAGAGATGGGTACAGCTCTGAATGACTCAGACGCACCGGCGTGTCGAGAGTCTGACTGCTGTATGCTGACTTCAACGTGGTGTCGCAATTCATCGTCTTGCTCGATGAGAGACAGAAAGGGAGGCGTACACAAGGAAACCGGTGTGTGGGAAAGATATCTCTCCTGAAAGCCAGCCAGTGTGTGGACAACAGTTTGAAGCGACAATTCCACATCGCGTTGTAGATGATTATATATTTTGATCAACAGCGACTTGGCTTGCTGCTCAGCAGGCTTGGTTTTGTCTTGCCATTTTTGAAACTGGTCGACCGCCATCTCCGTCAACACCAACTGGTTCAGCAGCTTATGGTTGAGCTTGGTGACGTAATTGGTGACGTACATGATCATTGCCATGTGCTTTGTTCCAGTGCCCCAGAGGGACTTGATGTCATGATTTGCTCGAATGCAAGCGAGAAACGTTTCATTGTATGAATTGACCCAGTGGTGCTGACGGCGTAGATGAATTTGTCCATCCTCGATGCAAGGAACATTACGCAAAGCCCATGGAGCCTTAAAACGGCATTCGCGCTTCTCTGCAGGAAGTCCTTGATTGCGCTTATCCTTATAGCAGCACTGCGTGTGAGCATGCTGCATACATTGATGAACAAGCAAATTGAGATCTTGCGCATGGTCCTCAACGAAGTTGGGCGAATCTGGGTTGCCCACGCGTTTCAGTGAAATGTGTCTGTCTGTAGCCCGAGACTCGGGAGTGCACTCAGCTGCGGTTCCAGCAGTGAACGGATGTCGAGCGCCCTTACAGTCAGCAAGGCCACAAATCTCGCTGGTCACGCTGAGGTTATCTGGAAGACCACATTGTGACGCCAGATTGCTTGGCTCAAACAGAACGGGCGGTTCGTTTTTGATGATGGATGACAGATAAGTTAGAACCCTGGACTTGAAATCGTCTTCTTGCAGCAGATCAGCAAACACATCGTATTCAGGCTTGTGGTCAAGCCATACGAGTCCGTGGTAATGCAAACTCCCTCGCAGCTGTTCTTCGTCGTCGAAATGGTAGCATTTGACGTCGCCCAGAACTCCGAGTTTTTCACCCGGTTTGTCTCGCATAAATCCGAGCAATGCTGATATAAAGGAATCCATTGTATGAGCAGAAAATTGTGCTGCAGCCAGTGGGTCATTTGATACGATCTGAAATCTCTGTAGCGCAGCGGGAATATCGCCTGGCAAATCAGGATCGTCGAGGGACAAGGCCAGGCTGTTGCGGCCATGGAAATGAACCACAAGAACAGAATGACGGTCTTCTGGATTGACTGTCACGAAAAGATCCGGCAAGCCAAATTTGATGTACATACCAAAAAGTTCCGCTCTCGATGTTTTCTTTGAACTATGAGTTCTTGGAAGATTTGTGCCACCCAGGGTTGTCATCTGGTGAAAAAGGCGTGTGAGCATGCGACCAGTTCGTGCGTTCTCTCCACTGCAATTTCGCAGATTGACATTTTCGCCGCGTTGCTGGGCAGCACGCAAGTCTTTGATCACGTCGCTAATAGCGGTTGGCGACAGTTTCTCCATCTCTTTAGCAAAGTCAACAAAATAACCCGCCCGCAGTGACCGCCCGGCTCCCCAGCAAACACTTTGGCGCTGGATGCAGTTAAACATGGTGAATGCGAAAGGAGGATGCATTGAAAAGCGGCGGTCGGCAAGCCACATAAGATGTTTGGTGTATCTGGTGGCGCCCAGGCGCAGTTTCCGCGGATGTGTGGGTCCACCGACACCATACGGAAACAAGATTGGAAATGCGCCGTGATCTATTTCTGGATGAGAGCGATCGAGCATGAAGACACGCGATCCGGCTGGCATAATCAGAATGCGATTGCGGTTGGGACCAATATCTCTGATGACAGCCGGCGGTGCCTCCTGCATCAGCGTTGGTGTTCCTGACTGCCGATCATCGCGCAAGTCAACAAACTTTTGCAAAGCGTCTGGTTCCAGTCCAAGCGCGTTTGTATCCAAAACGCCAGTATGGCTCCAAGACTCTCCCTTTTGGTCAACGCGCTCGTCGCCAACAGACTGGGCATGATCATGCCGCGTATAGGAAGAAGAGTCATGAGCGAGGTCAGAAACAGGAACCGTTTGCAAGACAGCGCTTTTAATGATGGGATCTGGCACCGCTCCATCGCCGGCAGCGTACTGCTTCAAATTGTCCTCTGATATAAACAATTTACCGGTTTCATGGAGCGCACGGTAAAGGCGATTGTGCTTGAACAGCCATTCAAGAGCGCGACGAATCCTGTCGCGGCTTATTTTCAGGGAGTAGGTAAGCTTGACGTCGTCAGGCACTGGCATGTTTGCACCCAGAAAGATAACCTGCAAGGAAGAAACAGAACAACCTGGTTTAGCTATTTTCACGCGCAAAGCCAGCCACACACACACGGTCAAGTACTTGGAAATAATTTGGCAGCTGATCTGGCGAAGGGGGCAAAAAGCGATTCACAGAAACGGTGTCTTGAGGGACGCAGAATGCGTTGCCCTTAAAACGCGCTTGTGGCTTTCCGTACTCTGGACTTTGCGCACCAGGTACTTCCTCGTTGCGAAAGTGGATCAAGTGCAGATGGACGTTGTAGATAGCCAACAAGCGCTGTTCAGCCCAGGTCAGACTTTGAAGTTCCGCGGGAAGGCGGCCAAATTCTAATCCGTTTGCCAGAGAGAGCGCAGGTAGTCGGCGATGTAGTAATTGACTTAAACAAGTAGTGCAAATGTTGATGGTGTATTGCTCTCGATTGATTCCAATATCATCCAACGCCACGTTGCGCAGAGCGGACATTTCTACAGCACAACACGTACAACAATGTGAGCGTGATCGTGGATATTTTGCACATGTACCTTCCGGAAGTTCACTCAAATGGCTCGGTAACAGTGGATCGTGGACCATCTGGTGTTGCATAAAATCAAGCACGGCAGGTCCAATTTTCTGAAAGTTTCCGGGATTCGTATCAGAAACGGCGAACGTGCGAACAAGAGACTTGCGCGTGCGTTCCGCACACACTGCACAGCTTGCCATGTCAATATGCGGTGAAGACACAAGCTGTCGCCATTTGTGGATTGACAGATGAACTCGGTCCTCTGTGGGAGTGAAGGGAAACTTGTCGATGTTCTCTTTGTCGTCGACGAGGTTGCGATCCCAGTCTCCGTCCACGCTGCGACAAAGCTCGGAAGCCGTTGCGGCGTTGCCATATGAACGAAGTGTACGCAAAATTGGTAACTCGGTGCCATGGACGGTCCGTTTTTGCCGGTTATGGGTCGTGTTTTTCTGTCGAGCTCGACGAAGGTCAAGCTTGCCACGCTTTTTGCCTAGTGGGCGCCCACGGCGGGCCAGTCGGGGCGCCGGCTCTTGAGCCAACAAAAGGCGAGCAACGCCGTCCAGCTCTTGAAATGTTAAAGTATCAGACTCAGAACCATTGGAGAAGCGAATGCGATATTTGGAACATTCGACCGAAACAGCCGGGGCATCTGCAGCAACCTTCAAATCGATCTTGTAGACACGCACAGGGCGCGGCTGGTCAGCAGCGGGCAAACGAAGATCGAATTGACGTTCAACCTGACAACAGCAACGCATTAAATTTGCAGGCACGGCGGCAACGCCCTCACATAGGCACGAGCAGAAGCGTTTAGATCGTGACAGCAAACGAATGACGGCGCCAGCTTTCCCTTCCAGGTTGCACAAAATCGCACGTTCCCATTTTCGCATACTGCCGGTCGCTCCAGCCATTTGATTGCATGCCAGCTGCTGTTGATGATTCCTTGCATCGGTTCTAATAGTTTGGTGTCAATGCCGCGTTCTTTCAATAACTGAGAGAGAAGGTCGCTTGGAGGGACGCTGACACTGGGCTGCTTGCCTTTGCGACCGGTTACATTGGATCTCAAGTCCAATTGGTCCAGAGTTGCTAATAGCCGCGGCACGGACAAATCCATATCGTTGGCAAGCGACGAAAGCCAAATGCTTTCTCCAGGACCGAGCTGCCGATCATGCAGTCGCCGCAGCAGACGACTTTCGACCTGCTTGGAACAGGAAGTGTAAGGACGCTTGTCTGTGGTCTTTGATTCCAAAAGATGGCCTTCATTTGGACTGAGAGTCGAAAGACTTGCCGACTGCAGCTGCGGGAACCAAACTGAACACAACAAAGGAAACCAACACTTGCCTGCTTGAACGGAGATCTGTGTGTGTCGGGCTCCGTACAGGTATCAAAAAACGCCTTGTCTGATCATCAGAATCATCAGTTACGCACACGATTTTATATTATTTATGTTGTCGAACCAGTGCCTGTAGACATGATTCAGTAGAATTTACAGTCAAAGCCACGCAGCGCGGAAAAAAAGTGAATGCAACAAACAGTTGCATTGCAACTAAAAGGTTGCAATGCAACTTGAAAAAAGTGAGCGTGTTCAGGACATTAGTTCAGCGAATACAAAGTCAGATGCTTCGTTTATTCTGAATTCTTTGTGCGCAGCAGGATCCAGCCACAACATCCGAAGACGAATTTGGACTCAAATTGTTGCGTGCTAGTGTGTCTTGCCCAAGAAATTTAGCTGAAAACATTTTGAGAAAGAAAAAACACAGAAGGAAAAAAAATTCCGATTTCTTCAATATCGCAATCTCTACTGTTCAGGAGATGTGCTGGGCGCCGAACCGGACTGCATATGCTGCGCACCGTCCTAAATTTCATTGCAGCACGCAGCAATGCAACACGCCAACAGTCAGAGAAACCGCTCAAGGCCATGCAAAATCAGACATACGGCAAAGCATGCCTGGTAGGGCGCGACCTTGCGGGCTTTGGTCTTCGGACCGGCGCTGGACTCGGAGTGTTTGCGCTTGCGCCCTGTTCCATTCGAGGGGGCGTCCTCGTCTGATTCATCTGGATCGTCCGAAGCAAAGAGGTCGTAATTAGCAATGAACTTGTCAAGGTGGACTTGCACTTCGCGAAGTGTCCGCAAATGCTTCTCCTTGCTTTCTTTGCTTTCCTGCTTCACACTGACAAACGCTCAAGCAGTCAAGATTAAGCGAACTAGCGCTGTCTTACAGGCTCCATTTCTTCGTGCTGCCATTAAACCCAATTCCATATTGCTTAGCCAGCCATGTTTTTGCGCAGCGATAAATATGGGCTCGGTGTTCCCTATAATTTTTTTTCTTTTCCTGCTTGGAAACACCGTCAGGGATAATATCAGGCTGCAAATTGGCGTTGTTCTTCAGAAACTCGATGAACTCGGACGCGTCGGTGCCTGAAAAGGAACGATTCGTCCTGTCAATGCAATGCAAGCGCAGGTACCGATCAAGGAGATAAGACCAATCCCTCCTCCGCAGCGCAGCATTTCGTGATTGACCTTTGCTTGCAGAGTTGTCGGGCCCGGCAATACTGGTCCATCGACGAAATCGCTTTGTGTCAATTTGTCTGTTCATTAAGGATTGCAAGTTTAACTCGCATCGAAAGCAAGGTGTGTGCAAAAGCTTACTTTGTGTTCGACCATGAGAGTGAGTATGTTGTTGAGAGTGGACGCTGCTCGCACTCAGGAATTGTGGAGCATAAGGAACTGCGGTCATCAGAATCAGAGACAGGCGTACGAGGGCAAGCGCGCACCTTTCATTTCATGCAATGGCGCATGGTCAGCAAACAATCGAACTGGGATTCGACCAGTTTCGACCTGCATACTGGCCGTGCCTTGGTCAGCCGTTGTTGGGTGAACTATGCGGCGCACATTAACAGAGTGGTGAACATGTACAGTATGAGTTTGAAGCTGCCAAAAATACCAGGAACTTCAGCTGGCATGCCGCTTGGAGACGGCCGCTCAATCTTATTTTCTGTTCAACGGGAAAGAGTAAGAAAGCGGCGACACTGTCGACAAACCTGACGCCACCCAAGCATAATCAGAGCGCGGGGAACCTGCACAACAAGAACTTCAACTTTGTGGGTTAACGGCAAGAGACCGACTCGAGGAAGCCGTGCGGTCAGTGGTTTGGGCGCGCATTTGTTCAACATCGTCGGACGGTCCGGGCGAAGTCAGGACAACTGCGCCACAAGAAAGCTTTGAGCGCGGAAATTGAAGTACTGCCTGACATGCCGGCGTGGAAGGCAGAAACACCGACGGCGCATAACACGTCGGACACGGAGAAAACGGGTTCTGCTTTTGGCTGTGGTCTGCACAGTGCGCCAGTTGCCTTACACAAACTACGCGCAAGCACGCAGAAGTCGCGATCGGCTACCGCACGTTTTGGATGGACTAGAAAATTGCATTTCCTGATGATTGCAACACTCTCGTTATTGTCACAAATATCACGTATCAATACGCACAGGAGATTTTGTGGATTGATTTCGGAGTGGCTGGCTCTGTCTGACCTGCGCAGAGCACCTGACGCAATGGGAGAATGGGAAACGGCTACTTTTAAGAAAAACGTTGAAGATTTTATTAGGAATTAGTTTTCCGAATCAAAAGAGTGTGTGGCTATGAACAGGCGACCGAACGCGCTCATGCGGACAGGGGTCTCTTGCACATTCCCACATGACACACGCATTTCCTGTCACTACTTTCAGTGCCAGTTTCTGGAAAGAAATGTCATTACACTGCTGGGCGCATAAAATGCACCGAAAGAACGAGATCCCCGAATTGAAATGAATTTGTGAAATTGGACGCGCACATCAGTTGTTTGGCAATGCACAGGAGGGAATCAATGTTTTTGCATTACATATCAGTAACTCTAACGAAACAGTGGTTTCGGCAGTCAATGGAGTACTGAATCGGCCGCTCGATCGTGCGAGTAGGCTGTGCGGCTAGGCGAGGAAATGGAGTGTACGCAGACGCTGCAAGGCACTCTTGAAAGTGGTCGCGCATTTCCGCCTGGTCGGTGTGTGCGCTGGAAAACGCTTCGAGCAGTGCCTCTCGGTTGCAAGTCATGGTTTCTGCGAACAAAGCTGCATTGACTGCCGCGAAGTCGCCACATTGCAAAGAACCCTTTTGGCGTTGGCAAGGAACGTACTCCACGAGTAAATCATTGGACTTGCAATCACCGTAGAGCGTAATAAGCTGATCGATGATAGCTTGGTTGGGCTCCGATTTGAGCGAATCGGCAAGGAAAATGCCAGCTGAAGTGCGCGCAGATACTAACCAATGTAACTGCAAGTTGTTCATGATTTGGACGGAGTTGGTAGGTACCAATTGAAAGCCATAACCCGAAGTGCCGAGAGACGCAAGGACTGGTGGTTGCCATCCAGCCGTTGACGGAAAGAGGCTTCGCAGGATATGCTGAAATTTCCCCAACTGCATGTCGTCCAGCATTTCATCAGCTTCTCGCTCGATTGTCTCAGAATCAAAAGGAACGGGTTGAAGAGAACGCATGGGCTTCTTGGCAGATTGAGCCAGTTTGCGTTGGATCTTAATCGAAGGGGGAACCGAACCTGTGGGAATTCGCTCAGGCGTCTGAACGGCAAGTGAATCCCGCTGGGCCGCAGCAACAAGCGCATCGCAGTGTATTTCTTCTTCTTCCTCCTCCTCGCTGCTCTCGCAGCCAGATTCAGCGGCATCGTCCACGTATTCTGACGTCGATTCCCTCTCTGGAGAATCTGTGCAAAGCACGTCTGATCGAGCGCATGTAAGAACAAAAATTGGACGCGGGCGTTAGTACCGTGACGATTGCGTGCGTCTGCTCGCGCTTTAGCTGCAGCGTACATCGGAAGCACAAAGTCCTTGTTGGGGCTACTTTGTGAGTAATCGTAACTTTCACTGCTGTCATCGAACGATAGTGCGTCTTGATGCGCCGGAGACTCGCACTCGTCCTCCGCATCTTCGACAAAATCCTCGTCTTCAGGGCATAAATGTTGGCGCTTTGGCGATGGCGCTTCACTGTCGGAAGAAGAGTCTTCGGTCTTAACGCCGCGCATTGCTTTCATCTTTGCTTTGCGAACCATGCGCTGTCTAGAATCACAGCTCAGTGCAATGACAGTGACACACAAAGCGCCAAGATACCCTTCTGAGCGGCAAAGGGGAGAGAGCTTGTGCTCTGCTTCAACAAGCATTGCCAACATTTGGCGATCTGGACCTGCAATGTCAAATATTCCCTGGCCGTTCTGGCAACAGTGTAAATCAAGTGGACCACAACCAAACAATCAGCACATTATGCAGAGTGTAAATATTGGATCCGGCTTCGAGGAGCAACTGTACAGCCGGGTAATTTCGCTGACACACCGCCCAAGACAGCATTGTGCCTCCGTCCTGGTCACAGAATGAAACGATCTGATTGATGGAATCCGATTTGAAAATTACCTCTCGGTCTCGAATGTCGAGATTTGATTTCGAACGGGCATCAGCCAAAACTGCGCGCAAACCATCGATGTGGTATACTGGCAGCAGTGTGTCGTCGTCGGTGTCCACCAGATAATGTCCGAGGCTAAAGCCATTCTGCACAGCAGTCAATCACCCAAGCCAAATACAGAACTCACAATCACGGACCTCATCCAGTTCAGCAAAGTTTGCAGACGGCAGTCGACGAATGAACTCACGAATGTCATCTGGCGAAGCTGGCATCAATGCTGGCTGCAAGAAATAATGGAAACCCTGCAGACGCAGAGATCATTGGATGAGACGGTCATCGACACAAGAACCAAGGTTGCCTTGTTGAATGTTGCTCCGAGGTACTGCACATCCGTGTCTTGTTCGACTTCACTTTGGTTGATTTTAGATTCAAAATACTGATAAATTGAAGTCTGTACTCGTGCTGGCTTCATGGATGTTGTTCAAGAACCTGTCATCACGTGGAGTGAAGATCAAAGAAAGTCGAAACCCGATTTTATGTTAGCAAGTACTTGACTGTGTTTGATGAGGTTGAATATAAACGGTACGCAAATGAGCATTGACTGGAAGTCGCACTTTTGCCCAAGTAGCATTGCAACTGTGCAGTAGCATTGCAACTTCGCAGTAGCATTGCAACTCTTGGTAACATTGCAACCTTGCAGTAGCATTGCAACTGCAATCCCTACGAACGCCTTGCTGAATTACATAATCAAAATCAACTCAACTTCAGTGCTTTGCTGTAATCAACGATGGCCTCCAAAGCAAGATCGCGCAAACTCAAAAGTAAGCCTTTGTTTCGGAGCTGGTGCGACAATAACGTTGTGAAGGTCTCGCCGCAGACCCTGAGGAAACCCCGGAACGCGAGCCCAAGCGCCGGAGAATGAGTACGTACATGTACATACAATACAACATTCTCTTATAAATCGCTATCGTTGGCAATGTGCGGCAGTCTTTGACGACAACGAAGAAACAAGCTTGTCGGAAACTGAGGACAAGCAGGACGCCCAGCCTTTGTCCGCGCCCGTGCAAACGCCTTCTCTTTTGCCTTCTCCCTCGCCATCTCCTGCGCCGTCTCCTACGCCTTCTCCTGCGCCTTCTTCTGTGCCTTCTCCCTCAACGCCTCCTGCTGCGCGCCCCTCCGTAGCACAAGTTCCAAGTCCAGCTACCGTAGAAGCAGCGGATAAGAAAGTCAAGGAGGGTACGAAGGGCTCTAGCCTTAAGTCGGGTCGTGCTGGTAAATAGCGCAGTTGCTTACGCATCGTGACAGTAAGTGTGTGCAGCATTCGGGCAAGGGCAGCCAGGCGGACGCAGAACTTCCAGTTATTTGCCAACCAAGAGCGTTGATGAGTGCATAGCCAAGGTGCAATCCTACAAGAAGCCCTTCACTATCGCTCCTTTTTGTGTGCTCGTCAAAATTGTTGCTGCCCCGGGCAAAGACTCTTGGACGCGGGCTGCGTGCGCAGATCCGTATAATCGACAATGTCAAGCATGGCTGGTGTGTTTTTGTTTGTATTTGTTGACTCAAACAGCGACCTGATGTTTTTGTCAGCGTGCTCCGCGAGAGGGAGACGAATCGGATGAGAATGTCTGCTACTACAGCATGGTCCAAGAAGATTGCTGTAGATCACCTCTTTACCGCAGTAAACTCCACTTGGTCGGCGTGGAAGTGCAAGACGTGCTGGATCGAAACAAGGTATCAGCTCACATACACAAGTGACACTCACAAGCACACCCGGTAATGTGTGTGCTCAGGTTCACAGTGTTACCATAAAACACGATGCCGCGGTGAAGTGGTGGCCGAAATTATCGACCGACCGATTCGAAGACGCCGTCCAGTCCGAGGAAGAATGGGCCAAGTTTCAAGCTATCATCGTCGATGGTGATGTACTCAAGTGCAAAATCCATGTGGCAATCAGCGACAACGGTCGTACCACACTCTCACTGTTTCCGGAGAAAAGATTGTCACCCACGGACGTTGCAAAGCTGCTCTAATTTAACCGCATAACGGTCAACTGGAATGTATGCGTACACTCTCTTGTGTTATTTTCGAGAAAAAAACAATTACCGCATTTTTCTTCCCAATTCATTCACACCAGAGAACCTTGGCAATTTTCCGCACAGTCGAATTACGCTGCCAGGATACCACATTATAATGATCTGAAAGTTGTGAGAAGGATAAATAAGCGCCACTAAACTCGGTGATCGTGTACCACGCAGACGCGATCCACGCGCACTCGGTGTAGGATAATGCGCAAACAATGGCATCTTCTGCAATACTCTAAATACATTTAAAATACGAGGTCACAGGAGCACTGTACGTTGATACGAGCAAGCAAAAACATAAGCAAAACACGGCAAAAAGCACCGTTGATATTCAATGAGAGAAATGACAATTAAAACAAGCAAATTAAAAGCAAATCATAAATAAATTACATTACACGTACATTATTTTAGTAACATGAGACAATCACACACGTATTCGGTCACATGGTGCAGCACGTGCGGGAACCTGTGCGAGCAAAAGTCAAAATTCGGTAACGACTGTCCCTAACTTCATGTAATAATATATCTATTTGCAAATTTTTAGCTTCTAATTTCGCTTTTTTGATAGCGAACAATTCGTGACAAAATTCCCGTACGCTACCAAAAGACCGTACAGAAGCTTAAAGGGGCAATGTTAATGTAGCCCCTTAGCTTCGAAAACGTACTATGTCGTTTTTTCAACGCTTTTATTGCTTGCCAGCCCAGGAGTGTGTTGAGCAAAAAACCAGTGCGACAGATCGATACGCGAACGTCCAACGAGCATTGAATCCCGAAAAAGCCCTTATT
>Ga0302309_10002938_pt1 | contig 13666 bp, 14 predicted proteins | sample III_Palsa_N1_1_FD_200453 | JGI IMG/M metagenome (GOLD analysis project Ga0302309, IMG submission 200453) | Peat permafrost microbial communities from Stordalen Mire near Abisko, Sweden - III_Palsa_N1_1 | ecosystem: Environmental > Terrestrial > Soil > Palsa > Peat permafrost | place: Sweden... | reverse complement strand
ATTGAGCAGGGTAACATTATTAAGAAGTTTTACAAAAAGCCTATCCGCCCCTTCGAGTTCTTTACCAAAATATTTAACGAAACTCTTTTTGATACCATAAGGCCTAAGATAGAAAAACGCATGTCTGATGCCCTGGGGCTATTAGGCGATAAGCAAATTTACCTGATGAGCAAGGAAGGTTACCCTGCCGAGCGTAAACTGCAAATAGCAACAGAACCGGCATCGGTACTATTCCATTTCAGGCGTAATGAGGATGAGATAAGATATTTCCCTACCATTAAGTACCAGGGCATGCGCATTGAGTTCATGTTCAAAAATGCCGAGATCATTTGCAACCAGCCTGCCTGGATGCTGCTGGAGGATACGCTTTACTACTTTGATAAGGAGATTGAAGGCAAAAAGCTGTTGCCCTTTTTGAACAGGCGCTATATTGCCATTCCGCGATCTTCGGAGCGATCATACTTTGAAAAATTCGTGGCCCCGCTGATAGAAAAGCACAGTGTATATGCCGAAGGCTTTATCATCAACACCGAGAAATACGAAGCGCAACCTATTTTAAAACCTATTTATATAGAGGGCGGGGTATCGCAACTACAATTATATTTTAAATATTCCGGCTATATTTTTCCGTATGGCGATGGCCGGCACGTATCGGTACGGATGGACCTGGATGGCGATGTACCGGTTTTTCACCGCATAAAACGCTCTTTAGGCTGGGAAAAAACCAAGCTGCACCGCTTAGAAGAGTTGGGTTTAAAAACTGTTTCTTCGCTTTTTCAAAACCTGGAAGTTGCCACCGGCGATGAAGATGCCGACCATTCATTTTCGGTATTTGAATGGTTGAACCATCACCACGATGAACTGATTGAGCAGGGCTTTGAAATTGAACAGCCCGAAGGGCAAAAGCGTTATGTTTTTGGCGCCACCAAGATAGACCTGGAGGTAAAGGAAGATAACGACTGGTTTGATATTCACGCGGTGGTATCATTCGGGCCATATAAGATTCCGTTCATTCAGCTAAAAAATCATATCCTTAATCATAAAAAAGAATTCATATTACCATCGGGCGAGATAGCGGTGATACCTGAAAAATGGTTCTCGCAATATGGCAACCTGCTGCATTTTAGCGAGGCTGGCAACGGCCTTAAACTACGCCGCCATCACATAGGCTTGGTAAGCGACCTTGCCGAAGGTGAATTGGCTAATGTTACCATGAGCCGCAAGCTGCAAAAGCTAACAGATTTTGAAACGCTGGAAGAAATTGAGCTGCCGCAAAACTTTATCGGCAATTTACGCCCTTATCAAAAAGCAGGTTATAACTGGTTCCATTTTTTAAAGAATTACCATTTTGGCGGCTGCCTGGCCGATGATATGGGCCTGGGTAAAACCATACAGGCACTGGCACTGCTGCAAAAACATAAAGAGGATACTGAAGCGGCAGGCAGCAAAAGCACTTCGCTTATTATTATGCCAACATCGCTTATTTATAACTGGCTTAACGAGGCTAAAAAGTTCACGCCGCAGTTAAGGCTGATGGTGCATACCGGTGCTTTTCGGTATAAATCGCCGGAGGTTTTTGGCAATTACGATGTGATAGTAACCACCTACGGCATCAGCCGGATTGATATCGAGCTGTTCACCTCTTTCTTTTTTGATTATGTGATATTGGATGAGAGCCAGAACATCAAAAACCCATCGTCCAAATCGTACCAGGCGGTAAGGCAGTTAAAATCGCGCTTTAAGCTGATACTGAGCGGCACGCCGGTTGAAAATTCGGTGAATGACCTTTGGACACAAATGTCGTTCATTAACCCCGGGCTGCTGGGTATACAGCACTATTTTCAAAATGAATTTGTAACGCCTATCGAAAAGAAAAAGGACGAGGATAAGGCTCGCAAGCTACAGGCCCTCATCAAACCGTTCGTATTAAGGCGTACCAAGGAACAGGTTGCCACCGAACTGCCGCCAAAAACCGAAACGCTGTTCTATTGCCAGATGAGCGATGAGCAGGCATCGGTTTACGAAGAAGTAAAATCAGAATACCGTAACGAACTGCTCAAAAGCCTGGAAGACGGCACCTATGCCAAAACACAGATACAGGTTTTACAGGGATTGATCAAATTAAGGCAGATAGCCAATCACCCCTCCATGATCGACAGTGAATACGAGGGCGATTCGGGCAAGTTTGAAGATGTGGTGCATACGCTTGCCAACGTGCTTGATGGCGGGCATAAAGTGCTCATCTTCTCGCAGTTTGTAAAGCAACTAACCATTTACCGCAATTATTTTAATGATAAGGGTATCCCCTATGCCTACCTCGACGGCAGCACGCAAAACCGGGGCGATGTGGTAAAGCAATTCCAGGAAGATGAGAAAACAAGGGTGTTTTTAATATCGATAAAAGCCGGTGGTGTAGGCTTGAACCTTACCGAAGCGGATTATGTGTTCATCCTCGACCCCTGGTGGAACCCCGCTGTGGAGCAGCAGGCCATTGACCGTACACACCGCATTGGGCAAACCAAAAATGTGTTCATCTATAAATTCATCACCAAAGATTCGGTTGAAGAAAAGATACTGGCGCTCCAGCAGCGTAAGTTAAGCGTGGCACGTGCGCTGATAACCACCGAAGAAAGCTTTATAAAATCATTAACCGCGGAGGATATTAAGGAAATTTTGGGATAGGTTGCGAATGTGCAGATATGCGAATGTGCAGATTTATGACGCTTGCTCTGCTATTACTTCAACTAAATAGTAATAGCTGCCTTAACTAAATAAGGCAATATCTCTTTTTGAAAGGATACGAAGTTTTTGCGCACATCCGAGTCGCTTACGGAGGTAAAGGCAAAGCTGAATACGATACTTTTGCTGCATTTTACCAAAAAGCGCAATTTTTGCAGGTAGGCATCGTGCTTGCGGATGCCGTTGAGCTGCGAAAAGGAATTGATGAGAAGTTCTTCCAACTCGTTGGAGAGGTTTTTAAGAAAATCCTGCGAGTTGGTTGATTCGCGGATGAAATCCCAGCCTATAAATTCGTTACAAACGGTGTATGACAGGCGGCAGGTTTTCATGATGAGGTTATTGAGCTGCTCCTCTTCGCCCATATCAGGTGTGTTGGTATGCACCAATTCATCAACGCTCACTTTTATATAGTCCATTAATAACACATGCAGCACATCTTCTTTACTCTCAAAGTATTTGTAAATGGTTGCTTTGGCAATTTTGGCTTTTTTGGCAATCTCGTTAACACTGGTTTTATGATAACCGAATTTACGGAACAGGTCCTGCGCTGCCCGCTTTATACTTTCTTTTATTTTATCGGCTTCCATGTATCAGTTTGATACAAATATCTCATAATTACTCACACTTACATAATATGATTTAAGGGATTCTGTAGCGGGAGCCTTTACGGGTGAGCCATCAAGCAGGGAAAATACGGAGCCGCTGCATGGGTCGGTTACGGTAAGATGGCTTGGGTCAAGCGTTACGGCGCATTTATTCTCGGGTTTATAGCTGCTGCAACGGTCATAACATGCATAAGTACCATCCGGTTCGCGGTAAAGTATCAAGCCTGCAACGCCATAGCCGCTAATGAGCACCACACCACCCGCGCTGTTGAGCGCCGAAAGGCGAGGATCTTGCAATGAATCTTCAAAATCAACCCCTACATTGGGTATAGGATCGGAATTTTTACCGCACGACAGGCATGTCATGGCTATCATCATTACAAAATAAACCTTTTTCATATAATCTCTGTTTGAAATTGCTTCAGAAAACGCACATCGTTCTCAGAGAATAAACGCAGATCACGTATAACATATTTTAAGTTGGCAATTCTTTCTATTCCCATACCAAACGCGAAGCCGGTGTATTTCTTGCTATCTACGCCGCAGTTTTCCAATACGTTAGGATCAACCATGCCGCAACCTAAAATTTCAACCCAGCCGGTGTATTTGCACATATTACATCCCGCGCCATTGCAAATGGTGCAGGAGATGTCCATTTCGGCAGATGGCTCGGTAAAAGGGAAATATGACGGCCTGAAACGCACCTTGGTGCCATCGCCGTAAAGCTCCTGCACAAAGTGGTAAAGGGTTTGTTTCAGATCGGCGAAGGATACATTTTCATCCACATACAAACCTTCCACCTGGTGAAAAAAGCAATGCGCACGCGCCGATATGGCTTCGTTACGATAAACCCGGCCCGGCATAATAGCGCGGAACGGCGGTTTACCACTCTCCATCATGCGCACCTGTACCGATGAGGTATGGGTACGCAGGGCTATATCGTCCTTGCCATGATTTTTTTTAATAAAAAAGGTATCCTGCATATCGCGCGCGGGATGCTCCTCGGGAAAATTCAGGGCCGAGAAGTTATGCCAGTCGTCCTCAATTTCGGGGCCTTCGGCTACCACAAAACCCAGGCGCTTAAAAATATCGATGATCTCCAAACGCACCAACGTAAGCGGGTGCCGCGATCCGGTATTAAAACCATCGCCGGGAAGGGTGAGGTCAATGTCGGATTTCGAATTTTCAATTTCGGATGTAAGGCCATCCTTCAGCTCAGCATACCTGGTTTCAGCCAGTTGTTTAAACTGGTTAAGCACCTTGCCGAAGGTGCGCTTTTCTTCAGGGCCAACGGTTTTAAACTGGTCGAACAGATCCTTAATAATTCCCTTGGTACCTAAAAATTTGATACGGAAACCTTCCAGTTCATCAGCATTTGCCGGTGAAAAAGCGTTTATTTCGGCGGTATATTGGTCTATTTGTTGTTGCATTATAATGTTCTTAAAAATTGTTCGGTGGTAAATACTGGCAGATTTGACTGTTTATAATCTTTCGTATTCCGGGTGATGATCACCCCGCAGTTATATCTTTCGGCAATCACGTTTTGAATGGCATCTTCAAAATCGCTAAAAGGACTATCAAGCGCCAAATCTATTACATCATTTTCTAACGAAAGCACTTTTACCGTCTTTATCATCGATTTTAGATTCCGTTTACTTGCTACTGCCCCTATATACTTAGATAAAATATAATGTACATTAGAGATGGCTAAAGCAGAGGTATTAAGTTCGGCACTCCGTTTATCACATTTCATTAGTAATAACTGGGTATGAAAATAAAACGGCTCCCTTCTCAGTAGCATATCCAAAAAGAACATCGCTATCTACAAACAATCTTTTATAAGTCAAATCTTTTATCCATTGAGGTATTTCAACGTCTTGGTATTTTTCCAATAATGGGTCGGGTTGATTCTTTTCATTTTCAGCTATATCATCAAATAAACGTTGTACAAGCTTTGAAACGCTGGTATGTTGTCTTTTTGCATACTTTTTTACGAAAGGCAAAGATTCCTCTTTCACAGTGAGCGTTAATTTTGTAGCTCCCATCATTTTTTAATTTATACGTACAAATATAAAAAATCTGTAAGTATTATTTCAACACGCCCAGCTCTTTACCAACCTTGCTAAAGGCTGCTATCGCTTTATCCAAATGTTCGGTTTCATGTGCTGCGGATATCTGCACTCTGATACGGGCCTTACCCTGCGGCACCACCGGGTAATAGAAACCGATAACATAAATGCCTTCATCCAGCATTTTGGCGGCAAACTCCTGGGCCAGTTTGGCTTCGTACAGCATTACCGGTACTATAGGGTGAACGCCCGGTTTAATATCAAACCCTGCATCCGTCATTTTTTTGCGGAAGTATTGGGTGTTTTTTTCCAGCTTATCGCGCAGGGCGGTGGTTTCGCTTAGCATGTTCAGTACCGCTATCGAGGCGCCGGTTATAGCCGGGGCCAGTGTATTGGAAAACAAATACGGGCGTGAACGTTGCCTAAGCATATCGATGATCTCCTTACGGCCGGATGTAAAGCCACCCGACGCACCGCCAAGCGCTTTGCCCAGCGTTCCGGTTATAATATCTATCTTACCCATCACATTATGATACTCATGCGTACCCCTGCCGGTTTTACCCATAAAGCCGGAGCAATGGCTCTCATCAATCATTACCAGGGCGCTGTATTTTTCGGCCAGTTCACAAATTTTATCCAGTTGGGCAATGGTGCCATCCATGCTGAAAGCGCCATCGGTAACTATAATACGGTGGCGGCAGCCGGCGGTTATTTTCAGCTTTTCTTCCAGGTCGGCCATATCATCGTGCTTATAGCGCTGGCGCTGGGCCTTACACAGGCGCACGCCATCAATTATGGATGCATGGTTCAACTCATCGGATATAATGGCATCCTGCTCATTAAACAGGGGCTCAAACACACCGCCGTTGGCATCAAATGCGGCCGCGTATAGTATGGTATCTTCGGTGCCTAAAAACTCCGCTATCTTTTTCTCCAGTTCTTTATGTATATCCTGCGTACCGCAAATAAAACGGACAGACGATAAGCCATAGCCACGCGTATCCATCACCGCTTTTGCAGCGGCCACCACCTTTGCGCTGCCTGATAGGCCCAGGTAATTATTGGCGCAAAAGTTTATCACTTCCTTACCGCCCTGCACTGTAATTTCGGCGCCCTGTGCCGATGTGATGATCCGCTCGCGTTTATATAAGCCGGCTTTTTCAATTTCTGCCAGCTCCTGCTGCAATACCGGTTGTAGTGTTTTATACATAGCTTTATTTATTGAGTTATTTAACTGTTCAAGATTAAAAGATCCTCTTATTCAACAGTTATATCGCCGGCAAAATTAAGCAATAAGCTGTTTAATCCTACCTTAAAAAATATATTACACAGTACATGAAACATTTAAGCTGTAAAAAACATTTAATGTTGATTACTTATGTTAAAAAAGCTACTTTTTTTTGCCCTTATTTCCCTTGCCGCTTTCAAAGTTTCCGGCCAGCAATACATATTATCCGGCCATATAACTGATAATAATGGCCATCCCATTCCATTCACCTCGGTTTATATCAGGAACACCACCTACGGCACCACGGCTAATGAAACGGGATCGTACCAGTTTAAACTAACCGCTGGTACTTATGCCATTATTTACCGCTTTGTTGGCTATAAAGAGCGTACAGAGAGCGTAACCATTACCAGCCATGATGTTGTGCATAACATAAAAATGGATGATGAGGTTTTTGAGCTTAAAGCCGTGCGCATAATGGGCAAGCGCATAAAAGATACCGCGGCAAATGAAATTATGCGGCAGGTTATAGCCAAGCGCGAATATTATTTAAACGAGGTTAATGAATACTCCTGCGCGGTGTACATTAAAGGCGTACAAAGGCTATTAGGAGCGCCCAAAAAACTGATGGGCCGCAATGTAAGGAACACACTCGATCTCGACTCCCTGGGCAGGGGCATATTATACCAGTCGGAATCCATATCAAATTTCAGCTTTCAGCAACCTAATAAGATAAAGGAGGTTACCATCGCATCAAAAACGGTGGGTTTAAACCCGGCCTTTAGCTACAACAAGGCATCGGACCTGCAGGTTAACTTTTACAACAATTATTTCTCTATCCCCGGCGTAAGCAATCACAGTTTTCTTTCGCCGGTGGCATCAACCGCTTTCGATCTGTACCGTTACAGGCTGGCCGGCACCACCAAAGAGAACGGCCATGTTATCGATAAGATAGAGCTCATTCCGCGCCACGAACATTCGCCAACCTTTAAGGGCAATATTTATATACTGGAGGGCGACTGGCGCATATACAGTGTAGACCTGTACCTCACCAATGCCGATAACGAGCTTAATTTTATTGATACGCTTAAAGTTAGCCAGCAATATATACCCATTAAAAATAATATATGGCAGCCGGTTTCGGTTCAATACAGCTTTTCGGGCGATGTGCTGGGATTTAAATTCGGCGGTTATTATAACGGTATCTATAACAACTATAACCTCGACCCCAAATTCCCGGACCATTATTTTACCGGCGAAATATTGCATTTCGATACCGCCTCGAACACCAAGGATTCGAGTTATTGGGCTGCCATGCGCCCCGTTCCGCTTACCAGGCAGGAAGCGAAGGATTATCGCGAGAAAGACAGTTTGGCCAAAGCCCACCGCTCGCCGGGGTATATGGATTCCTTGCAGCGCTCTAACAACCGTTTGCTGGTGCTGCCCTATCTTATATTCGGGCACAGTTCCACCTACCGGCAGGGTAAGGATTCGGTGTACATTTATCCGTTTATCCAAACCTTTTTTTATAACACGGTTGAAGGTTACGGGCTAAACCTACAGGCAAAATATACCCACGCCCTCAATGATATCCAATCGTATGATGTTACGCCCGATGTGCGGTACGGCTTTTCCAACAAAATATTTACCGCGAATGTTAGCGGCGATTATAATTACGACCCATTTCATAACGCTAAATTTTTTGGAGGCTTCGGCAGCGATATACTCGATCTGAACAATGTGGGTACGCGTTCGCTTTATTTTAATACGCTGAGTACGCTGTTGAGCGAGGAGAACTATGTTAAATATTACGAATCGCAGTTTGTTGATGCCGGTTTTCAGCGCGAAATTGCTAACGGCGTTTTGTGGACCATAAGTTTAACCTATGCCAACCGCACACAGCTTTACAACACATCGTATAACCATGTGGAAACATTCAGCAATAAACAATATACCTCCAATAACCCACTAATGCCTGATGCCCCGGCTGATGACCGCTCGGTATTATTCCCGGAAAATAAAGCGCTTACTTTTTATACCGCGTTCCAGCTTACTTTCGATCAGCAGTATATTACGCGGCCAACCGGCACGGTTTACCTGCCGTCAAAATATCCGGTGGTAACAGTGGCTTACCGCCAGGGTGTTAATAATATTCTGGGATCGGACGTTGATTATAACTTCGCTTCGCTAAATATAGCGCAGGATCATATCCCGATAGGGCTCATCGGCTACTCTTCATTCCAAATAACTGCCGGCGACTTTTTCAATCGCGACAAGCTGTATTTTATGGATGATTACCACTTTTTAGGTAACCAGGGTACCACTTTCGACCCAACTTATGTGGGCAGTTTTCACTTTTTGCCCTTTTATACCTTCAGCACCGATAACGCCTTTTTGGAGGCGCATTACCAGCATAATTTTTCGGGAACACTGCTTAACGGTATAGAATTTTTCCGCAAACTTAAACTGGAAGAAATTGTGGGCGTTAACTACCTGTCGGAAAAAGCCAATCCCAATTACTCGGAGTTTTATGTTGGCCTGCAACGCCTCATCTTCAGGGTTGATTATGGCGTCTCCTACGAAGGAACCAAGAAATACATACAGGGGATAAGGATATTTTACGGAATCCGCTAATTTCGAATATCGAATTTTCAATTTCGGATTTATTTATACGATCCTCAAATTCGAAATTGAAAATCCGAAATTCGAAATCAATTCTTACCTTTGCCGTTCATTTAACACTGTTTGCAGCAGTATCAATGATTGTATGGAAAAGTATAACACACTATTGTACTATTGTTATTCAACAATAGCCTACGCGGAGCAATTTGCTGCCGATCATTTAAAATTTTGTAAATCCCTAAGCTTAACCGGGCGCATTATTGTGGCCGAAGAAGGGCTCAACGGTACCGTTTCGGGCACGGCAGAAGCTTGTACCCAGTACATGGCCACCCTCCACGCCGACCCGCGCTTTGCCAATATAGATTTTAAGGTTGATGAGGTTGATACCCCATCATTTGTAAAAATGCACGTGCGTTATAAATCGGAGATAGTGCATTCCGGCCTGCGTAACCCGCAGATCATCGACCCTAAAAAACAAACCGGAAAGCATTTGGAACCAAAGGACTTTATGGAAATGAAGGACCGCGACGATGTGATCGTTCTGGATGTGCGCTCCAATTATGAGCATAACCTGGGTAAGTTTAAAAATGCCATTACGCTCGATATTGAAAATTTCAGGGATTTCCCGGCCATGATAAACGAGTTGGCTCAATACAAGGATAAAAAGATATTAACCTATTGCACCGGTGGCATTAAATGCGAAAAAGCATCGGCGCTGCTCCTGCACGAAGGCTTTACCGATGTTTACCAGTTGCATGGCGGCATCATTAAATACGGCAAGGAAGCCGGCGGCAGGGATTTTGAAGGCAAATGCTATGTGTTTGATAACCGCCTGTCTGTCGATGTAAATTCGGTTAACCCGGTGGTTATCTCCAAATGCTATAACTGTGGCAAGGTTACCGATAAAATGATCAACTGCGCCAACCCCGAGTGCAACGAGCACTTTACCCAATGCGACGAATGCGGCACTCAAATGGAAGGCTGCTGCAGCGATGCCTGCCAAAACCATCCGCGTAAACGGGTATATGATGGTACAGGTTATTATGTAAAAGTGCCTGTAAATGTTAGTAATAAAAAAGCAACTACAAAGGCCGTTAAATACGAAACACCGATTTCCCAGTAACTGATCTTAGGCTTTTCTAAGCCCGGATCGAAAACAATAACTTTGGTTCCTGCAATCTTATCGCCGATCCGCCGTGCCGGATTTATTAAAATTGCTATTACTTCTACAGGGAACAAAAGAATAAAAAAATCCCGCACGAAGCATCGGAAAGGATTGGCAATTTGGCCGGTTTTATTATTTACAACCTGTTGCTTCAAAAGTCTTTTGGCTACACTTTGACCGTGAATGCAGTCTTTACAAAAGTACAAGGACAATCCGGCGATAAATACCCACGAAAAAATATCCGGCTTTTGATGAACCTGATTTGTATAAATTGTATTCCATATTAACGGGAGGCCAAAAACCATTATAACCATGGTCATAACAAAATGATCTGTAATAGCAGATGCTAACCTTTTTGAGGCATCCAGCTTTTGATATTTATTAATATTAAAAGGCTCGGGGTTACGATTTATTTCATTTTGCTGCTCTTGTGCCCTGCTTAACAATGCTTTTATTTCATAAATACTTGTTTCTCCTGAAGTTAAAAATGATAGCTCATTTTGGGCTGTGCCCGCATTATACATTATTGTGAAAATCTTCCTGTTATATATCCGACCCATAGAATTTTTTGCGGTCACATTTGTAATATTTTCCAGGGGAATTTCAACTGCATTATTATTGAATAAATTTGGATAAACCACCAATGAAGTTGATGTATAAAGCACATTCTTCATTTTTAAAAGTTTATACAAACTAGTAATTGTTGATATGATTATAACAGTTATAATGATGTAGGCAAAAACAACAGGAAACTTGCCTATTGTTATAAATGCCCCAATCATTAACAGCGGTAAAATTATTTGCCCCAGCCATATATAAAATGCTATGTCAGATGATAATTTTTTCACGTTCAAGATTTAACAAAAATCTAATATATATAATCCGCAGTAAAAAATTATATTTACATACTGTGCTATCAAAATATATCAGCCGTTGACTATATATGTATAAAAAATCAATTATATTATTGTATATCGCCCTGCTTACCCTGCCCGCCTTGCTAAAAGCGCAGGCACCGCCAACTTATGATAGTGGCATTTACACCGCTAAAAGCGACACCTTGCCCTACCGCATACTGTTCCCCATAAATTTCGATCCGGCTAAAAAATATCCGCTGGTAATACTGTTACATGGCGCGGGTGAGCGCGGAAACGATAACGAGGCACAATTAAACCCCAGCGGAAAGCTGTTTTTACAAGGGCCCGTACGGCAGCTTTTCCCGGCTATAGTGGTGATCCCGCAATGCCCCAAGACTGATTTTTGGTCGGATGTGCAGTTCCAGCGTGATTCCCTGGGCAATAATAAATTCACTTTCCCCATTGATGCCAAGCCAACCAAAGCCATGCACGCGCTGATGGGCTGTGTGGCCGAATTTTTACAAAAGCCTTATGTTAACAAGCACCGGGTTTACGTTGGTGGCCTATCAATGGGAGGCATGGGCACCTTTGAGATAATTGGCCGCGAACCCAATGTATTTGCGGCTGCCTTTGCTATATGCGGCGGCGATAATACCCTTAACGCCAAAAAATACGCGAAAAAAGTGCCTTTATGGATCTTCCACGGCGGAAAGGACAATGTAGTATCGCCCGATCACTCGCTCGTAATGGTTGATGCCATTAAGGCGGCCGGCGGCGACCCAAAGTTCACGCTATACCCTAACGATGGCCATAATTGCTGGGACGATGCCTTTGCCGAAAACGATCTGCTGCCCTGGCTCTTTTCGCATAGCAAATAGAGAGCTCCCCACTTATTGTGTCATTGCGAGTATGCACGAAGCAACCTCGTAGTCACGCATAATCGTTAGGCAAGGGTAGAAGATTGTCGCCCGGCTCTTCGCAATACGAACTATTGGGCCGGGGATTAAAAATACTCATCTTTGTAAGGTTTCCACCCAATTGCCGACTAAGCCTAAAGATCATCTTATATATGAGTTTAACTAATGAGTGCCGATAGCTATCAATTAAACCCGCATCACTGGGTTAAGGACTATGCCGATTACCTGTATGCCTATGCCATAAGGCGCATAAATAACGAGGAACTGGCTAAGGACCTGGTGCAGGAAACTTTTTTGGCCGCGCTGGAAAAGGTGGACAAATTTGAAGGCAAAAGTTCCGAACGTACCTGGCTCACCGCCATTTTAAAGAACAAGATAATTGATGTTTACCGTAAAAAGTCATCGGGCCTGAACAAAGATGTACAGGCGGCAGAACATGAACAACAGGATTTTTTCGAGTCGGACGGGCATTGGAGCCCGGAGCACAAGCCATTAAGCTTTGGTATTGATACGGTGGACCCGCTGCATAATAAAGAGTTTAACCACATATTGCAGCAATGTATGCAAAAGCTGCCCGCGCTATGGCTGGCGGTTTTTACCATGAAACATATAGATGACGAGGATACTACCATTATATGTACCGAATTAAAGGTTTCGCCATCGAATTTTTGGGTGATCATTCATAGGGCAAAAATTAACCTGCGGGCCTGCCTTCAAAAAAACTGGATTTAAAATTTGTGCCATGGGATATTTAAGAAAAATTCAATACAACTGCAAACAGGCCACTTTTCTCATCGAAAAGAAAATGATCCGCAGCCTTACATTTCGCGAAATGATAGAGCTGCGGATCCACCTGGCCGGCTGCTCGGTATGCGTGCTGTACAGCAAACAAAGCCGCAAGATAAATGAAATGGTTCGCCAGCTTTTGCATAGTACCGGGCCATCGGCAATAAGGCTCGACGATGATTTTAAAAAAGAATTGCAGGAGCGAATTGAAGAGGAGCTAAATAAAATTTAATTAGCCTGTAAGGTTTGTTAGCGCCGCCCGACTAAATGTGTAAATAATTAAAATTCACACATGAAAACTAACGTAAAAAAATCCATCCTATCGGCAGCGTTTATGGTTGCCATTATCTCCATCTGTTTTACAGCTAATGCCCGCCCGGTATTAAAAATGGCCACTACTGCTGCCGTAAGCGATACCGGCAAAATGGACAAAATGAGCAAGATGAGCAAAACGGATAAAATGAAAAAGAAAAAGATGGATAAAATGTCATCGGGCAAAATGAGTAAAATGAAAAAAGACACTTCTAAAATGTAGTTTGTTGTTTTGATAAAGGGGGCGATTTTTTCTCCCTCTTTATTTATATTTGCGATACATCCCCCACTAAAATCGCATCTTAACTCATGAAAAAACTGCTCCTCCTGCTTTTCCTGTACAGCACCGGCGCCATAGCCCAGGAA
>Ga0302309_10002934_pt1 | contig 13674 bp, 12 predicted proteins | sample III_Palsa_N1_1_FD_200453 | JGI IMG/M metagenome (GOLD analysis project Ga0302309, IMG submission 200453) | Peat permafrost microbial communities from Stordalen Mire near Abisko, Sweden - III_Palsa_N1_1 | ecosystem: Environmental > Terrestrial > Soil > Palsa > Peat permafrost | place: Sweden... | reverse complement strand
TAGACATGGATGACAAACAACTCAAAGACCTCTGGAGGGACCAACCTATGCCAAGCATCGAGTTTTCAGTGAATGAATTGCGCAAGCAAGCAAGTACGTTCCAGCGCCGTGTCGCCTGGCGCAATCGGATAGAGTATCTGGCCGGCGTGATCGTGACCCTTGTGTTCGTCAGCTACCTTTGGCATTTCCCTTACCCGCTGATGCGCTTGGGAAGCGTGCTGATTATATTTGCTTGTCCTTTCGTGCTAACGCAATTGCACCGGCGCGCGTCGAGTCGTCTCTTACCGGACGACATGGCCAAACTGTCTTGCCTGGAGTTTCATCGGCAGCAACTAATACGTCAGCGCGATGCCTTGCGTTCTGTCTGGCTTTGGTACGTCGCTCCTTTTGTGCCGGGCGTGGCGATATTCCGATGGGGCGTCGAAACCGAACTTGACGCCGCCGCACCGTTTTCCCGTGGGCTGTGGGCCAATTTGTGGATTGTTGGCATCTTGTTGGTGATCGTGCTGCTCAATCTGCGTGCGGCGAATAAGCTGCAACGGAAGATCGATGCCTTGGAGCGGGAAGGCATGGAGTTGAAGTAAGTCGGCCCCCGAACAACTGCCCACTATACGTCTATACAAACTCGCTTTCCATACTATGTGCGTATCGGCTCTAGAACAAATATCGCAACGTCATCCCCGTGGTCCGTGGTCGTGTAACGGCCAGTCTGCGCGTAGTCGGCAAGTCCGCTGAAATCGCCGAGGGCAGGTCGGTCTCGCCAATCTTGTTGAAGAGATTGTCGACGAACAAGGAACCTTCCCAACCGGGGCCGCCTCTGCTTTTTTTGAGGCCGACCCGCAAGTTCGTTTGGCCGAATCCTTCGATGCGGTAGTACGGACTGGTGGTGTCGTACAACGCATTTTGCGAGCCGACATAGGTGTAGTCGATGCGCTCGTAATGCGCATAGCCGTTGGCCATGGGCGCCAGATATTCGGCGCCGGCCGTGCCCGACCAGCGCGGTACATTGAGCAGGGTATCGCCTTTTTCGGCATCGGTTCCCGGCACATCATTGTTCAGCGTTGCCTGGGTATAGGCGCTGGAGAAACGCAGGGTCAATTCTTGTGTCGGCCGGACGTTCACTTCCAGTTCTGCGCCCTGGCTGGTGGCCGAGCCAAAATTCGCGGTGATGTTGAAGCCGCAATTCAAATCGATTTGTTGTTGAACCTTGGTCCAGTCGATATAAAACAAGGAGCCGTTCACCGTCAAACGATTATCCAGCCACGCCGACTTGGCGCCCAGCTCGTAATTCCACAGCGTATCGGCATCGAATTTAAGCAGCTCGCTTTGACTGAGGCCCAGTGTGGACACCTGGGCACCGCAAACCGATGCCGGCGCCGGGTTGTTCGGCCCGCCGGGGCGATAGCCTTTGGATGCGGTTGTGTAGAGCAGCAGATCCTTGCTGACTTGCCAGGAAAGATTGAATTTCGGATTAAGGCCGGTATCTTGCGAGGTGCTGCTGGTTGAGGTCGGGCCGCCGTTCAGCACGCCGTCCCCTTGCTGGGCAAAACCTTGATCAACCCGGAAGGCGCGCAAGCCGACGTTGGCGGTCAGGGCCGGCGTAATCTTGTAGGAGCCTTCGGAAAAGACCGCCAGTTCGCGCAACGTTGCTTGCCGCGCACCGGTGAAAAAAGTGTCGTAATCAGTGCCGAAAATCGCGTTATAGCCAGGCGGCACCGGGATGGTGGATGCCAACGGTGCATCGACATGATGATAAAAAACACCGCCGATGATTTGGAATGGGCCATCCAGGTTCGAGACCAGGCGCAACTCCTGCGTCAACTCATGATTGATATAGTCGCCAGTCATTACGCTTGGGTAGACATAGGTCTGCGGCGACGGCGAAAAGAAGTAATACAGCACCTTCGACGTGTCTTCGGAAATATCGACCTGACGGTTGTAATAGGAGCTAGAAGAAACCAGTTCGAAATTGTCGAAACCCTTGTGCACCGACACATTGAACAAGGTCGAATCCTGGTAACTGGGTTCTGCCACCAATCGGGTTTGGATCAAGTCATTCAAACTTCCCGGCGGTTCGTCGATTTGAAACGGCGCGCCGAGCAGGGTGGTTTGATGAAAGATCGAGGTCGTGATCGACAGGTTGTTTTCCAGCCGTATCTTCAGCATCGCGCGGATGCCGGCAGTCTCTTCGGTATTGACGTTATCTTGTGGATGGCTACCCGGCTGGATGCCCAGATAATTGTTGGGATCGATCGGATAACGGTCGATATAGCCATCTTCATAGCGATAGAAAACGATCATGCGTAGCGCCATCGTATTATCCACCAGCGGGACGTTGAGCATGGCGTTGGCGGAGCGATTCAAGCCGCCGCCTTCGGTATAGGACAACGTCGAATCGACTCGGCCGGCGAAGTTTGCCAGATCCGGCTGATTGGTGACGTACTTGACCGTGCCGCCCATCGAACTGGAACCGTACAAGGTGCCTTGCGGGCCGCGCAATACTTCCACCCGCGAGATATCGAAAACCGAGGGATCGATCAAGCCGCGCGCCGACAATAACGAGGCATTGCTCGATGCCGAGATCGGGGTATCGTCCAGGTAATAGCCAACCGTGCCGGCGGTGCCGGCAGTCGACGAGATGCCGCGCATGACCAGGATATTCTGCCCCGGCCCGGCCGAGATGACCGTCAGGCCCGGCGCTTCACGCGCCAGGTCGGACAAGCTCTCGATGCCCATGTGCTCCAGCCCTTGCGCATCGATTGCGGTCACACTGACCGGCACTGTCTGCAAAAGTTGCGAGCGCTTTTGCGCCGTCACAACGACTTGGCCCAGCTCCTTGCTGTCCGTGCTGTTATCAGCGTTGCCGATAGCGACCGTATCGGGAGTATTCGGATCTTTGCTTGATTGGGCAAGTACGCTTGCTTGCAACAGCAGCGACGTCGCCAGAATCAAAGCGGTAACGGCAGGGTGATTGCGGTGGATACCGTGCGCAGCATTCAAGCAAAGAATTGGTTTTGTCGACTGAGCCATGCTGTCCTCCTGAACCTTGGTGTTGGAGTACCTTGTGTGCCTGGGCGCCGATTAACTAGCGGGGATGCGCGTCCCCTTTTGCCGGTGGCAGCGATTTGTAGGCCGCCGCCAGTGTCTCATCAATCAATTTGGTCAATTCGCCGCTTTGCGCCAGTTGGTGATAACCGCGATCGAAGCGTTCGATGATTTCCTTGGCCTTTGGATAGCCGCGTCGAATCACAAAGTAAGTCGGCACCGTCCAGATGGCATTATCTTGAAAACTGATTTTTTCCTGTTCTGCCTGCGTGAAAATTTCCTTGACCAGGAATTGTCCCGAGGTTTCTTCCATCGGAAACAAATCGATCCGGCCTATCAGCAACTTCCTCATGTTGGAGGTGTCGTCATTGGCGTAATCGACATGCAAGGTCCCCGCCGCTTCGAGCGTCGAAAATTCATTTGAGTAATGATCTCCAAGTGTCGCCCCAATCTGGAACGGACGCAAGTCTGCCAGCGTCTTCCATGGATATTCCGTGTCACGCCGTTGGAAAAACACCATACGGAAGGTATAAATCGGCTTGCTGGAATACAGCAACTTTTCATCGCGATCCGGCGCATGGGCCCAGCCGTAGCTGCCGTCGTAGATTCCCATCATGAGACCGCTGATGGCGCGATTATTCGGCACATATTCAATGGTGGTCTTGACGTCGACTGCAGCAAACGATTCGGTGATAATTCGAGTCAGCAAGCCGCCGAAAGGGAGGGTTTTCGCAATCAAGGGAGGATATTCATGGACCACCAGCGACACCGTCAACGGTGGTTCGACCGCTATTGCCGGCAGGCTTGAGAGCAACAGCAATGCCATTGCCAGACGACGCGCATTGCCGGCGAGGACATGCAACGGACTCATCAATTAACCCTGGCAAGCGGTATTCGACCAGCAAGCCGCAGCGAGCGTACTATTGGCCGATAGTCGAGCGCATTGCCCATATTGCGCCGATCCTTGTGGTTGGTTGATCTGCTAACAGTCTAACCCAAGCGCGGATCTGAATCAAAGTACGTAAGAGTACGCTGACGGTATATGATGCGCACGATGTGATTAACATCGTTCCGTGAGGCGGAGGATAACCTTGAGTGCGAGTGCATTGATTATCGGGATGATTGCCGGGGCAATCGGGACCGGCTATTTTATTTATGGCAAAAGGCAGCAGCGGTTCGCCCCCATGTTGGCGGGTCTGATGCTCGGTATTTATCCGTTCTTTACCGATAATCCGGTGCTGCTGGTAGTGATTGGCGCAGCGTTGATGGCGGCGCCTTTTTATATTGATTTTTGAGTGTTTATTGCCGAACCGGCAAATTCGTGCGACGTGGGGTTTCGCGGGGGCTTCACGCTGATATTGCGTCGATGGAAATCCAGCAGTCTCGAACTCGACAAGACACAAGGTGCATATCCACGCAGTATAGGACTGCGTGGCGTTTATTTCTCAATAACCCGGCAAGCGATCTTCAGCGAAATTGCAGGCCGCTATTAGTTGCCGATTTCATTTCCTTGGCCTCTTCAATCATCCGTCGATGTTCGATACGCTTGCGCATAACGGCTGCGTGCTGCTCGGCAGACATCGGCGGGGTGGTCATCAGGTCTTTTAGTTGCGCAATATTCGAGTAATTGTTTTTGATAAGTCGGCCCAAGTTTCTTGACTCCAGAGGTAACTGAATATTTACTTCTTCTACCATTAAAGGAACCGCTACTTTTACGCCCGGCTTCAAGGAGATCATTTCAAATTATTGGCAATTTGCCAGTATCTGAAACGAATGGAAATCCGCCGAACCACCCTATTGTGCACGCATTTCGTGTCTTTAGCATGACCGATTTTTAATTTGCCTATTTGATAATGCCAATAGATCCGTGGCAGAATGGCTAGTGACGATAGACCGATCTGCTATCAACCAGTACAGATCGCGTGCCAAATTTCTCTTTTGATATGATAAACACAATTCCACATGTCGATGGGTTCGGCTTGTCATTGCGCGAAATTCGCGCCGAGGATGCCCAGTCTTGGTTTGATTACCTACGAATTCCAGAAGTGCTGCAATTAAGCAGCTGGAATGTTTCTGTGGTGGAAGATCTGCAAGCGAACATCGAGAAAATGAGCGCCAATGCCGTAAACCGGCCACTTCGCTTTGCGCTAGCTGCCACCGATACCGATCAGCTGGTCGGCACCGTCGGGTTTCATAGCTTATCGATGGAAAATGCCAGTGCTGAAATCGCCTATGACCTGGCGCCGGGATATTGGGGGCGGGGCATTATCAGCGCGGCTTGCGCACCGCTGATAAGGTGGGGCTTCGATGCCCTGCAATTGAACCGGATTCAGGGTTGCACGATGGTGGGAAACCACGCATCGGCACGCGTGCTGGAAAAAGCCGGTTTCAGGCTGGAGGGAATTTTGCGCGAATTTCGCGTTGCGCGAGGTCGGCCCAGTGATTTCCGGGTCTACTCGCGTTTGCGCAGTGATTAGTGCCTTTGAGGCGATTAATTAGCCGCGCGAAGCGAGCAACCGCAACTCTGCCGCCTGGTTCGGTTGTGATTGATCCAGATCCCTGGCCATGCTATTGAGCATCAACACGCCACGCAAAGTGCGGCGGCTATTGCGCTCGTCCAAGGATAAACGCGGGCTGAACACCAATTTAATTGCCTGCAGCACGCCAACCACCAACGGTTTGAACATCATCAACACGGTCATCAAGGCACCGGCGCCGAATACCGGGCGGGCAACAGCGAAGGCCGAATTAAAGAAAGACTGCGCAATCGGCAAGGCTGCTTGTACTGGATAAGTAATATGTAAGATAGACATGAGATATTTCCCTTCAACTCGCGACAATTTGTTATGTTGCGTTGCAGTATAGTTCCCCATAAGATATATCGCCAATTTCAATTTCAAATATCTGTCATACGCAATATGAATATCTTGATTTATAATTCGCCGGACGATTTTTAAAGTAATATTTCCATGTGAAAAATCTTTGCTTTGGGTAAAAATCCTCAAATGACTTGGATTTGTGTCGATCAAAGGCAAAAAAAAAGCCCGCGCAATTTGCATCGCGCGGGACTAAATCCTTCCTTAGGAGGGAGGAGGAGACATTCGGGTAACGCTGGCTAGTGCTGTATTACTTTACTTTTGCACACTAATGCTGAAATCTGCTGAAGCTTCCGTGATTACTCAGTTTCCATAGGGAAAGAGGAAAAACTGACCATAACCGACTGCTCTGGCTTGATGGCAACAATCAACCAATTGGCAGTTTTTGCCAAGGACATGATGGATGCCTGAAATACTGATTTTGCTGTTGACATGATTGCTTTAATTTCTAAATGATCTCGTGTTGCAATGCAGTATAGGGACTTTGCTGTTATATCTCCAATTTTTAAATCGAATATCAGTTATCATTTTTCTGAATACCATTTAACCGCGCCCTTACCATGAGCTTCCTGACCCTCGATTTGAATTTATTGCGCGTATTTGACTCCATCATGACCGAGCAAAACCTGACGCGCGCAGCGAATCGCTTGGCCATGACACAACCGGCGGTGTCGAATGCATTGAAACGCCTGCGCGACGCCCTGGGCGATGAATTGCTGTTGCGGACTGCGCACGGTGTCAAACCAACCCCGCGTGCCGAAGAATTATGGCCGGCTGTGCGGCGCGCGCTGTCCGATCTGGAAGAGGCGGTGGCACCAACCGAATTCGATATTTCCAAGGTTCAGGCAACATTTCGGATGGCGATGGCGGACGCCACCGCAGTCCTGTGGCTGCCGGCCTTGGTCCGCTCAATCGAGAGCGACGCGCCCGGCGTCAATGTGCGCATGGTGCCGCTGACTACTCGCGAACCGCGGCCGATGCTGTTGCGCGGCGATATCGACCTGGCGATCGGCTTTTTCCCAGGCGTGGTTGCGCAATTATCGGGAGGGCCCTACACGCCGATCCGTCATGAGCGCTTGTACTCGGGCCAATATGTCTGCGTGATGCGCAAAAACCATCCTTTGGCAAATGAGGAACTGACGATTGACGCTTATTGCGAGGCGAATCATTTGCTGGTCAGTTTTTCCGGCCGGGCCCATGGCTTGACCGATGAAGCGCTGGCGCAAATCAATCGGGAGCGCCGCATCCTGCTGACCGTCAATCAATTCTTTACCGCAGGCCGGGTGGTCGCCAGTTCCGACTTGATCACGGTTCTGCCACGCCATTTGATCGCCTCGACCGGCATGACCGGCTCCTTGATCTCCAAGGCCTTGCCATTCAAACTGCCGGACGTCCACGTCGACATGCTCTGGCATGAACGCGACGCCCGCAGCCCAGCGCACCGCTGGCTGCGCGATCATTTGACGACCATGGTTTCGGATGACGGTTTTGCGCGCGGCCAAGCGCGCCACAACGAAAGTGCGCCTCGGTGAGAGGTATTAGATGTTAACGAATTGGTAGCTTCGACGTGTTCTTCACTTCTTCCATCACCGCATAGGTATGTGTTTCACGCACACCCTTTAATTGCAACAGCGACTTGCCAAGGAATTCACGATAAGCGTTCATATCCTTGACCCGCGCCTTGACCAGATAGTCGAAGCCACCCGCTACCATGTGGCATTCCAGCACTTCCGGGATCACTTGCACGCTGCGTTTGAACGCTTCAAACACTTCCGGCGTGGTGCGGTCCAGCACGACCTCGATAAACACCAGCAGTGAGACATCGAGCAATTGCGGGTTCAGTTGCGCTGTGTAATTGAGGATATACCCGGCTTCCTGCAGCTTGCGCACGCGTTCGAGGCAAGCCGCCGGCGACAGGTTGACGCGGGACGCCAACTCCACATTGCTGATGCGGCCGTCGTTTTGCAGCTCGGATAAGATTTTCTTGCTGATTTTGTCGAGCATTCACTTGCTCCGGTAAAAATTTTATTTGGTGGAATTTTCTCACTAAATACAAAATTTTGATAGTGCTTGGCAATACCAGAATTAATCCTTGGGAATCACCTTTACAATCAAATCATCCGCTCATCGGGATGCGGCATCGCTTGCCCACCCGATATCTGGCAACGTTTCTGCTTCTTTCCTATTGAGATCATTATGTCGACAAGCACCAGCCGGGTTTCTGGACCGGTTACTGAAATTCAAGCATTTTCCGCTTTCAGCGCGGAAATCCTGCCGGCACCGACGGAACTACGCGCGGCGATTACTGCCGCTTACCGGCGCGATGAACGCGAAGCCGTGCAATGGCTGCAATCGCAAGTCAAAACAGATAATTCAAGCAATATCGCAACGCAAATGCTGGCGCGCAGCCTGGTTGAATCGGTACGCACCAAAAGAACCCGGGCTTCCGGCGTCGATGCCTTGATGCATGAATTTTCCTTGTCGTCGGAAGAAGGGGTCGCGCTCATGTGCCTGGCGGAAGCCCTTTTGCGCATTCCCGACCATCAAACCGCCGACCGCCTGATCGCCGACAAGATCAGCAAAGGCGATTGGCGTCGTCATTTGGGTGAATCGCCCTCCTTGTTTGTCAATGCCGCCACCTGGGGTTTGCTGATTACCGGCAAACTGGTTTCCACCAGCAGCGAGCAAGGCCTGGGGTCGGCCATGACCAAGCTAATCGCGAAAGGCGGCGAACCGCTGATCCGCAAGGGCGTGGACCTGGCCATGCGCATGCTCGGCAATCAATTCGTGACCGGCCAAACCATCGCCGAGGCGCTGGAAAACAGCCGCAGCAATGAAGCACGCGGCTATCGCTATTCCTATGACATGCTGGGCGAAGCCGCGCTGACCGAGCACGATGCGGCGCAGTATTACGCATCGTACGAAAAAGCCATCCATGCCATCGGCCGCGCTTCGAACGGCCGCGGCATCAAGGACGGTCCCGGCATCTCGGTCAAGCTATCGGCCTTGCATCCGCGTTACTCGAGAGCGCAGCGCAGCCGCGTCATGAACGAGTTGCTCCCGCGCCTGAAACAATTGCTGCTGCTGGCGAAACAGTACGACATCGGCTTGAATGTCGATGCTGAAGAAGCCGACCGCCTGGAGCTATCGCTCGATATGCTGGAAGCGTTGGCCTTCGATGCCGATCTGGCCGGTTTCGACGGCATCGGTTTCGTGGTGCAGGCCTATCAAAAACGTTGCCCTTACGTGCTGGACTACATTATCGACCTGGCGCGCCGCAGCGGACGTAAATTGATGATACGGTTGGTGAAAGGCGCATATTGGGACGCTGAAATCAAGCGCGCCCAGATCGACGGCTTGAGCTCGTATCCGGTCTATACCCGCAAGATCTACACTGATGTTTCTTATCTGGTTTGCGCGAAAAAATTGCTGGCCGCCACGGACGTCATCTATCCGCAATTCGCCACCCACAACGCCCATACGCTGGCATCGATCTATTCATGGGCGCAACACCAGCGCATCACCGATTATGAATTCCAGTGCCTGCACGGGATGGGTGAAACCCTATATGACCAGGTGGTGGGAAAAGACACTTTGAACAAACCCTGCCGCATTTATGCGCCGGTCGGTTCGCATCAAACCCTGCTGGCTTACCTGGTTCGGCGGCTGTTGGAAAATGGCGCGAACTCTTCTTTCGTCAATCAGATCGTCGATGAAAACGTCAGCATCGACAGCTTGATTGCCGATCCCTTCGATCAGGCAAAAGGATTGAATGGCGAAGGGCACCCGAATATTCCCTTGCCTGCCGATCTATATGGGCAGGAACGGCAGAATTCTGTCGGCGTATGCTTGAGCAATGAAAATGGCTTGCGCGAATTGAGCCGTACTTTCCAAAAAATCGGCACGCAACAATGGCAAGCGCAGCCATTGCTCGATGGTGCGGTCAGCGCGCATTCCGCGCAAGTAATCAATAATCCCGCCGAGCGGCGCGATGTCGTCGGCACCGTCATTGAAGCTGATACTGCCGACGTCGAAACCGCATTGGCGGCGGCGCTCGCGCATGCGGCGCAATGGCAACAACTGCCTTCGTCGGAGCGCGCGGCAAGATTGATCAAAGCAGCTGATTTATTCGAAGAAAACCAGACTGAATTGATGGCGCTGGCGATTCGCGAAGCCGGAAAGTCGCTGCCAAATGCGATTGCCGAAATCAGGGAAGCGGTCGATTTCTTGCGCTATTATGCGGCCCAGGTCGCCGGATCTTTAAACACCGTGGCGCTCGGCCCGGTGGTTTGCATCAGCCCGTGGAATTTCCCGCTGGCGATATTTGTCGGCGAAGTCAGTGCGGCCCTAGCCGCCGGCAACGTGGTCTTGGCGAAACCGGCAGAGCAAACACCATTGATTGCCTATCGCGCGGTGCAATTGATGCATGCAGCCGGCATCCCGCGCGCGGCTTTGCAATTTCTTCCGGGCCGCGGCGACGTGGTCGGCGCCCGCCTGGTCGCCGATAACAGGGTGCGCGGCGTGATTTTTACCGGCTCGACCGAAGTTGCGCAAGTGATCAACCGCACCTTGGCACAACGTGCGATGCAAGAAGGCAGCGAGATCCCGCTGATTGCCGAAACCGGTGGACAAAACGCCATGATCGTCGACTCCAGCGCCCTGCCGGAACAGGTAGTGCAAGACGTCATCAGTTCGGCCTTCGATAGTGCCGGTCAACGTTGTTCCGCCTTGCGCGTGTTATGTCTGCAAAATGAAATCGCCGATAAAACCATCGCCATGCTGAAAGGCGCGATGCAGGAATTGAAAATCGGTAATCCCGAGTGTTTGTCCATCGATATCGGGCCGGTCATCGATGCTGAAGCACAAAACAATTTACTCGCGCATATCGACCGCCTCAAAGCAAAGGCCAAGGATTTTTATCAATTACCTCTCCCCGCCGGCCACGAGCACGGCACTTTCGTAGCGCCGACAGTACTGGAGATTGGCTCTTTGTCTGAATTGACGCGCGAAGTATTCGGCCCGGTATTGCATGTGTTGCGCTACACACGCGATGATTTGCCGAAATTGATCGACGCCATCAACGCCACCGGCTACGGCTTGACGCTGGGGATCCATTCGCGCATCGATGAAACCATCAATTTCATCATCGCTCGCGCCCATGTCGGCAATATCTATGTGAATCGCAACATCGTCGGCGCGGTGGTTGGCGTGCAACCGTTTGGCGGGGAAGGAAAGTCCGGTACCGGCCCGAAGGCCGGCGGTCCGCTGTATTTGAAGCGCCTGCAAAAAAATCCCGATATCAAGCTTGGTGTACATACGATTCATCAAGCCAGCACGCCGCCCTCGTTGCTCGATACGCTCTTGAGCTGGGCCAAAAGCCACGGTCACGAAGACATTGCGACCTTGGGTGAACGCTACCTGCATTCGACGCCGGTCGGCACCATTCTGGTATTGCCCGGCCCGACCGGCGAACGCAACGAATTGTCGTTTGCCGCACGCGGCACCGTGCTATGTGTCGCAACCCGCGTCGACGCCTTGCTGAACCAATTGATCGCGGTATTGGCGACCAATAATATTCCAGTGATTGCGAGTGCGTCGGCAAACCTGATCCCTGCCGGATTACCGCAAGCAGTAAGGGAAAAAATTCAATTGGTGGAACAATTGGAGACTATCCATTTCGATTTCGCCTTGGTGGAAAGCGCCAGTATCGGCGAATGGCGTTCCTTGTTGGCAAAACGTGACGGAGCAATCATCAATATTGTCGAAACCAAGGCTGAGTTGGCAATTCCGCTATGGCGCCTGGTGGCCGAGCGCGCCACGTGCATCAATACCACTGCGGCCGGCGGCAATGCTAGCTTGATGACCCTCGGAACCTGATTTCATCAAAAGACGTTGGGTGGTTTGTAAACAAGCTACCCAACGTTAGATCCTTGTTTTTCTCCTGTGGATAAAGCTTGGGATAACTCGCGCAGCGATTGTGGATAGCCAGTCAAATTATCCCCATCATTTTTTTATCCAGAATCTATTCTTCCCCGATACACCGTTTGTTCAGGCTTTATTCAAACGCCAATGCCTTGTTTACAATCAGCTTTCATCGCTTATCCACAGATTTCATGCTGCGTTAACTATTACTACTAAATATATATATAAACAATTCAAATAAAACAAAGTCTTCTTACCAGCGCTGATTTCCTTTCATAAAAACACCTCTCCAAGCGATGATTGGGAAAATACCTACTGTCAGGTTTAGCAGCTATTGACAAAAACTCTATCGGGTTAGAGTGCAAACTCCGAACGGGTTTGCTTTGTTACTATTTGAAAGCTTATGGATAACGAGATTTTGATGGTGTGGGAAGAAGACGGTTATCGCGTTTTACACGGGCATTTGCACTTGACGGCTTTGATGAGTGAAAATCCGGAAATAATCATCAACGTGCGGGGCAAGGGCGACGTAAAAATAATTCGCACCGCCAAGGGATTGATCGTCCACGATGGGAAAGCTGGTTTGCCCTTGCTCAGATTTTAGCTTTTAACCCTGCTGGCAGAGGCGTTTGACGATATGAAAAGCGTAGCGCGCGGCGACGCGCTCGATAAAATGGACAAAATCCATCGCCGAATTTTCATTTGCGCCATCGGAAATAGTGCGTATCACCGTATAGGGCAAGCCGAATTCGAAGCAAACCTGAGCAACTGCCGCACCTTCCATTTCTACCGCCAGTAAGTCCGGCAGCATTTTTTTCAAATCAATAATCTTGCGTTTTTGATGGATGAATTGATCGCCGCTTGAAATCAAGCCGTGATGCAGCTTGGGCGTAGCCAAGTGCAGAGCTGCGCGATCGGCGCTGTCGATTTGCTGCAAATAATCGATTTCGATAAATGCTGCGGCAGCTTGCAGCAACTGATCCGTCAGGTTTTTATGGGACGCAAAATGCGAAACTCCCAACAAAGGCACTTCAAAACGCGGAAATAAGGGCTCCGCATCCATATCGTGTTGAACCAGGTTTTCCGCAACCACGATGTCGCCAACCCGAACGCTTGCGTCCGCACTGCCGGCCACTCCGGTAAACACGATATGGCTCACCTGGAAGCGCTCAATCAGCATTGCCGCTGTGGTGGCTGCCGCAACTTTGCCGACGCGTGACAGCACGCAGACACAATCCTTATCCCACAAAGAACCTACAACATAGTCGCGCATGCCAATGCGAACGGTCTGCGGGTTGCTCATGGCTTCCACCAGGCCGGCTTGCTCCTGGTGTAGCGCGCTGATAATGCCGAGTCTTGGTGAGGCTGTGGGCATGTTTAATCGAATGTAAGGGGATAGGAGGTGATCGCAAAATGAATTAAAGCGAAATCAAAGCGATATGCATCGCTTGAAATTCTACGCTCTGCCTTTGGACGTGATGGTTTTTGCAATTTCTTTTGGGTTTTGCCGATAAGAAGGTAGCGTGGTTTTAAAATGATTGTATAGATATATATTTAGTAGTAATAGTTAACGTTGCCTGAAATCTGTGGATAAGTGTGTAAACCTGCTTGCAATCAAGGGATTGGCGTTTGAATAAAGCCTGAATAAACGGTGTACCGGGGAAGAATAGATTCTGGACAAAAAAACAGTGTGAATAATTAAGCAGATTATTCACAATTTTCAAGCTAGATATCCAGAGCCTTATCCACAGGCGATTTACTTCAATTATGTTGCCACAATATATTTAAAAGCGAGAAAATCGCGGCGATAACAGGCTCATTGCGCCGCTTG
>Ga0302309_10002932_pt1 | contig 13687 bp, 10 predicted proteins | sample III_Palsa_N1_1_FD_200453 | JGI IMG/M metagenome (GOLD analysis project Ga0302309, IMG submission 200453) | Peat permafrost microbial communities from Stordalen Mire near Abisko, Sweden - III_Palsa_N1_1 | ecosystem: Environmental > Terrestrial > Soil > Palsa > Peat permafrost | place: Sweden... | reverse complement strand
TGTGTTGCTATTGGCCTGTATCAATTTCATGAACCTTTCCACGGCCCGCAGTGAACGGCGTGCAAAAGAAGTCGGCATCAGAAAGGCGATCGGGTCGAAGCGTGGACAACTGATCTGGCAGTTCTTTGTCGAGTCGCTGCTTATGACGTTCCTGGCCTTTTGCCTTGCCTTGTTGTTGGCGGGGCTCAGTCTGGCTTCTTTTAATGGGATCGCCGGCAAAGCAATGACCATTCCCTGGGACAACCCCATTTTCTGGGCGTTGGGTCTTGGCTTTGCTGTGATCACGGGGCTGATTGCGGGCAGTTATCCGGCGCTTTATCTTAGTTCGTTTCGGCCGGTCAAAGTATTGAAGGGGGCTTTTAAGGCGGGCCGACTCGCGGCCGTCCCGCGGCAGGCCCTGGTCGTGTTACAGTTTACCATTAGTGTTTGCTTTATCATCGGCACCGTCGTTGTGTTGCGGCAGGTGCAATATGCAAAGGACCGGCCGATGGGGTATAATCAAACAGGTCTGGTTAGTTTGAATATGATCACCGATGAGCTCCCCAAGCATTTCGACGCCGTACGCACGGAATTAAAGGATGCCGGGGTTATCGAAGACATGGCGACGGCGGGCGGTCCTGTCACCAACGTCTGGAACACCAGCGGCGGCTTTAACTGGGCTGGTAAAGACCCCAACCAGGCCGCGGAATTCCCAAGCACGGGCATCTCTGCGCAATACGGTCATACTGTAGGCTGGCAATTCGTGGCGGGTCGCGACTTTCGCGCGGATTTTCCCACCGACACGACGGCCCTCGTGATCAATGAAGCGTTGGTGCGTTTTATCGGTATGAAAGACCCCGTCGGAAAAACTATTGTCTGGGATAGCGTGCCCTTTCATATCATCGGCGTTATCAGGAACATGGTGATGGAGTCGCCTTACTCCCCCGTGCGGCCTTCCCTCTTCAACCTTTCAAGGGAGAATCGCCGGTTTATCATCTTTCGGCTCAACCGGGGTGCGAACACCAGGGCTTCGTTGGATAAGATAAAAACAGTCTTTGCGAAATACAGTCCCAATCAGCCCTTTGACTACCATTTTGTGGATGAGGATTATGCAAAGAAATTTGGGGATGAGCAGCGGACCGGTCAACTGGCGGGTGTATTTGCGGGGCTGGCGGTATTTATCAGCTGTTTAGGGTTATTTGGGATGGCATCGTTCATGGCCGAGCGGCGCGTCAAGGAGATCGGCGTGCGCAAGGTGTTAGGCGCCGGTGTTTTCAGCTTGTGTCGCCTGCTAAGCAGGGATTTTATTGGGCTGGTATCCATCGCGCTGCTGATCGCCCTGCCGCTGTCCTGGTTTGGGATGCATCGCTGGCTCGAGAGCTATCAATACCGGAGTGGGATGAGCTGGTGGATCTTTGGGGCGACTGCTGTGGCCGCACTGCTGATCACGCTGCTTACGGTCAGCGTGCAGGCCGTGAAGGCGGCTATGGCCAACCCGATCGATAGTTTGAGGAGTGAATGATGCAGTGACGCAACAAATGAAAATATGTTGTGTCCTTACCAAAACCCCAGGGTGTCTTCGACATGTTCGGCTTCTCCATGGTCTATGGCGATCGCGCTCATGCCCTCAGCGAACCCGGCAGCATCGTCATCAGCAAACGCAAGGCCGACAAATATTTCCCGAACCAGGATCCCGTTGGGAAGGTCCTCTACCTCAACGATGACATGAAAACGCCTTATAAAATAGCCGGTGTCATTCGAAATCCCGACCATACCCATCTCGAGTTTGACTTCTATCTTTCCCTGACCGGCCATGAACTTTGGAAGGGGGAACAACAGACCTGGCTGGCCGGAAATTATGATAACTATTTGTTGCTTCGCCCTGGCGCGAACCCTGTTGAACTCCAGGGCAAACTACTGGCGCTCTACAAAAAATACTCCCTGGCTGAATTTGCCGGCTGGACAAAGAACCCGGAGGAGATCTACAAACGCATGTCCTTTGTCCTTGAGCCGGTAAAGGATATCCATCTCAACTATGCCGACGACGATAGCATGCATCATGGGGATAGCCGTTTTGTCTGGTTGTTTGGGGTCGTGGGCGCCTTCATCCTGTTATTGGCCTGCATCAACTTTATCAACCTCTCCACGGCCCGGAGCGCCAACCGGGCAAAAGAGGTTGGTTTGCGCAAGGTCGTAGGCTCGCAACGCTCAGGCCTCGTCCTGCAGTTCCTGACGGAATCATTGGTGCTTAGTTATTTTTCGTTTATCCTTGCGCTGGGGATGGCCTGGGTCTTACTGCCCTTGTTCCGCCGCCTCACCAACACCGCACTCGATATCCCCTGGACCGAATGGTGGCTGCTGCCCATCCTGCTCACTACGGGAACAGTAGTCGGCCTGCTCGCCGGGCTTTATCCGGCGGTCTATCTCTCACGTTTCCGACCGGTAGATGTGCTCAAAGGCCAGGTCGCGCGTGGCAGCCGCCACAGTGGTCTGCGCAGCGGGCTCGTCGTCTTCCAGTTCACCACTTCGGTCATCCTCATCATTGCGACATTCGTCGTGTACAGGCAGGTGCATTTCATCATGAACAAGAAGATGGGCTATGACAAAGACCAGGTGATGTTGATACAGGGTACGGGCGCCATGGATAACAGAAAGCTCGCCACCTTTAAGACGGAACTGTTGAAGCTGGAAGGCGTCAAAAAGGTATCCATTAGCGATGAGCTGCCCGTCTCGGGGGGCAAACGAAATATGATGTCTTACTGGAAAGTGGGCAGGGAGAAGATCGACCAGCGTACGTCGGCCCAGAGCTGGTGGGTCGACCCCGATTATATCACGACATTCGGGATGAAATTGATACAGGGCAGGAGTTTTAGCGCGGATATCGCTACGGATTCTTCGGCCATCGTCATCAACCAGGCTATGGCTGCGAAGATGGGGTTGAAGGACCCCGTTGGACAGGAACTGAGCTTTGGTGGGACTTTTAAAATGCACGTCGTAGGCGTTGTCGGCGACTTCAACTATGAGAGCGTAAAGGATGTCGTCCAACCACTGGCCCTCCACCGCGGCAATTGGGCGACGATGGTAGCCGTCAAGACCAACACCGCCGATATGGCCGGGCTGATTAAGAAGGTCGGCGGCGTCTGGAAGACTTTCTCGCCGCAGCAGGAATTGCGGTATAACTTTTTGGACGAGAGCTTTGCCAGGATGTATGATGATGTCCGGCGGACCGGGAATATTTTTACGGCGCTGGCGAGTCTGGCGATCATGATCGCCAGTTTGGGGCTTTTTGCTTTGTCGGCATTTATGGCGGAGCAGCGGCAAAAGGAGATCGGCATTCGCAAGGTGCTGGGCGCCACTGTCGGCCAGCTTACGGGCTTGTTGTCGCGGGATTTTTTGCGGCTGGTGCTGTTGTCGATATTTATCGCTTCGCCGCTTGCCTATTGGGGGATGCACAAGTGGCTGGAAGGGTATGCTTTTCGGGCGCCTATTAACGGTTGGATCTTCGTGCTTGCCGGCTGCCTGGTGGGGGCGATCGCCCTGCTGACGATCAGTTATCAGGCGATAAAGGCGGCGCTTGCGAATCCTGCTAAGACGCTGCGGTCGGAATAGGGCATTCAGATTTTCTTATACTTTTTCTTAGGATTTCTTTTCTGATGGAAAATAGAAATAATAATGACAGTAGATTGGTCTTCATCAATATAGTAAATAACCTGATGGGGGTATTTTTTCAGAGATAGTTCTCGTAAATTCTTATAGCCGTTGCGATATCAATATGGATCGGCGCAGATGGCTTTGATAGCTTCCTGCACGCGGATGATAAAATTATCTGCGGCCAGATAACTTTTCTTTTCGTACCATTTAAAAGCGTCTTCGTACTCTTTAGCTGCGACGGGGTCGAAGAGGTAAGAATACGCCATCTATTTTCTTTTTTTGCGTATACTCTGCAGCCTTTTGTTCATCTCCGATGGGCTGATCATTTTGCCTCCGTCCAAATAATGGTCAACTCTTCGGTCCATCTCGGATTTTAAGCTGGGTGTGTAGTTAACCGGGGAGGCCTCATTAATTTCATCTTCAACCATAGTATATATGGCTTTCAGCTTTTTTTCATCCGCAATCCTGATGTAGTCAGCTAATTTGGTTCGAATGGTAGCGGTTGTCATAATGAGTGATTTAATTCAAATACCTTATAAAGATACAAAATAAGAAAAACCATTGCTTTAAGGTTTTTTCTGTTAACTCCAAACGAAAAGCCCGTCTAAACTAGACGGGCTTCAATATACTTGACAAATATCTTTATTGCTTCCTGGTATTCTGGCGGCGTTGTTTGTAGTTGACACCGGTCTGGCGGCCATTACCTGCGGGGCTGCCTACGCGATCCATGGCGCAACGGAAACCGATCGTGCTGTTGCTCTGGTCTTCTTCGAGGAAGCGGCGGGTGCCGGGGCTAAGGTAGTAAGCGCGGTCATTCCAGCTACCACCCTTGACAACGCGGGATTTGTTGCTGATGAGCGTAGTCTTACCGTAGCCATAGGCGATACCGGTGATAGTGGAGTCGCCATCGAGGTAGTTGATGACGTCGCCTTTCTGGTAGTTACGACGGGCCTGGCTTTCAGAATCGGTGACATTACGCATCTTGATGCGGCCAAGGCTATCGCGTTCGGCTTTGCCTTCCTTGCCAAGATCGATCGTTTCGAATTTGTTACCACGATAAGGAGCTACGTCGTCGGCGTCCTGTCCCGTCATCGGGCGATAGACGTCGGCAACCCACTCACTCACGTTACCAGACATATTGTACAACCCGAAACCATTCGGGAAGAAAGAGGTGACGGGGGCGGTATAAACGGCGTTGTCATTCAGGCCGCCGGCAACACCCATGTTATCACCGGAACCACGTTTGAAGTTCGCCATGAAGGTACCCTGCCAGCTGCCATGACGTGTGTCGCGCAGGCCGTTGACGTTGTTGCTCCAGGAATAGACCTGTTTGTTGGCGATCAACTCTTCCCCGCGCTGACCGTCCTTATGGCTGGGCAGCGGGTTCTGGTTGATATACCCAAGAGCGGCGTATTCCCACTCGGCTTCCGTCGGGAGGCGGTAGTTCGGGAGCAGGATACCATCCGAGAAGGTCACCGTGGTACGGGGGGTGCCGTTGGGGTTCCTGAGCGGGTTGTCCTTTTTATTCCTGGCCTTTTTATCGGGGGTAGCCTGGAACTCACCCATCAGGTAAGCCTTCGTGTTGAAGTTTTCCTGGCCAAGACCCTGCAGGTTCTTGACGGAGTTGGCGTTGACATAGCCCTTGTCCATCAAAATTTTCTCGTTGACGCGGTCGGACCTCCACATGCAGAAGTCATGGGCCTGTTTCCAGGTCACGCCTACCACCGGGTAGAAGTTATACGAGGGGTGACGGAAGTAGTATTCGACCATCGGCTCGTTGTAGGCGAGCTCGCTGCGCCAGCACAGGGTGTCGGGCAGCGCGCCATCACGAACGGCTTTGTACTCGTCAGCGTCAAATACGTTGTCGATCCAGTACAGGTACTCCCGGTAGTGGATGTTAGCGACCTCTGTCTGGTCGATGTAGAAGGAGTTGACGGTCACACGGCGCGGAACGTTGTTCCACTCACGCATAACGTCTTCCTGGGTAGCGCCCATGGTAAAAGTACCGCCCTGGACGAATACCAGGCCGGGACCGGTGTGCTGTTCTTTTTCTTTGGAAACCTGGAATCCGCCCATCTTGGAATCATTATAATTCCAGCCAGTGACGGAGGATTGGTCCGGCTTCTTTTTAAAGCAGGAGGCAAACAGGGATACGGAGATTACCAGGACTGCTAGGTTTTTCAGATTCATAAGTTGACGCATTTTACGTATTACGTATGGACCCAATATGGCCCATAATGTTTGTAAACAGGGAAAACGACCGTTTTGCCGGTTTTATTGTATCGCCATATATAAGTACGGTTCGAAATTATCCACAGTTGCCGGATAGCCAAAAACTGTTTTTTAGAGGGGGGCGGGGCCGCACAAAATTAAGTAATTTTACGGGCTCACACCAAACCGGTACGGACTTTGCAAAGAATGGGCCACATTGCATCGGGATGTTATATGAAACCCGCTGCTAAAACAATAATATGGGCGGCGGCGCGTTGGATGAGGATCAAAACCACGACATTGTGGCCTACTGCTTACCAAGGAATTCGTACATTTGGCGTTCCTTGTATAAAGCTTTAAAAATCATTAATTTAGCCGCCTATATCACAAATCTACTTTTCTTAAAGACAAAAAATCCTGTCAGATCGGGGAAACCAAATTGACAAAATTTGCGTGTTTGTAAAAAGAAAATTAAACAAGCTCATGAAAAGATTTTACCAGGGATTAGCTGCTTTATTAATGATGTTGGCGGTACAGGAAGGCGTGTTTGCACAAACGAATAATCTTAATGTGACCACTACCGCAGTGCCCTTCCTGCGGATATCCCCCGACGCACGCGCAGGGGGCATGGGCGACCTGGGAGTAGCCACCAGCCCCGATGCGGCTTCCGGCTTTTACAACCAGAGCAAGATACCGTTTGCCACCAAGGACATCGGCATTGGACTGACCTATACTCCCTGGCTCAAAGACCTCGGTCTGAACGACGTCTACTTGCTGGCCGCCAGCGGATACAAAAAATTCGGCGATGAAGATAAGGCGCAGGCCGTCACGGGCGGTATCCGATACTTTAGCCTTGGCAATATTCAATTTACGGACTTCAGCGGTAATGCACTGGGCAGCGGTCATCCCCGCGAGTTCGCTTTCGATCTCGGCTACACCCGTAAACTGGCCCAAAAGCTTAGTATCGGTCTCGCAGGCCGCTATATCTACTCCAACCTGGCGTCGGGTTATGCCGCCAGCGGTTCGACCTACCAGCCCGGCAAAACTTTTGCTGCCGATATCAGCATGTACTATCACGGCGTGACGGAAGAGAACGGCGGTTGGAATTTCGGTCTGGCTTTGACCAACCTGGGCGGTAAGATCGGCTACACCAACTCCGCGACCGACAAGGACTACATTCCCGCGGATCTCGGTCTGGGCGCCAGTTATACGACGGTGTTCAACGAAGACAACAAATTAATGATCGGTCTGGACATGCATAAGTTGCTTGTCCCCGTGCCTCCGCAGCCTTCCAATACCGGCAATGCGACCACCGATGCGAGCATCGATTCCGTCAACCTGGCCGTTTATCATAACCATACCATCCCCGGCAGCTGGGTCAGTTCTTTCTCCGGCGAGAACCAGTTCAAGAGTCTGATGTTCAGCCTGGGCGCCGAATATTCCTATCAGAACCAGTTCTTCCTGCGTGCCGGCTACTATTATGAAGATCCCAGCAAGGGCGATCTGAAGTATTTTTCCCTTGGGGTTGGCTTAAAATACAGTGTGATGGGGCTGAACTTCTCCTACCTCGTTCCATCGGGCAGCGGTACGAACAGGAACCCGTTGTCGAATACGCTGCGTTTCGGACTTATCTTTGAACTCGACAGCCACACGGACAATACGTCGACCACGCAATAGTTGGATTCGGGATTTCGCCTGGAAAGAGGCCGGCGGCCGCGATTGACACGATATTTAAACTAATTTGCAGCGTCCCAAGATTGGGACGCTTTTTTTATGGCGTATCGCATTGGATTTGGAATAGACTTTCATCAACTGGCCGAGGGCCGGCCGTTCTGGCTGGGCGGGGTAAAGATCCCATACGAACGAGGTGCGGTGGGGCATAGTGATGCCGATGTACTGCTGCATGCTATTTGCGATGCATTACTGGGGGCCCTGGCGCTGGGAGATATCGGCGTGCATTTTCCGAATACCGATCCGGCGTATAAGGATATCGACAGTAAGATCCTGTTGGCGGAGAGTTATCGGTTGGTGCGGGAGCGAGGATACCGGGTCGTGAATATCGACAGTACAGTGTGTCTGGAGGCGCCGAAGGTCATGCCATTTGCGCCGGCGATGAGGGAGGCGATGGCGGCTATCCTGGAGATCGGGATCGAGGATATTTCTATCAAGGCGACGACGACGGAGCAGATGGGGTTTGCGGGGCGGGGCGAAGGACTTGTCGCGTATGCGACGGTCCTGTTGGAGCGATCATAAATGACTGGCTGGGCCATAGGCCCAGCGGCCGAAGGCCCATCATTAGATGGATGAACCGGAGGGCTAAATTTTAGATAAGCCCGGAGGTTCATCCTATATTTGCGCCATGGCTAAAATTAAGGTCAAGATCATCAATCAGAGTCCCAATGCCCTGCCCGACTATGCCACGGAAGGATCGGCGGGGATGGACCTCCGGGCGCATCTCGAAGCGCCGCTGGTATTGCGACCCCTGGAACGGCAGTTGGTGCCTACCGGACTCTTTATCGAGCTGCCCCAGGGCTATGAGGCCCAGGTCCGTCCACGTAGCGGACTCGCGATCAAGCACGGTATCACCTGCCTGAACTCCCCCGGGACCATCGACTCCGACTACCGCGGAGAAGTCAAGGTCATCCTCATCAACCTCAGCCAGGAAGCGCAGACTTTGCATCCCGGCGACCGTATTGCACAGATGGTAGTAAGCCCCGTCATCCAGATCGGATGGGAGACCGTAGAAGCGATCAGCGAAACGGCCCGCAACGCTGGGGGCTTCGGCCATACGGGGAAAATATAAATGGTGACTATGTATAAACTCCTTCTGCTCGTCGTCATCACAGTAGGGATCGCGGCGACGGGTTGCCGCTCCACCAAGAACCTCCGCAAGGTCATCGCCATCCAGTCTCCGCACACGGATACCACGGGTGATGCCGCCCGCCAGGCTTCCTTGCCGCCACGCGATGTACATGCCGATTCCCTGGCGGTCATCGCCAGGGCCCTGGCCGGGATCGGGCATAACCACATCGACTTTGAAACTTTTTCCGGGCACATGCACGTGCATTATGAGAGCGGCGACGGCAAGGACAACGAGCTGAGCGTTATCGTCCGCATCCGCAGGGACAGCCTGATCTGGATATCCATCAACGCCAATGTCGGACCCGTGAACATCGAGGTTTTCCGCGTGCTGATTACCCGCGACAGCGTCAAGATCCTCGACAAGACCAAAAAGATCGCCCGGCTCCGCTCGGTGAGCTATTTACAGGAGCAGGTGAACCTGCCCGTGGACTTCAAGACGGTCCAGGCGCTGCTGATAGGTAATCCTATCTTTCTGGATACGGCTCATGTCCTTTATTACCGCACTGACCCCAATTCCAAGGGGCTCTCGCTTTTCGGCGTCGGGACGGCCTTCAGCAATTTCCTGACGCTCAATCAGGACAATACGCTTCGCCATAGTAAACTGGACGACATGGACCCACTGCGGGCCCGCACCTGCGACGTGACCTACGGGGACTATGATTATTCGGGACCGGTGCCGTTTTCCACTTACCGGAAGATATCCGTGGCCGAAAAGTCCAAGGTGGATATCGAGATCGGGATCAAGCAGTATAAGTTTAACGAACCTTTAAGCGTTCCTTTTTCGGTTCCGAAAAATTATAAGCGGAGATAAACGTTATGGGAGGGGGGCGCGTGTGGTCCGACCGTTAGATGGGGAGTGGCCTCCCGTGTTCGCTTAAAATTCCTAAATTGAGGTTATGCCTAAAAAACTCGTCGCTGCAAGCCTGTTCCTCCTCTTTTTCCTGGCCCGCGTTGCCGCACAAACGCCGGCGCCGGCGCAGACCCGGTCCGACCTGGAAAAGGAACGCGCCGCGATCCAGAAAGAGATCGAGGACGTCAAGCGGTCGCTGGACGAGACCCACAAGAACAAGCGCGAGACCCTGGGCCAGCTGGCACTGCTGCAACGCCGTCTCCGGCTGCGGGAATCCGCCATCAATAATATAAACGCCCAGATCAATATGATCGAAGGGGATATGAACGAGTCGTGGCGGGAGATCCTCAAGCTGCGCAATGAGCTCGACACCCTCCGCATCCAGTACGCCCAAAGCATCGTCTTCGCCTATAAGAACCGCAGCAGCTACGACTTCCTGAACTTTATCTTTTCGGCTACCAACTTTAACGACGCCCTGCACCGCATCCAATACCTGAAGTCCTACCGCTCCTATCGTGAAGAACGGGCGGAGAACATCCACCGCACCCAGGGCCTCCTCCAAAGCAAGATCGACGGCTTGAAGGTGACCCGAGTTGAAAAGGAAGAGGCGATGAAAAAACAAAGTAAGGAACGCGAGCTGCTGGAAGGTGAGAAGAAGGAAAAGGATGCCGTCGTGAACCAGTTGCAGTCCCAGGAAAAAGAGTTGAAGAAGCAGATGGCCACCAAGCAGAAACAGGACCAGAAGCTTTCAGGCGCCATCGCCGCCGCTATCCGCCGGGCCACTGACGCGGCCATGAAGGAGGCCAAAAAGAATGCCGCCAGCAGGGCTGCCGCCGATCGTGCCACGGCCACCACCGCCGCCAAGTCGGCCCCCAGGTCTGATGACAACAGCGGACCCGCCGCACCTGCCGCGCTGAATACGATAAAATCGGAGTCCAAGAGCGTCTTTACCAGCGAAGCGGATATGAATCTCACGGGTAATTTTGAGAAATACAAGGGCCGGCTCCCCTGGCCGGTATCGGGTACGATCTCCATGCAATATGGGCCGCACGAATACATCAAAGGCATCATCCACAACAACCCTGGCGTGACCATTGACGTGACGGCCGGGGCCGCGGTAAAAGCGGTATTCGAAGGCGAAGTACAGGTCGTGATGAACATCAGCGATGTGCAGGCCGTCATGATCCGCCACGGGAAGTATTTTACCACCTATGGCAATTTGAGTACGGTGTCGGTGACAAAAGGCGAACATGTCAGCACCGGCCAGATCATTGGCCGCGTCGGCGAGATCGCCCAGCTCGAGTTCGTATTGAGCGATGACAGGAACCGCAACCTCGATCCCGAGCGGTGGTTGAAACGATAAAGGACTGTCGCGATAGAGGGCGGTCACAGTATCGAAACCGGACACTTTTTGGCGAAAAAATCATCGCATATATTGATAAACAATATTTTGCGGGCTTGGTACCCTTTTCGCGGGTTGGATCTCCAAATCGCGGCACATGCTTAAAACCTACACAACACTCGCCTGGCGTCATCTGCGTAAGAACCGGGGTTATACCATCATCAATATTGCGGGCCTTTCCATCGGCATGGCCATTGCTCTGATCATTGGGCTCTGGATCACCGACGAACTTTCTTTCGACCATTACGCGCCAAATCATCGCCGGCTTGCTGTAGGCATGTGGAACGCGCATTTGCTTAATGCGACGAAGAAAGACGAATTCTTTACCGGCGACGTCATCATGATACCCCTTGGCACTGCTTACAGCACGCAATTCAAGGACCTTTTCAGCCGGGTCGCGCTTGCCGATAATAATGCAGGGTATGGTCGTTTGTACAAATTTGGGGATAAGACCGTCAGCGGCATCACCATCACCGCCCAGCCAGCGCTCCCCGGCATGTTTGGATTTCAGATGCTGGAGGGCAGCGCCGACGCTACAAAAGACCCATCCACCATCATTATCGCCCAGTCTTTGGCCACGGCGCTTTTTGGCAAGGACGATGCGATGGGCAAAACGGTCAGGATCGACAACTCCCTGGAGGTCCATATCGGCGGTGTCTATGCCGATCTTCCGCAGAATACCACTTTTTACAAGTTGCAGGCCATCTTCCCCTGGGGCAACGAGACCAACAAGTATCGCGCCCAAAACACCGATTGGCACGATCATAACAGCCATCTCTACCTGGAACTGGCGCCGGGCGTGACCGCGGAGCAGGCCACGGCCCGGGTGCAGCATCTGATCACTCCTTTCGAAAAAGACTATCATGCCGAGGCCCTGGTCTATCCGCTTGACAAGGCCTATCTGTATAATAATTTTTCATTTAATAAGCCGGATGGGGGGAGGATCACCATGCTGTGGTTATTTGGGACGATCGGGGCTTTTGTGTTGCTCCTCGCGTGCATCAACTTTATGAACCTCAGTACGGCCCGCAGCGAAAAGCGCGCGAAAGAAGTGGGGATCCGCAAAACGATCGGCTCGTTGCGGAGCCAGCTCATTGCCCAGTTCCTGACGGAGTCGGTGTTGCTTGCGGTCATCGCGCTCGTGTTTGCGCTGCTGTTGGTGGGCGTTAGCCTGCCGTTCTTTAACGGACTTTCGGCCAAAGAAATGACGGTGCCCTGGACGAATCCGGGCTTTGTGGTCGCCATACTTGGCTTTACGCTTTTCACGGGGCTGCTGGCTGGTTCGTATCCGGCTTTTTACCTGTCGGCCTTCAGGCCAGTAAAAGTGCTGAAAGGGGTGCTTAAGACTGGGCGGGCTGGTTCGTATCCAAGACAGGTGCTTGTTGTGTTGCAGTTTACGGTGTCGCTGACGTTGATCATTGGGACGACGATTGTCTTCCGGCAAATCCTGTATATCAAGGACAGGCCGGTAGGGTATAGCCGGGAAGGGCTCTTCACGGTCGACATGAATACGCCGGATATCAATACGCACTATGAGGCGCTGCGTGCGGAGCTTATCGCGAAGGGGCTTGCGGCGAATGTCGCCGCTTCGGATATGGTGCCCACCGCCTTTAACAACGGCAATACCATGGACTGGGCCGGCAAACGACCCGAGCAAAACACCCTTGCCTTTAACAATGTCAATATCACACCCGATTATGGCGCGACGATCGGGTGGAGGATTACGCGTGGCCGGGATATGAGTCGCGACTTCGTTACGGACAGCAGTGCGGCTATATTGAATGAAAAAGCCGTGAAAATGATCGGCTTTAAAGAGCCCATCGGACAGATCGTGAAGCTTTTTGGCAAACCCTATACAGTCGTCGGGGTGTGTGCCAACATGATCAACAACTCGCCTTATGATTCAGTGGAGCCGGCCATTTTCGTCGGCGGCAGTTATACCGGCGAGATCCTCGTCAAGATCAAACCGGGGCTCAATGCCCATGCTGCGCTTGCCGGCATGGAACCAGTGTTTAAGAAATACGACCCTTCGAGTCCCTTCCTGTATAAATTCGTGGACAACGCGTATGCCGCCAAGTTCGAGGCCGAACAGCGGGTTGGGAATCTGGCGGCTGTTTTTACGGGTCTGGCGATCTTTATATCCTGTCTTGGTCTTTTTGGGCTGGCGGCTTATGTAGCAGAGCAAAGGACGAAGGAAATAGGCGTCCGGAAGGTGCTTGGCGCCAGCGTCGTTAACTTATGGCGGCTTTTGTCAAAGGATTTCCTGAAGCTGACGATGCTGTCCATTTTGATTGCGGTGCCGCTTGGTTACTGGTTGATGAGCAAGTGGCTGGAGAATTATAAATACCGTGCGCCGCAATCCTGGTGGATCTTTGCTTCGGCCGGGGCGGGGATCATTGTGATCACCTTGCTGACGGTCAGTTATCAGTCGATCAAGGCTGCGCTGATGAATCCGGTGAAGAGTTTGCGCGCCGACTAGCTTGGGCCGCGTCGGCTTCGGCTCTGGCGGCGGCTCGGGTTCTGGCCGCTGCGGCGGCGGGTCACTCGCCCCGTAACTTTTCGACTGGATTGGTGAGGGCCGCACGGACGGCCTGATAACCCACCGTCAGGAGTGCGATCCCGATGGCGCCGAGGCCTGCCAGCCCAAAGATCCACCAGGGTACCGATACGCGGTACACGAAGTCCTGCAGCCACGCATGCATACAATACCAGGCGACGGGTGTGGCGATGAC
>Ga0302309_10002929_pt1 | contig 13692 bp, 12 predicted proteins | sample III_Palsa_N1_1_FD_200453 | JGI IMG/M metagenome (GOLD analysis project Ga0302309, IMG submission 200453) | Peat permafrost microbial communities from Stordalen Mire near Abisko, Sweden - III_Palsa_N1_1 | ecosystem: Environmental > Terrestrial > Soil > Palsa > Peat permafrost | place: Sweden... | reverse complement strand
TCATCTTTTGCGTGAAATACTGATAAGACAGCAAGATACAACCGATGCCCACCAGGGCTACGATGGTCAAGGCCCAGGTGAAAAACGAGCCCCATGATAGCGAATGCTTCCCAAATTCTTTGTACAGCAGCACCGCGACGCTTCCGGTATACCCGATGGAATCTGCTGCGTATATGAGAAATCCGATATTCCCCCTGATCCGAAAGACCGCGATCAGCCGCTCGAAAAAGATGACCTGGTAAGGGATATAGGCGAGATATAATCCGAAGGCGGCAAAATACATCAGTACAAAGGGCGAGATCAGGTGCATAAAAAACAGGTAAGACCCTATCCCGATGGATATGAATCCGAGCAGGATCATTAGATGCGCCAGTTTGAAGGCGCTCCGGTTGTTTTTTACGTAGAACAGGGAACCCACACAAAGCAATACCACAATTGCCACAGGGGTGTCGATCTGGGAATAGACGGAAGGCGATACGTGCCCCGCCAGCGCCTGCCAGATCTCCACTTCAAAGTTATCCCTGAGATCCCGCATGGAAGTCAGGGTAATGTATAAGCCCAAATTAAAAGCGAAACCCGGTAAGAAGCCCCGGAGGAAGGCCTTCCTGTCGGCCGCATACATAGGCGTGCGTTCCGAACGGGCAGCCTTGTCTTCCTGCGTGGGGGGAGGCGTTAGATTAAGGAGACCGACGAATAACAGCATGGGTAGAAAAAAGACGGCTCCTACCGCGAACGGCATCCAGATTTCAGGCATATGCCAGTTTTCTATAAACATCCTGCCAATGCCTTTGACCACTCCAGCGGAGAAGATCAGGCTGGTGGAAAGAATGGCAGCCATGATCTCTGTCTGGCGGCGGCCCTCCAGGTAAGAATACACCAGTCCCCAGATCATCCCCAGCGGTATGCCGTTGGCGAACATGCACAAGATACCCCAGGGAGCGGGGAGTAAAGCCAGCATCAACAGGCAGAACCAGGCAAACATCAACAAGCCGATAACATAGATAGAACGGCGCTCCGGCTTTACCTCTGATATGAATTTAATGCCAATGAATTTACTCAGCGCATAACCCATTACCTGGGCGATCACAAGCAATACTTTATAATCCATACCCCAGAAAACCTGGCCTGAAAAGGTAGCGGCGGCAAAACTTTTGCGGAACCCATAGGTGCACACGTAAATGCTGAAGGCGGAAATACTGCTAAGCAATAAGACCGTCACCGGCGAGGCTCGATGCATCTTGTTCCTAAGTCCTTGAATAAGAGTCATAATGAAGGTGGGGTAGGCCCAAAGTTATTGGTCGAATGCCCATTTTGGAGAGCGGATGTGTTTAATTTATTGTTACTAAATGTTTAGTCAATCTAAACCTTTTTTATCAGGCAGCGAAACGGGATTAGTGGGGCATCTTATTAACAGGTTCCGAATACTTTTTGCCAAAAAAGACATCAGGCCCCCGTTTGCCACGGGGGCTGTTTTTTTGCCTGGACTCAAATAAAAATCCCCCGACCGGGTGGAGGGGGGATCTTTAGAAAACTTATTGAGATCTAAAAGATTATCGCAAAAATACCAGTTCGCGGTATTTGGGGAGTTCCCAAAGACGGTCGTCGATCAGTAATTCAAGCTTGTCTACGTGATAGCGGATCTCGTCAAAGTAAGGTTTTACCTTGTCGCAATAGGCAATGGCGCGGGCGCGGCTTTTTTCGATGGAATTGGCTTCTTTGCGGGCTTCAGTCATCTTTTCCACTTCCTTACGAACAACCTGGATATGGTCGGATATTTCTGTTAATACATCTAACTGGGCCTTGTAAGCGCTTTCCTTCAATCCCAGGTCCTTTAACCCCTTTATGTTCTCAATCAGGGTGTTCTGGTAGGTGAAAGCGGTAGGTAATATGTGGTTGGTGGCCAGATCTCCGATAACGCGGCCTTCAATCTGGACCTTCTTGATATAATCTTCCAGGGCGACTTCATGGCGGGCTTCCAGTTCCAGGTGGTTATATACGTGGTGGGTGTCAAATAGATGCTTGGCCTTTTCGGTGACAAAAGCATCCAATGCCAGTGGAGTGGCCTTCACGTTAGGCAGGCCCCTTTGGGCGGCTTCCTTCTGCCATTCGTCGCTGTATCCGTCCCCTTCGAACAATACCTTCTTGCTTTCTACAATGTAGCGTTGGATCACCTGCATGATGGCTACTTCCTTCTTTTCTCCCTTTTCAATCAGGGCGTCCACTTCTTTTTTGAAGTGCACCAGGGTGTCGGCCATAATGGTGTTCAGGGTGATCATGGCGCTCGCACAGTTAGCAGAAGAGCCTACCGCCCGGAATTCAAATTTATTACCGGTAAAAGCGAACGGCGAAGTACGGTTACGATCGGTATTATCCAGGAGCAGTTCCGGGATCGTTTTATGGATGTCCAGCTTCAGCATGATCTCATCCTGTTCGCTGAATTTCTTACCAACGCGGCTTTCGACCTCACTCAATACTTCGGAAAGGTACTTCCCGATGAATATGGAGATAATGGCCGGGGGGGCTTCGTTAGCGCCAAGGCGGTGGTCATTGCCGGCAGAGGCGATGGCAGCACGCATCAGATCGGCATGGTCATGCACGGCCTTGATGGTATTGACAAAAAAGGTAAGGAACATTAAGTTGGTCTTCGGCGTCTTGCCGGGAGCCAGCAAGTTCACACCGGTATCGGTCGCCATGCTCCAGTTGTTGTGTTTTCCGCTTCCGTTGATGCCGGCAAAAGGCTTTTCGTGAAGCAGTACCACCAACCCGTGGCGTTTGGCCACGCGGGCCATCACGTCCATCAACAGGACATTGTGATCTACCGCGATGTTGACTTCTTCAAATATGGGCGCACATTCGAATTGGGAAGGAGCGACTTCATTATGACGGGTGCGCAGGGGAATACCTAATTTATAGGATTCGGTTTCGAAATCGCGCATGAAAGCATACGTCCTTTCGGGGATAGAACCGAAATAATGGTCTTCCAGCTGTTGGCCTTTGGCGGGAGAATGACCGAATACCGTACGGCCCGTCATCGTCAGGTCGGGACGGGCATTGGCCAGGCCTGCGTCAATGACGAAATATTCCTGTTCCCAGCCCAGGGTAGCGGTTACCTTGGTCACGTTACGGTCGAAATAATTACATACTTCAACGGCTGATTTGTTCAGGGCTTCCAGGGCCTTTAACAAGGGTGCTTTGTAGTCCAGGGATTCCCCGGTATAGGAAACGAAAATGGTCGGGATGCAAAGCGTTTTGCCCTGTCCGATCTCCATCACAAAGGCGGGAGAAGAGGGATCCCAGGCCGTATAGCCGCGGGCTTCGAAGGTGGCGCGCAATCCTCCTGAAGGAAAGGACGAAGCATCGGGTTCCTGCTGGATCAGCGCGGCCCCGTCAAATTCTTCGATGGCTGTTCCGTCGCTTTTAATCGTGAAAAAGGAATCATGCTTTTCCGCTGCTGCATTGGTCAACGGCTGAAACCAGTGGGTGAAATGACTTACGCCCTTTGACTCCGCCCATTGGCGCAGCCCTGCGGCGATCTGACTGGCCATATTCCTGTCGATTCTCTTGCCTCCTTTAACGGAAGCTGCCAGGCTCTTATACCCCTCATCGCTCAGGAATTCACGGGCTGTTTTGAGTGTAAATACATTTTCATTGAAAATAGCAGTGATCTTGGCTGAACCTGCCACTTCAACTTCCCCCTTGTAAGACGTTAACTTGTCAATAGCTTTAAATCGTAAAGATTGCATTGCGGAAAAAATTTAATTGAATTGTCAAAAGAACTTCAAACTTAACAAAAAAACAATTTTATTGTGGATCCGTTTGGATATTCTGTGTTTTATGTGGATAAGTGGAGATATCTATTTTTTTGTAATGCTTATCCGGCCTTTCAAAAGCGGGAAAATAAGCAGGGCCATCGCAAAGGGGAGGAGCAAGCTCCTGTAGCGGATCAGGGCCCCTAAAACCGGGATAGTATAGCCTAACACGAGCCAATTTATGGCTATGAAGTAAATCCATCCTGCTTCATAGAAGGTTAATGATGTTTGACGCCCGCGCCATTTAATCAGGTTTAGCGCTAAGAGTATCCAAAGCACCATCAATTCGGCCCCGGCCACCCAGTAGAGAAGGTTGTTGAAGCTCCCGGTAACTATTGGGAGGAACGCATCTTTTAACGCCCCCGGAAAATGTTGCAGGTAACTAGATAAGGTGGGCTCCAGGGGGGAACCCCCGATAGCGCCGTGACTGACCATTCCCCAATATAGGTGTTGTCTTTCAGCCATTTCAGTGGCGCCCCCCACAAAAAGGACGAGGGTTAGGAATATCATAAGGATCCAGGCTTTTCTCAACCGGCTTCCCTCCAGGTAGTACATTCCCCATACTGCCCATACGATGCCAACAAGGAAGAACAAGTATATTTTTAATACGAGCAGCCCGCAAAAGCAGACAATGAGCCTGCTCCGCGTCCATTTTGCGGCAGTACCGCTCACGATCCTGTACGCGTCAAGACTAATGAAGCCCAGCAGGGCAAAGAGGAGCCCGTCCGGATGAAGCCCGCTGTAAAAGAACAGAAATGTGGGACACAGGAAGGGCAACAGGTAGGTAACAGGAGGATTTGCAGGGTACAGGATGCAGCATAAGCGGATGAATTGCAACCAACCCAGGAAGGTGAAAGTAGAAAAGAGCAGGGCGTCCGTATAATAATTTTTCAGGGTAACCAGATTCATCCCCATTAATATGACCTGAAAGCAATTGGATTTGAGGTCATTCCAGAAACGGTAGTGAAGGATATCGGCCCAACGATTCACATCCGGGAATGAATAGGTGAAAAAATCGGGGATAGAATGAATGAGGCGTCCGTAGTAGATACTTCCTGTAAAATCCGCCCATGAATCGGAGGAGGAAGGGGAGTGACTGAGAAAATAACCATAGGCCAGGGCGCACCCCAGCTTGATCCCGAAAAGCCCCAGCACCCAATGTCTGGGCAGGGGAAGCGACCGGGAATACCGGGGCCACAGAAAGAAGGCGATGCTGATACACAGAAAAAATAGGAAAAGTCCGGCAGCGGCCATAATGCAAGATAGGAATTTGGGTGTCTCTTCGTACTTTTGCCCTTCTACTCTTTCGAAGATCTCATGGAAATTACAGTACAGGTTGCCGAGAAACTGGGCATCAGGCCCGAAGAATTTGACGCCATCAAGGCGATATTGGGCAGAACCCCCAATTTTACAGAGTTAAGTGCTTATTCAGTGATGTGGAGCGAGCATTGCAGCTACAAAAATTCCATTAAATGGCTGAAGACCCTACCCAGGGACGGGGCCCGTCTGCTCGTCAAGGCCGGTGAAGAAAATGCGGGCCTGGTCGATATTGGAGACGGAGATGCTGTGGTATTTAAGATCGAATCACATAACCACCCTTCTGCCATCGAGCCCTTTCAGGGAGCGGCTACGGGGGTAGGCGGTATCCATAGGGACATTTTCACCATGGGCGCCCGGCCTATTGCCGCGTTGAATTCCCTCCGTTTTGGAAACCTCAAAGAGGAAAAAACCCGCGCCCTGATGGCGGGCATCGTCCATGGGATTGGCCACTACGGCAATTGTTTTGGGGTGCCTACGGTGGGAGGTGAAGTCTATTTTGAAGATTGTTATCATACAAATCCCCTCGTCAATGCGATGAGTGTGGGCGTTGTCAGGGTGGGTAAGACCATCAGCGCGACCGCTGAAGGAGTGGGTAACCCGGTATTTATTGTCGGCTCCGCCACCGGAAAAGACGGGATGGGGGGAGCGGCCTTTGCTTCCGCGGATATCACGGAACAAAGTGCAGAGCAATTACCGGCCGTCCAGGTAGGGGACCCTTTCCAGGAAAAGAAATTATTAGAAGCCTGCCTGGAAGTTATCGAACAGGGAGGTGTCGTTGGCATGCAGGATATGGGCGCCGCAGGGATCATTTGCTCTACTGCTGAAATGAGCGCAAAAGGGGGCGTAGGAATGAGGATAGAGCTGGACAAGGTACCTACGCGCCAGCACCATATGAAGGCCTGGGAATTGCTGTTGAGCGAAAGCCAGGAACGCATGCTGATCGTGATGGAGAAGGGAAAGGAAGCGGAAGTCCTGCGCATATTTGAAAAATGGGACCTGCCCTGCTCCCAGATTGGTACAGTTACAGGGGACGGGCGGTTAAAGTTTTATATGGGCGAAGAACTGGAGGCGGACCTTCCTGCCGAAAGCCTGGTATTAGGTGGAGGCGCTCCCGTGTATGACCGGGAATATAAAGAACCCGCCTACCTGGCCCGGATCCGTGCATTTGAATTGGGTTCCGTGCCGCAGCCCGCTTCCCTGAAAGACGTAGCGGATAAACTGATCCGTATTCCCGGAATCGCTTCGAAGCGATGGATCTATACGCAATACGACAGTATGGTGGGAACGGCGAATGCTTCCACCAACGCTCCCAGTGATGCAGCGGTGGTATTGGTCAAAGGTACCCAGAAAGCCTTGGCAGTAACGACGGATTGTAATAGCCGGTATGTATACGCGGATCCCCTTAAGGGGGGAATGATTGCAGTAGCCGAGGCTGCCCGCAATATCGTTTGTAGCGGAGGGCTGCCCCTGGCTATCACCAACTGTCTCAATTTTGGAAACCCTTACGATCCCGAGGTATACTACCAGTTCGTCAATGCGATCAAAGGGATGGGCGCTGCCTGCCTGGCGTTCGACACCCCGGTAACCGGGGGAAATGTCAGTTTTTATAACCAATCCCCCGATGGCCCTGTTTACCCCACGCCCACGATCGGCATGGTAGGTTTGCTCGATCATTTTAAGGATCGGATGACCCTTGACTTTAAGGAGTCCGGAGACCTTATTTACCTGATCGGACAAAGCAGGGATGATATCGGTTCCTCAGAATACCTGCACAAGGTGATTGGTGTGGAGTATTCTCCCGCTCCTCACTTTGAGTTGGAAGAAGAAGTGCGGTTACAAGCCTTTGTACTGAAACTGGTCCGGGACAAAGCCGTCCGCTCCGCCCACGACATCTCCGAAGGGGGGCTGGCCATCACCTTGCTGGAAAAAGGGTTCAACCGAGGTCTGGGTTTTACGGTGCAAACAACTCAGTCTTTACGCAAAGACGGGTATTGGTTCGGGGAAGCCCAGAGCCGGGTAGTCGTTACGGTGAGCCCCGGCCAGGAAGCGGCCCTTAAAGCAGCCGCTGCAGCAGCCAGCATTGGAATAGAAAAATTGGGTAAAGTAACCGGATCGGAAATCAATGTACAGGGAGAGGATTGGGGCGCCATCAACGGATGGAAACATACCTATGATACGGCTATTGAAAGCTATTTGCAGAATTAACAGCTATGACACCAAACGCTCAAATCATTGTGACCGGCGCCGCCGGCTTTATCGGAAGCTGCCTGGTGGGGTACCTGAATGAAAAGGGATTTCGTCAGATCACTATAGTAGATGATTTTTCACACCCTGAAAAAGCGCCCAACCTGGAAGGCAAATTTTTCCGTCAGCAAATAGAACGTGATCAATTCTTTGACTGGCTGAGTACGGAAAGGCCTGCCGTTGATTTCATCTTCCATATAGGGGCGCGCACGGATACTACGGAGTTTGATTACAGCATACACGAACGCCTCAACGTGGTGTATTCCCAAAAGATATGGAACTACTGTGTGAAAAACCAGGTGCCTCTGGTCTATGCCTCTTCTGCTGCTACCTATGGGAACGGGGAACTCGGGTATGAGGACGACCATGAAACGCCCTTTCGCCTGAAACCCCTGAATCCTTATGGGATATCCAAGAATGAATTCGACAAATGGGCGCTGAATAATCCGGCGCAACCTCCTTTTTGGGCGGGCTTGAAATTCTTTAATGTCTATGGGCCTGGTGAATATCACAAGGGGCGAATGGCCAGCGTGATCTTTCATGCATTTAACCAGATCCATCAGAACGGAGAAGTGAAATTATTCCGCTCCCACAAGGAAGGATTCAAAGACGGCGAGCAGTTAAGGGATTTTGTATACGTGAAGGATATTTTGAAGGTCTGTGATTGGTTGATGGAGCACCGGCCACAGAGTGGACTCTACAACCTGGGAACAGGGAAGGCGCGTTCTTTCATTGACCTCGTGAAGGCGACCTATGCGGGACTGGATAAGGAACCTCGTATTCAATTCATAGACATGCCGGAAGATATCCGTTCGACGTATCAGTATTTTACGGAGGCTGATATGTCGAAATTACACAAGGCTGGATATGCCGGAACCTTCTATTCCCTGGAAGATGGGGTGGAAGATTACGTGCGGAACTACCTGGCGGGTCACCTGTATTATTAAAACCCAAACCATTGCCATGTCCTCAAAGATTGCCATTATAGGAGGCGGAAACCTTGGATCAGCCATTGCAGAAGGACTGGTCAAGAGCCGCTTTACCCAGGCGTCGGATATTATCGTTACCCGCAGGAATACCCAGTTGCTGGACGGCCTCGCTGCCAAGGGCGTGATGGTGACTTCAGACAATGCCGAAGCGGTTCGCCAGGCATCCATCGTGATCCTGGCCGTAAAGCCCTATAATGTAAGGGATATCCTGAGAGAATTGAGCCCAGCCTTGTCAGAAACCCAACATATACTGATATCGGTCGTGACCGGTGTCTGGATGGAAGAACTACAACAAGCTGCCGGAAAGTCCTTGCCCTTGTTCAGGGCGATGCCCAATACGGCCATAGCTATCCAGGAAAGTATGACCTGTCTCAGTCATACACACGCCAGTGCCGACCAGATTACATACGTACAGTCCCTGTTCGATGCCCTGGGCAAGACGGTGACCATAGACGAAAAACTGATGGACGCCTCCACCGTCCTGGGTGCATGCGGCATTGCCTACGCGCTCAGGTTTATCAGGGCCAACATACAAGGGGGGATCGAGATCGGATTCGACGCGGCCACTGCCAGCTTTATAGCGGCTCAGACGGTCAAGGGCGCTGCAGAGTTACTCATTAAAACGGGACGCCATCCTGAACAGGAAATTGACAAAGTGACTACTCCCAAAGGCTGTACCATAGCAGGGTTAAATGAAATGGAACACCAGGGATTCAGTTCCTCCCTGATCAAGGGGATCGTGGCGAGCTATGTGAAGATCCTGAAGCCATAAGTTTTGTGGCGCCTGGCCATAAAAAAAGCGACAGTATCTCTACCATCGCTTTTTCAATATCATTGAATGGAATGCTTTATCCCTTCACCGGAACCAGCCACTGGTGGTCATCCGGAGACCTTCCTTCCCGGATATCATCCAGCCTGCGTTTTACTTCAGGTGAAATGGTCCACTTGTCTACATCCAGGTGCATCTCAAAATCCTTGTATCCTAATTCCTTGATGGGGGAGATCGTCGCTGCGGTGCCGGTTCCAAAGGCTTCCTTAAGGTTGCCTGCCTTATAGGCCTCCATGATTTCATCTATATTAAGTGGTCGTTCTTCCACTTTTAGACCTATTTCCTTCAGGAGGGTGATCACGCTGTCCCGGGTTACCCCTTCCAAAATCGTTCCTGCTTCCAGGTCAGGCGTAATGGCGGTATTGCCGATGATGAAAAAGACATTCATGGTACCGATTTCCTGGACATACTTATGTTCCTGGGCGTCCGTCCAAAGCACCTGATCGTATCCCCGTTTTTGCGCTTCCGAGAAGGCCAGTAAGCTGGAAGCATAATTGCCTGCCGCTTTGGCGAAGCCGATGCCTCCTTTCGCCGCCCTTACATATTTTTCCTCCACGTAAATGCGCATGGGCTTGCTGTAATAGGGCCCGGTCGGACTCAGGAGGATCATGAATTTGTAGGTGGAGGAGGGTCTTACTCCAATGGCTTCATCGGTAGCAAACATAAATGGACGGATGTACAGGGAATGGTCCGGTTTGTTCGGAATCCAGTCTATGTCCAGCTCTATCAAATGGCGCATGCCTTCGATGAATAACTCTTCTGGCACTGCCGGCATCATCATGCGGGCGGCGGAAATATTGAAACGACGGAAATTGTCAAGCGGGCGGAAAATATAGGCGTTGCCTTGTGCATTGCGATAGGCCTTAATGCCTTCGAAAATGGATTGTCCATAGTGCAGGGCAGCATTGGTAGGCAACATGGAAATGGGTTGGAACGGCTTGATCACCGGACGCTGCCATTCTCCATCTTTGTAATCCACTTCCAACATATGGTCAGTGAAGTGTTTGCCAAAAGGAAGATTGTCAAAGGAAGTCTCTGAACGTTTGCTTTTTTCCGCTTTAATGACTTTTATGTCTATTACGGCCTCCATAATCGCTAAATTTGCTACAAAACTACGCTAAATTGGCCATTGATTTGGATCGGCTCACACTTTCACCCTACCAGGTGTCTCAACTATATAAAAAGTCCCTGGTAGTTACCGGGGAACCAATGACCAAAGTCGTGTCTGCGCCCTCCGCGTCGGTCCCTCCGTCTGTGTCGGCCCCCGTGGCTGCCCTCTCTGTAAAGGAGCCGCTCAGGTACCTGGGGGAAAATAAACGCCATATATTACTACTGGTCAGGGACCCGGACAACGTATACCTGGCTGAAACGGCCTTTAATTTCTTACTTAGCATATTGAATGCCTGTGGGTTATCCATGGAAGGCGTGGCCCTTGTCAATATGGCCAAAACGAACACGCATTCCTTGGCAGACGTCATGTCGGCACTGGACAGCCGGTATATCTTATTATTTGGCATTGAAGCGGCGGAAATGGGGCTCCCCCTCGTCTTCCCTACCTACCAGGTGCAAACGTTTGGGGAAAAGACCTACCTGGCAGCAGATGACCTGGCAGGCATTGCACTGGAACGCACGCAGAAAGGCCGTTTGTGGGCTTGTTTGAAACAATTATTTGACATCTGATGGTTCACCTCATTTTTGCCACCAATAACGCGCACAAGGTCGAAGAAGTAAAAGGAGCCCTGGGAAACGCATTTACGCTGGAAACCATGCAGGAAGCCGGTATAGACATAGATATTCCTGAACCGCACGATACCCTGGAGGCCAATGCCCTTGAAAAAGCCAGGACCATTCACCGGCTGACCGGCCAGGATTGTTTTGCGGAGGATACCGGGCTTGAAGTCTCCGCCCTGAACGGGGAGCCGGGCGTTCTCAGTGCCCGGTACGCCGGGGAGGGCCGGTCAGGGGAAGCCAATGTCCAAAAGGTATTGGACGGTTTGAAAGGTAGCCAGGACCGGTCCGCTCGTTTCAGAACGGTGATTGCGTTAATACTGGGCGGCGCGGAATATTGCTTTGAAGGGGTTTGCCAGGGGCGCATATTGGAAAGCAGGGTCGGCGCAGGTGGTTTTGGATATGACCCTGTGTTTGTTCCGCTGGGAGGCACTGTGACGTTTGCAGAAATGTCCCTGACGCAGAAAAACAGCTTTAGCCACCGCCGCAAGGCGCTGGATCAATTAATTGATTTTTTAAAAAGATTACCGAATGGCCAGGGTTAAGATAGACTTGCCGGATACCTTTCATTTTACCACCCATATCCCCGTTCGTATCACCGACCTGAATTACGGAGGGCATGTAGGGAATGACGCCTTGCTGGCTATCCTGCAGGAAGCCCGCCTGCATTACCTGGGACAATGGGGTTACACGGAATTGAATGCGGCCGGAGTGGGATTGATCATGAGTGATGTAGCGATTGCCTACAAAGGCGAGTCCTTTTATGGAGATATTTGGGATATCCGCATAAAGGCCGCTGAATTCTCCAAGATAGGGTTTGAATTTTATTACGTGGTGGAGGCTGAAAGAGAGGGACGAAAGCACCTGATTGCCCAGGCTAAGACGGGAATGGTCTTTTTTGATTATACGGCCCGCAGGCCGGTACCCGTGCCGGGCATCTTTTTACAAAATGTCGAGTCGTTGGGGTAGGTTTGAGCGCACGGCCACATCACTACCGCCGCGGCCCCCGGCCGCCGCCCGTCCATAATTTATAGGCTTCTTCCGCCTGAATGCGGAGCATATCATATCCATTCCGGATGGTGGCGCCCCGGGTTTCTCCTTCCTTCAGAAAGCGTGTCTTTTCCGGATTATATACCAGGTCGAACAGGTAATGACGGCTTGAAAGCGCCTCGTAGGGCAATGCCGGTGCTTCGTCTATATTTGGAAAAGTACCCACAGGGCTGCAATTGATCAGGATCGTATATGTTCCGAGTAAGGCGGCGTTCAATTCCGCATACGAAAATATGTCAGGATCGGTGGGATTCCGGGAAACATAGCGGAAATGGATCCCTGCCTGGCGCAGTGTGTAAGCGACCGCCTTGGAGGCGCCTCCCGTTCCAAGGATCAATGCATGGGTATTCCAAGGCTTTAGCCCGGTTTGGAAGGATTCCCTGAAACCGATCACGTCCGTATTATACCCATACAGCTTGCCTTCCCGGATGTGGATGCAATTGCAGGCGCCGATGCCGGAAAGAGCACTTGCGTCATCTAAGTAGGGGATGACTTGTTCCTTATAGGGGATTGTCACGTTTAAACCAACCAGGTCCGGATGATCGGCAATGAGCTGTGGAAGCAGATCGATATTTTCAAGGGGGAACAACTCATACCTGGCATCGGATACACTTTCCTCCAGGAATTTTTGGGTAAAATACCTTTTGGAGAAGGAATGCCCTAGTGGATATCCGATGAGGCCGAACAGACGCATTATATTTCTTCTTTGTCCAGGTAAAGTTCAAACGTGTCTCCTCTCAAGCCTATGCGCATGGCCTCCAGGGCAATAATTTCGGAGGGCGCTATGTTACCCAGGTTGACATTACAACCCAATAATTCAAGGAAGTAGAGTTGCTGGGCTTTCTGAGGAGCTTCCCAAAGGATCTTCTCCCCCGGGATCTGGGTGAGTATTTCCTGGACCAATCCCTCGCGGACTTCCCCTGAGCCCCTGTAAATCCCTACATTCCCGGATTCCCTGGCTTCGGCAATGACGTAAGACGCTCCTGCACTCAATTCCGCCCGCATGAGTTCGATCCATTTATAAGGGGGGATGATATGGGCGGCATCTTTGCTTCCTACTTCACTGAGCACCGTGAAGTGTTTGGTTAATTTCTCAATATAGCCGCACTTTTCTGCGTGTGGGATGGTAACCGAACCATCGCTCACTTCCAGGTAACGAATGCCGTAATCTTTACAGACGCTGACATAGTCCTCGAACTGACCCCGGATAAGAAAAGCCTCGAACAGCGTGCCGCCGAAATAAACAGGGATATCATAAGATTGGTATACCTCTATCTTCTCCCTGAGATTGGGCGTTACATACGAAGTTCCGAACCCGAGCTTCAGGATATCCAGATGGGGATGTGCGATGCTTAGAAAATTTTTGGCTTCCTGGATGCTCAATCCTTTGTCCATCACCATAGTGATCCCGGACTCGCGGGGTTTCTGGTGCCGGTTGGGCATCTGCTTAAGATTAAAATTCATCTATAGAACGGTGGGTTGAAATTTCATATTGGGTTACTAGCGCGCAAATATAACGCGACCTTCTCATACACCCAAGGTTATATTTGGTCTGCAAAAGCTAAAGGAATGCAAAAATGAAGAGACAAAAGCGGGTCAGATGGACTTATTGCGCTTATACCTGGCAATGACATCCACCACGTTCTGGTGCTGAAGTAAACGGGGGTTTAATTCAATCAGTTTCCGGATGAGCTTGGGAGCCTTTTCCATGGCTACTTCCAAT
>Ga0302309_10002924_pt1 | contig 13704 bp, 8 predicted proteins | sample III_Palsa_N1_1_FD_200453 | JGI IMG/M metagenome (GOLD analysis project Ga0302309, IMG submission 200453) | Peat permafrost microbial communities from Stordalen Mire near Abisko, Sweden - III_Palsa_N1_1 | ecosystem: Environmental > Terrestrial > Soil > Palsa > Peat permafrost | place: Sweden... | reverse complement strand
CCAATGGCTTTAAAGCCTACCTGTGTTGGCAATGAAGCTATAAGCGAGCCGCTTTCCGGCATAAATTGTATGTCAACATCTTGCGCTCTTTCAACATTTAAAGGGATTTGAGCAACCTTTTTATTGTCTTTTTTATCGGAGGCGATCAGCATTAAATTTCTTAATAATGTATTTTCAGGCAGGGCAAAATCTATAATTGCCGATCCGTCGGCCCCGGTTACAGACGCATTTTGAAGTAGTGTTTTATTATTATTCACCAACTTTAATTGCAAATTTTGATTGCCTGAGGGCGTATTGTCAAGTCCGGAAAACTTAAGGTCAACTTTAACACTATTATTATTTAAGCTGCTGTTGGCATTAATTATCCATGCGTTTGAAGATGAATTTGCAACATAAAAGTTTTGATAAAAAAGGGCATCGACACCAAAATTGCGCATCCAGTTAGTATATGCCCTTATTGTGTAAGCGCCGCCATGCAAATTTTCATCCAGCTTAATGTTCCCCCAGCTTAAGCCAAATGATATTGGAAAAACGAGATGTTTAACCACCTTATTACTATCATTCACCAGGTCGACATATAACTTGCTACTTAATAAGGAGTAATTGAGCGCGGAATTAGTAAGGTATCCTTTAAACCAAATGGTATCGCCAATGGCGTAATAGGGTTTATCAAACTGTAAATATAATTTCTCTGTAGGGAGCTTAGTGTTATAATCATCTATTTTACCAACCACGTTTTTAATAGAGGCAGCGGGTTGTTGCGCTTTTACCAGCAAGCTGGATAGAGTAAGTACTATAGTTAATAGTAAAATGAGTTTTTTAGGATAGAGGGGTTTTTTAAGCATTTGAATATGTGTTTGTTGTAGGTTAGATTTATTGCTATAGACTGTGAACTAACATGGTTGCAGCTTGGGATAAAAACAATTATTTATTGGCTGCTATTACAAATATAATGCACAAGTATTCACTCAAATGAGCATACTTGTTATGGAATATTGGCAATATTTAAGATGCTAAAATAGCTGAATGACTGGTATGTAGCTGTTAACAAATCAGGTTTGAATAATTACGATATTGCGATAATCAATTAATCCTAAAACAAAAATTCCAATAAAATATTCAAAGCCATGAAGAGAGTCTTAGTTGTTTTTATTGCCTTAGCCTTGTTTACAACGAGTGTATCCGCGCAAAAAAAGTTAACCCGCGATGAGCGTATGAAATGGTGGCGCGAAGCACGCTTTGGCATGTTCATTCACTGGGGCGATTACGCGCAATGGGCGGGTATGTATAAAGGCCATCAGATAGCACATGGTGGCGAGTGGATCATGAACCGCGGTAAAATACCGGTAGCCGAATATCAGGCTGCAGCCAAAAACTTTAACCCTGTAAAATATGATCCCGATGCCTGGGTACGCATGGCTAAAGATGCGGGTATGAAATATATTGTGATCACGGCCAAGCACCATGATGGTTTTGCCATGTTTAAATCAAACGCCAGCAAGTGGAATATTGCCGATGCCACTGTTTATGGTAAAGATGTATTAAAACCATTGGCTGCCGCGTGTGAAAAGTATGGTATTAAATTAGGATTTTACTATTCGCAGGCCCAGGATTGGAATAACCCGGGAGGGGCTGTTGCACGTAAAGTGGCAAGTGATGGCTGGGCGAACCCGGATTCGGCCAGAATAGATGCTTATTCATTGGCACATACCGGGCATTGGGATCCTTACCAAACAACATCAACCATGAGTGACTATATTGACCGGGTAGCAGTTCCGCAGGTTAAAGAGCTGTTAACCAATTATGGTGATGTAGCTGTATTATGGTGGGATACGCCTACCGGAATGACAGATGAATTTGCAGAAAAAATAAACGCGGCATTGGCTTTACAGCCTAATATTATTACGAATGATCGTTTAAAACGGCCAAATTTTGCAGGCGACTATAAAACCCCCGAGCAAAAAATACCCAACCTGAGCGAATTGGATGGTAAGGATTGGGAAACCTGCATGACCATGAATGGTACCTGGGGATATAAAAGTTATGATAACAAATGGAAAACGCCCGAAACGCTTATCCATAATCTTGTTGATATTGCTTCAAAGGGTGGTAATTATTTATTGAACGTAGGGCCTGATGCAGAAGGACAGTTTCCGCAAGGCAGCATTGATGACCTGAAAGCTATTGGTGTATGGATGAAAGTTAACAGTGAAAGCATTTATGGTACAACAGCTAGTCCTTTAAATCCGGTGGCATGGGGACGTTGTACCAAAAAGGTATTGAGCGATAAAACCATACTCTATTTATCAGTGTTTAATTGGCCAGCAGATGGTAAGCTGCTTGTTCCTGGGTTAACGAATAAAGTTATATCTGCTACACTATTGGCTGATGGTACAACTTTAAAAACACTGCCCGGCAAGGATGGTTTAACAATCAGTATCCCTGCAAATGCCCCCGATTCTATTGCATCTGTAATTAAAATTGAAGTAAAAGGTAATATGGATCATAGTGCCAATGCTAATGGTAAAATGAAATCAGGAGAGCTTGATTAAGCAGTTATCACAATTATGAGAAAATTATTTTATGCATTGTGCCTGGTAATAGCATGTAATTTAAGTGCAGTGGCAAAGCAGGTAAGTGTTGTGAAAGATAGCCTGAAAAGCGAAACTTATATTACCCGCTATGGCAACTTGAATAATGTAGTATACCAGATAAAAGACAAGAAAAATGCTAACATCGTTTTTTTTGGAGGATCAATAACCAATATGGTGGGCTGGCGAGATAAGGTATGTAAATACTTAAGCGATACTTATCCCGATACGCATTTTAACTTTATTAACGCGGGCATTCCTTCACTCGGTAGTTTGCCCCACGCTTTCCGAATGGAAAAAGATGTGCTGAGCAAAGGTAGGGTAGATTTGCTCTTTGTAGAATCGGCAGTAAATGACAGGGGGAACGGTACAAATGAAACCACACAACGGCGGGCGCTTGAAGGAATAGTAAGGCATATGCTGAAAGTAAACCCTTATACCAATATTGTTATAATGGCTTTTGTTGATGAAGATAAAATGGCCGACTACAATGCTAATAAAATCCCTGTTGAAGTTCAGGTTCATCAGGATATAGCTAAAATGTATCATCTGCCCTTTATTAACCTGGCTAAAGAAGTATCAGATCGTATTAATGCCGGTGAATTTAACTGGAAGGATGATTTTAAATCGATCCATCCATCACCTTTTGGGCAGGATATTTATTTCAGAACAATAAAACAGCTGTTATCTGTTGACCTTGCTAAGGGCGGGGAACAAAAGCCCGTCGCTGCCCGCCTACCTAAACCTGCCGACGGGCTTAATTATGAGCATGGTGAGTATTTGAACATTAGTAAGGCGATCATTAAACAGGGATTTGTGTTAGACACTGCATGGCGGCCCGCCGATGGTGTGCATACCAGGCCGGGATTCGTACATGTACCTATGCTAGTGGCCGATAAGCCATCTGCATCATTAGAGTTACCTTTTACCGGCAGAACCGTTGGTATAAGTGTAATTGCCGGCCCCGATGCGGGAATAATTAATTACAGTATTGATGGTAAAGATTACCCGGCAATTGATTTATACACCCGCTGGAGCAAAACCCTGCATTTGCCTTGGTATTTAATATTGGGCGATGGGTTATTGTCAAGCAAGCATTTATTAAAACTTCAGGTAAGCGACCAGCATAATGATCAGTCAAAGGGAACCGCCTGTAGAATAGTTTATTTTTTATTGAATAAATAAGATGAAAACATTCTCATTAACGCTGCTGGTAATTATACTCAGCATGTCAGTCCGGGCGCAGGTAGTATTAAAAGCTGATGATAAAGGCGATGCTTATGCACATATTTCGCAGGTACTTGGCGGGCAGGCCTATGAGGTGCCTGATTGTATACACCCTGTTAAGCATATTACAGAAGAATTTGATAAAGAGTTGAATGAGTATGTTTTTGTATTCCACATTCATGTAACCCCCGATAATGATCGTTGTAAAGGCTTTGATCGCCAGCGGGTTGAAATAAAAACCTATGGGCCGTCACCAGCTAATTTGAAAGGCGAACATGGTAAAATAGTAGTATATCAATGGAAATTTAGGTTAGATAGCAATTTTAAAGCACAGCCAACTTTTACACATATACACCAGATTAAGGCCGGCGATGGAGATGACGGGATGCCAATAATAACACTAACACCAAGGTACGGTAATCCGGATAAGATAGAAATTATTCACAACGGTTCTACAAAAGCAACCAGCCAGGGGGTATTAAAAAGTGTTAACCTTGCTGATTTTAAAGGTACATGGGTGCAGGTTACTGAAAAACTGAAATACGATACCCATGGCACTTATGATATAGAGATCAAAAGAATTAATGATGGCAAAATTTTGCTGGCTTATAGTTCGGCTGATATTGATTTATGGAGAAATGGCACTAGTTTTTGTCGCCCTAAATGGGGAATATACCGGAGTTTAAAAAGCCCGGATTATATAAGGGATGAAAATGTAAAATTCGCTGATTTTTCAATAAATGAACTCAATTAAAAGCGATTGTTTTTTTATCATTATATATACTTTTTATTGTGTACCATAATTTATAATTGACACACTTGGTTCAGTTGGTACACTTTTGACCCGAAAAACACTCAAAAAAGTCCTGAAAAGGCAGTTTTTACTTCTCTTTTACATCGTTTTTCAGGCCAAAAAGAGCTTATTTTAGCATAAAAAGGGCTTAAAATGCACCTTTTTTTTGTATTTTAAGCTTGTTTTTACACAAAAATTTAGCTTTTTTACCCTGTTTTGCACTCTTTTGCAGCGCACTGTTTCTATGTAAGGATTTAGTTTAATTTCTCAATCGCTAAACACATTAACACAATTTTAACCAGCAGTACTTTATAATTATTGAATCGATTGGCTATCTGATAATCACTGGTTATTTTAGATGATGATACCTGTCGTTTTCTTCATCAGTAGATGAGATTTACTTAAGCCAATCTCAATACACTAAGTATCGTCACAACTTGCGGATATACAAAAAAATCGAGTAGATTAGTGTCGATCAATTAAATTCATAAACTATACAGGTTAAAAGTTGAAGGCCCGAGTAATTGTATTTTCCTTTTTTTGTATTTTTTTTTTACAGATAAATGGTTTGTATGCCCAAAATACGCTCATTTTTAAAAATATTAACGTTGATAATGGGCTACCCCAGAACAGTGTTTTATCTGTATTACAAGATAGAAAAGGTTATATATGGGCAGGCACATTTGATGGGCTAAGTAAATTTAACGGTCTTGATTTTAAGGTTTATAAAAATGAGACTAACAACAACAAAAGCATAAGTAATAACAAAATCAGTAAACTATTTGAGGATAAGAAGGGTAACTTATGGGTAGGTACTTTTGATGGGTTAAACTTATTCAACCCCAATACAGAAAGTTTCACCCGGGTTACACTTGCAAACCCCGCTGAAACTAATGGAGTACTGAGTATTGCCCAGGATAATAAAGGTGTTTTATGGGTTGGCACCGATAATGGTGTATTCAATGTTGTTCCATCTCGAAAATCAGCAAATTCATATTCCTTTTTTAATGCCGGAATTTGCGGGAAAAATAAAATCACAAGCCTATACATTGATCATGACCAGAATATATGGATAGGTACTAAGCAAGCCATTGAATTGTATAGCATTGCAAAAAAGCGGTTTTTACCATTACCTGCAATATTGCAAACAAATAAAAAGCTTTTAAGCAGTGTAACACGAAGTATCATCCAGGATCACTCGGGAAACTTTTGGATAGCTACCGAAACAAATGGGTTATTTTATTATAATGTTAAAGATGGAACTTGTGTAAACTATACCCAGGAAAACGGTTTGTTAAGCAATACCATAAGAGCCCTGTTAGAAAATGGGAACCATGAAATATGGGTTGGAACAAAAAAAGGTTTAAATATCATCAATACACAAACAAACTACATCAGTAAGTTTGTTAATGACCCTATTAATCCCAACTCTTTGAGTCAAAATTCTATCCGTTGTTTTTTAAAAGATAATGAAAACAATGTATGGATGGGTACCTATAATGGGGGCTTAAATTCTGTTTATAGCCAATATGATAATTTTTATTATTTGGGCTTAAAAAAAGGTGGCACTACTGGCCTCTCGTATAATATTGTAAATGCAATTGCTAAAGATAATGCAGGTGATTTTTGGATGGGGACAGACGATGGCGGCCTCAATCATGTTGATAGCGCTTTACAACACAACCATATCTATTATAATGGTATAAGCCGCGAACTGTTAGGCAACAGTATTAAGAGTATTGCAATGCACGCTGATCCCAATAAGCTTTGGATTGCAACAGGGAGCGGTTTAAACATCTTCGATAAAAGGAATGGATCTTTTAAGGCAGTTTATATTATAGATAAACCTACGATGTCGGGTTTTATTCAAAGTTATGTTTTATTAAACGATGGGGCAGGTTTATGGATAGGTACTAACTTTAATGGTTTATATTACCTGGAAAAAAACGGCACAGTACGGCATTATCATACCTCGCAAAATAACATTGTTACCTTATTTAAAGATGGAAATGATTTATGGATAGGCACAAACGATTATGGTTTGGACCGCTTAAATATCTCTACACAAGTTATTAGTTCATACAAAGCTGCTTCAAATAATCCATATAGTTTAACCAGTAATTCCATTTTATCTATTTATAAAGATTTACAAAACAGGCTATGGGTAGGAACTGATGGCGGTGGGCTGAATTATTTTGACGAAAAGACAAACCAGTTTTACAATATAACAGAAACAGTCGGCATTGGTAATAACACCATACATGCTATTTTAGATGATAAGCAAGGGCGCCTGTGGATAAGTACAAATAAGGGAATATCCTGCATAGGCTTCAATAAATTCAGGTTACCTTTTAATAAGGATGACCTTACAATTGCTAATTATACGGTTGACGATGGCTTGCAAAGTAATCAATTTACAACCGGGGCGGCAGTTAAAACTAATAACGGAAAACTGGTTTTTGCAGGTATTAATGGAATAACCGCATTCAATCCAATCAAAATAAAAATCAATAGGGTTAAGCCTGCCATTGTTTTTACTGATTTTTTGATATTTAATAAAACTTTGGCCTTCGGAACTCCCGGTTCCCCGCTTAAAAAGCCTATTGATGAAACTCATGAAATAACGTTAAACTATGATCAAACTTTTTTTAGTATAAGGTTTGCAGCACTTAATTATATCAACCCTAAAAAAAACCAATTTGCCTATAAACTACAGGGATTTTCAGATAAGGAATGGCATTTTGTAGGTAACCAGCAAATAGCAACCTATACCAACCTTGACCCGGGAACGTATTTCTTTAAAATAAAAGCGGCAAACAATGATGGTATATGGAATGAAACCCCCAGAGTATTAAAAATAATTATACTCCCTCCATGGTGGAAAACCTACTACGCTTATGCCGGATATACTATAATTATAATATTTCTATTATACCTCTTTAACCTGTATTCCAAAAAAACAGAACGTTTAAAAAATGAGCTGAAATACGAGTCGATAAGCCATATTAAAGACCAGGAACTGGCACAAAAGCAACTAAGCTTTTTTGTGAATATTTCTCATGAAATTAAAACGCCGTTAACAATGATCATGGCTCCTTTAGAAAGGATGATTGAAATGAATATTAGCAATAGCAAAGTTCAGAATCAATTAATGTTGATGCAACGAAACGGCGAGAGACTAATAAAACTTATTAACCAATTGCTTGATAAGAAGAAACTGGAATCTGGCCAAATGTATTTGCAGGCGTCAGAAGGTAATATTGTGAGTTTTGTACAAGAGATACTATTAGCATTTGATGGTTTGGCTAAGTTGAAAAATATCACACTGAAACTGAAGTCCAAATGCCCCGATGTGAAAGTTTGGTTTGATAATGATAAACTTGAAAAAGTACTTTATAATCTTTTATCAAACGCGATTAAGTTTACGCAGAACTGGGGGAGCATAACCGTATACATAACAACGCCCGATGAAAATAATAAGATACAGATTACCGTTGAGGACAACGGTTGCGGAATACCACCTGAAAACATAGACAAGATATTTACCCAGTTTTATCATTATGATAATCAGTTAAAAATTGAGGGGACAGGCCTGGGCCTGGCTTTTTCAAAAGAATTGATGGAGTTACATCATGGCGAATTAAACGTTGAAAGCCTGCCCGAAACATTGGATAAAAACGGACTTACACGTTTCTATATAAAGCTACCTGTTGGAAACAGCCATCTTAAAGAAACTGAAATTGCTGATAATTCCAGAGATAGCGAATATATACTTAGCTACGATCAAACAGAAAAATCAAAAGCGAAATTTGATTTAAGAAAGGCTGAAATTTTAAAGCAAGGAAAGGTCGATGTTATTTCTATGCTGATTGTAGAAGACAATCAGGATGTGTTGGATTTTATTAAAACAGGATTTGAAAACGATTTTGAGGTGCATACTGCAATTAATGGATTAGATGGCTGGGATAAGGCAAAAGAAATAAGCCCTGATATTATCATCAGTGATGTGATGATGCCCGGCCTTAATGGCATAGAATTATGTAGCAGGTTAAAATCAGATATTCTTACAAGCCATATCCCGGTTATATTATTAACAGCACGAACCCAGCACATATTTAAAATGGAAGGTTTGGAGACTGGCGCTGATGATTACGTTACCAAACCATTTAACTTTAGTATGCTTGAGGTACGGGTTTGGAATTTAATTGAAACCAGGCAAAAACTCAGAGAACGGTATCAAAAGGAAATAAACCTTGATCCGCAAAATATTGAAATAAGCAACCTGGATGAGGCTTTTCTGAAAAAGGTTTTAAACCATATTGAACTTCATATTGCCGACTCTGAATTAAGTGTGGAACAATTAAGCCAGGAAGTTGCCATGAGTAAGAGTTTGTTTTATAAGAAAATTAAGTCACTTACCAACCTGAGTGGGGTTGAGTTTATTAGAACTGTCAGGATAAAACGAGCAGCCCAGATATTGGCCCAGGGGCAACTAACAGTTAACGAGGTTGCTTACATGGTGGGCTTTTTAGATGTGAATTATTTTAGAAAATGTTTCAAAGAACAATTTAATTATACCCCCAAAGAACACCCAATCTCAAGAATGACTGAAAATTAATCAATAATTAATTAAGATATTGATTGTCAGGTTTTTGTGTTTAAATAAATCAATTTAAAGCCTTCCGCAAAACACATTTACCATGTATTTTTTACTTAAATAACATGGTTGTTGTGCTGTTTTCAAACATAACTTTGGTATTAAAGGATGTATCGCTGTTGCAAAATAGCCATAGCTCTGTAAAGTAATTTAATCTGCAATTATTCGGATGATTTACTTTACCTGCAATATAAACCAATATGCTGCCAAAGCATTTTTATAAACCAAACTAAATATTTATTGGGAAAACTATACAAAGTTGACTCTTTAATTTAATGTGATTTGTTTTTTGCAAGCAAGGCTTCCCCCTGGGCCAAACCTGTAGTGGTACAGCGCGAAAAATATAAGGTGATATAATTAGCTGGTGGCATAATATTTTAATTATTTAACCAATAGTAGCATAATTATGAAGCCACAATTACTCAAAGTTTCTACCGGGCCTGCACATTCTTTTAGCGTACGTCAGGACTTGATCCCACAGTTTAACAATGTATGGCATTATCATCCGGAAGTTGAATTGATTCACCTGAAAAAAGGTGAAGGGACGCAATTTATTGGCGATAGTATCAGGCAATTCAAAGTGGGTGATGTTATGCTTATAGGCTCCCAGTTGCCACATTATCTGCGGTTTGATGAAGCTTATTTTAGAGAAGACTCTAATAAAAGCGCAGACGTTAGAGTGGCCCATTTCTGCGAAAATTTTTGGGGCGATCAATTTTTGCAACTACCAGAAAATAGAATGTTAAAAACGGTGCTTGAAAAAGCTAGGCGCGGAATAATTGTAAATGGTAAAACTAAAATTGTTATTGCTGAGATAATGGAGAAAATGCTAAGTAGCAGTGGCTCTGAGAAAATTATTTTACTGATGGAGGCTTTGAATGCTATTGCTGCCTGTAACCAGGTAACCCAGCTTTCATCTATAGGCTTTAAGCACAACCCCGGATCACAAGAAAACGACCGTATTAAAGCGATATATGAGTATTCAATGGCTAATTTCAGAAACAAAATACATCTTGAAGAAATTGCAGAAATAGCCAATGTTAGCCCTAACTCATTTTGCCGTTATTTTAAATCGCACACCCAAAAAACTTATTCCCAATTTTTGATTGAATTAAAGGTTGGCCATGCCTGCAGGTTACTTATTGAAAATAAGGTGATCATTAAACAACTGTGTTATGAGAGCGGCTTTAACAATTTTGCCAGCTTCCATAAATTCTTTAAGCAAATTACCGGTAAAAGCCCACTTACCTATCAAAAGGAATTTATGCAAAGCTAACAATAGAAGAAAGGGAAGATTAAAGTATCAAACAATCTCTCGTGATAAATAAACACAAAGCCCGGTTAGTAAAATTACTACCGGGCTTTGTGTTTAAAAGACATACCTTTCTACAGATGCCTTGCCTTAAATTGCGCCATATAAAGGGAAGAAGGTTCAAGACCTTTGCGATTCCGGCCCTCCCAGTAACCCTCATTACGGTCTTTGAAATGCCCTGGGTCTTGACTGCCGTGCAATCCTATACAGTAGTTTTGGCCGCTAACCCAGGGTTGTTGTACCGAGGCTTTAGATACAGTACAGTTCCACAATACCTGTGTTACACCGCTCCATCCATGGCCGCTGCCCATGTTGCCTCTATCTTGTACATTAATTTCACCATCACTAACAATATTGTCAAATAATGTTCCGCTTGCCCAGCGATGATGCGGCCCAATATCTGCATGGGTTTTACTGGCAGTACAGTTATAAAAAACATTTGGGCCACAAACTTTTGCGCCAGTAACATAATCATGCCGCCCGTCTTCGGCATGGCAGTTCATAAACAGGTTAAGTTGCCCTGTATTATTAAATGAATATCGCCTTCCGCTGGGTATTCTGCGGAGGGTGACCATGTTATTCCGTGGCAAACGGAGCATGTATTTAGCTGGCGGACGAGTACAGCAAATGCTGTCTAAGCGTTTTCAAAGTTAGTTATTAAAAGTGATTATTGATAGCTGGCGTCTTTGTCATCAGGTTTGCGTTTTTTTCTCATCGATTCTCCCTTTAGCTCGATTCGGTGCGCACTGTGTACGATCCGGTCCAGAATAGCATCTGCGATGGTTTTCTCACCTATGACCTCATGCCACTTACTTACCGGAAGTTGCGAGGTTATGATCAGGGAGGTCTTACCATGCCTGTCTTCAATGATCTCCATCAATGCCGCCCTGCTTTGTGCATCAAAGGGCTGTATGCCGAAATCATCGAGAATGAGTAACTGTTGTCTCTCGATTTTACCGATCTCCTTAACGTAGGATCCATCTGCCTTGGCCATCTTTAGCTTCGCGAATAGCTTAGGCGTGCTTGCATAATATACCCTATAAGCCTGCGTACAGGCCTGGTAGCCAATAGCGGAAGCGATATAGCTTTTGCCAATACCGGTACTGCCGGTAATGAGCACGTTCTCGTTACGATCAATAAACGAACAGTCCGCCAGGCGCATGATTTGGTTGCGGTCGATACTCCGGTCAGCATGGTAATGAACGTCCTCCACGGAAGCTTTATAGCGGAACTTAGCATAGTATATTTGTCGTTCGATACGCCTGTTATGCCGGTCATCCCACTCGGCTTCTACCAAATGGGCCAGCAGTTCATCTGCTGTATAATCCTGGGTTTTACCTGTTTCCAGGGTGCTTTGAAAAGCATGGTACATGCCGAAGAACTTTAGCTTCCGCATTTTGTCTAATGTGCTTGTGTTCATGGTATTGTTTGTTTAACGGTTATTTGTAATAGTCTTCTCCTCTGATATTATCATGCTCGGGCATAGGCAGCTCACCTGCAAACGGGCTGTCTTCATATTGATCCATGTTCTTTTCCAGGATCATATTAATGGTATTGTAGTTATAGATACCGTAGCTTAAACCTCTTCTGCATGCCTTGATCAGGCGTTCATCGCCTACTTTCCGGGAAAAGCCCAGGATACCCAGGCAGGATTTATAAGCTTGCTCGGCGTGGCGTTTACGGTCAAAGATGTTAAGGATATAGAGCCTTACATCCTCATGTATCGAAGAGGCCCATCCCAGGAACTTATCCTTTGACCAGTCAGTAACAAACTGGTGGGCAGAAGCCATGTGGTCATCTTCTGTTGTGTAAAGATGGGCTCCCCTGGTTCGTTTATGCACGGCGATCCGCTCATAATGATAAAAGGCCTCTACTGAAGCACTGGAATATAACAGCTTGATCTTTTTACCGATGAACCGGTAAGGGATGCTGTAGTAATGTTTGTCAGGACCCAGGCAGACATGGCCATTCTTCATCACCGTGGCATGAAACTGCTTTTTAAGCTCGTAAGGCAACACAGGCAGTGGCGCGAGCACATGACGTTCGATCTCTTCGAACTGTTGTCTTCGGCTATAATTGCGACCTTGAAGCAGCAAGTTGTTATGCAGCTCCAATTCAACCCTGATGGCTTCATTCAGTTCCTTAAGCGAGTGAAAAACAGCCTTTCTTAAAGGTGCATAGATCCGGGTATACATGATCCTGACAGCGCCTTCTACCAATGCTTTATCACGAGGGCGGAACGCCCGAGCTGGTAGAATAGTGGTGCCATAATGATCGGCAAAGTCTTCAAAGGTTTCATTTAGGGTAGGTTCATACCGGCTGCTTTTGGTTACTGCTGCTTTCAGATTATCCGGCACGATAGCATCTGGAACCCCGCCAATATATTGCAGGGTATGCTCACAGGCGGTAACAAAGTCTTCTTTTTGCTGGCTTATAACCGCCTCTACGTAAGTGAGCTGACTGGCGCCGAGAATGGCTACAAAGATCTCTACCTGAATGATCTCGCCGGTGTCTTTGTCGGTGATGCTCATCTTTTGGCCTGCAAAGTCCACATAAAGCTTATCACCAACCTTATGATCCATATGCATCACCGGATTTACCCTGGCTTTCCATTGGTTAAAGTAAAAGCAGAACTGACTGTATTTGTATCCGTCAGGGAACTCTTTATAGTATTCTTTCCAAAGGATCTGCCGGTTAACACCGACACGTTTAAGCTCCTTGTCTACATGGGGAAAACAACGCAGCATGGATAACATCATGCTTGAAGGAGCCCTTTCCTTACTTTTACCGAAGAACTCTTCCAGCTCTTTATCATTCAGGGCGTTGACCTCATCAAAAGTAAAGTCACTATCCTTAAAGGCGGTCAAGTACTTCTTAACGGTGTTTCGGGATGCGTCCGTCTGAGCCGCTATCGACATGATACTGCGCCCATGATGGTACATCCTTAATATCTTCCTAATCTTACTCATACTTAATGTAGTGTTGGCCATGCTTCGTTGGGTTATGTTAAACCCCGCAAAGATGGATGCTTCTACAGTATAAGCTGTCTCGTCCGGGTGGTCAGATTAGCCCGGAATGCCCTGGTCAGATTTACCCAGATCGCATGGTCTTGGTCAATTTCAGC
>Ga0302309_10002922_pt1 | contig 13708 bp, 6 predicted proteins | sample III_Palsa_N1_1_FD_200453 | JGI IMG/M metagenome (GOLD analysis project Ga0302309, IMG submission 200453) | Peat permafrost microbial communities from Stordalen Mire near Abisko, Sweden - III_Palsa_N1_1 | ecosystem: Environmental > Terrestrial > Soil > Palsa > Peat permafrost | place: Sweden... | reverse complement strand
CCATCTTCCCGTCGACCTGAGTCTGCCCTAATTCGACACAAGTTGTACGATCAAGTCTGGGTCAAAACAAATAATTAATGGTGGGTAGATGATTTCTCGATCGTTTCCTTGGCATCTCCGAATTTTTTCTCAGCCGCGGGCACGCTCTTCTGTGCGGACAAATTCGCCGCGAGATTGCCACTCAATTGAATTTCATCGAACACCTGAGAAATCGCCGAAATCACAACTTCTGGTTTAATGAACTGGATGTAGTGGGAAGTTCCTGGAACCACGATGTTGGCACCGTTGGTCGATAGTGCGGCCATGGCTTCATGTCCGCGAAATAATTCTGCTTGGAGTGCTGGAGCTTCTGCAATTGCGGCAGCACCGAAACTTGGCGGCGCCTCTAAGGGATCGCCTGCGGTTAGTATGCGCAGCGGCATGTTGGCATAATTACGCTTTTTGTTGATGATTTCCCGTGAGCTTTTGTCGAACTGGGACAGCAGAGAGGCTGTGGTCACCCATCGTGCAGGACCATTGTCCAACTGCCGCATTGCATTTCTTAATTCAAGGGGATAAGTCAGATTGTCGCTGAAGCACTCATCTGGATCAGCTGATGTCAACGTGAGGGCCCCGCTCTTTAATTTTGCGGCGCAAGCTCTCGTTTCTTGTATAAATTGACCATACATTGTCTCTATCGCTGCAAAACTTTTCGGTGCCACAGCTTTATTACGCCGTGCTTGATCTGGAATGGATGGATCGACCAACACCATTCCCACAACTTGGTCCGGGTGTCTGTCGGCGAAGCGCAGGCTTTCGTAGCCGCCCAGCGAATGACCAACAATAATGTAAGGGCCGGCAATTTTCGCGACTTTCAACGCTGATTCCAGATCGTCAGTCGTATGGTTGACATCTTGCGGCAGGGGACTCGGGTCACTAAATCCATAGCCGGCGCGGTCCCATGCACAGGTTCGGGTTTCCATCGCGATCGTCCCTTGGACTTTGTTCCAAATCGCCGACCAATCACCCAACCCGGCCGTGAAAATGACGGTTGGCGAACCGACACCCTCACAAAATAAATGTATCTTGCGCCCATCGGGTAGCATGATCAATTGCTTCGGTTTTATGTATGCATTGTAGGCCGGATCCGGCACCGGCTGTGGCCCGGCAGCTGTGGCAAAGGCGGGAACTAAGCCCAGCAGGGAGACTGCCAAGCAAGAAGATTGGTACAAGTTCAAATCCATGGCCGGCAATTCAAAAGTTATGACGTTATTGTTCGCTGCTCAGCATGCGATTGATGACTGAGGTATTGCCGGAAGACCGGATGGTTGCCGCTGAAAATCCCTATTGAGGCATCGGATTATTCCACTGAAGGTAGGGCCGTGCAATAGCGGCACGATAGTGTCGCAGCCCTGGTGTCTTTCGCCTGTTGGCCGCGCATCTGCTATGGATCAATATTGAGCATGAGGGTAATCGCTTTCCCGGCACCATATTTATTGGTCGGGGTCAGAGTCACCGCGTAAGAACCTGGCTGCGTCGGCGTACCGGTGATATCTGCCATGCCGATGCCTTGATCAAGATTGCCGATATCGCCCGCGCTTGGCGTCTGCGTATAACTATACGGTGCACTCAAACTTAGACCGGGTGGTAGACCTGTGGCCGATATGGAGAACTGCGGATCTAGCGTCTGGGTCGCGCCCGATTGAATCCCTGAATTGGTCGCATAGACCGTGTACGTTGTCACAGCCTTACCCAGCGCGATGCTTTGGTTCAGTAGATCGGGGTCATTAAAGATCGTCGGTGGACTACCCCAAATCAAGGTGCTACCCGTGTTGGCGCTAACGCTTTGCACTCCTTCGGCGCGATTGAATTGCGCGGTATAGAAAATCATGGCCTTGCGGGCTGAGACGATATCAAAGTCGGTCGATTTTCCCTCCGCATCGATCGGGGTCGGCCCGGTGCGGGTGTCGTCGGTATCGTCGACCACCGGCCCACCGCCGATTCCTGCCGGATTGGTGGAGTAGAAACGCTGCTGCAAAAAGCGCCCGGCCAATTTGACGAAAGTGACTGGATCCACACCGGCAGCCTTGAAATTCGCAGGGAAGTTAAATGCGTGGAACATTGCCTGCGACGTCGCCACAGCTTGATAACTGCTGTCATAGCCATAGCCGTTGATCGGATTGCCTTCATAGAATACGCCGGTGATCGCATTGGCCAGGGGGCGCTTATTAAATTGCGCGTAGGCGCTGGCCACAAAGGTATTATTGACCCACCACTGCGCTTGCACCGCATAAGCAGGCAGGCTGCCGCTCGCCGTTGGATAGTTTTGTAGCAGTAGGCTACCAAACGCAAAGGCGTTGGCATCGATTATGCTGCGATTAGGCGCGTAGAAATCGAAATTCAATGGGTCGGTGGCAGAGTTGTGTGTGGCATTGGTGACCAGGAAGTCGAGTGCCAATTTAATTTGAGGCAAGATGCCGTATTGCTGTGCTTGCGTACTGCTCCCGGTGCCATTGATCAACTGCGCATAGGTCAGCGTTCCACCTGGTGGGATCTTTGCCGCATAAGGGCTTTGCAGCAAGACACTCAACGCATGACATGACCATGCCATAAAGAAATGCATGTTGGCGGAGCCGGCATACTGCGGCTTCGTAATGTTTCCCGGGAAGTCGCCATTGATAGACTGATGGGCATAGGTTACCTGCAGCGCTTGCCAACCCTGAAAAACCGCAGCATCGTTGTTGGTCAAAATGCCGCCCAACATGTTGTCGAACGCACTGCGCTGTTCATCTGCGGCGAAATCAGGATAGACCGTGCCTGTGACACCCGGCCTATTGGAACCAACATAGCCATTGGCGTCGAGCATTGCGCCACCGATCAAGGACGCGACGTTCGCGTACGTCGCGTTGGTAGCCATCGGGGCCGCGAGTAGACTGTATTCTGTCGCGGGCACAGGTGTCGTACCACCGGATGACGGTGGCGGTGTTAATGGCGGTGTCGCGGGTGGTGCGGTTGTTGTTTGTGAGGGCGCGGAAGTCCCGGCTCCGCCTCCGCATGCAGCGATAGATAGAACAATACCGGTCGAGACGCAATGGAATACGATGCGGGGGAATGCTTTGGTAGTGCGCGAACTACGGTGGGACGACATTGGATATCCGTTCACAATTGCAAATGAAAGTGCGATGTTAACCACCTATTGTCGCCTCGGCAACTATACAAAGGTATGAAGTCTCACTAACGTGTGCCATATCGTGGCATCCTGTTGTCAGCAGAATACATTCAGCGCAATTGGCAGCGCCGAGCATATTGGCGTTCCCTCGTTATTTGTTGTCTGGCAGCGCTTTTCTTGAACGCGAGCAGCGCCGCTTCGGCCGAATTGCGCTTCGAGACAGTGGCAGCAGAACAAGGGTTGGACATCAGCCAAATTACTGCGATCGCCCAAGACAGCCAGGGATACATGTGGTTTGGCACCTCGAACGGCTTGATGCGGTATGACGGCTTGCACTCCGCAACCTACAAAAATATCTATGCGGATTCCTTCAGCCTCGCCAACGATGCGATCCTGGCGTTATTTGTCGATAATCAAGGCCGGTTGTGGATCGGCACACTTGGCGGTTTGCTTCTTTATGACGAGCGCGGCGATAGATTCATTCGTTATCGCCCGAATACACCCAGCGAAAGTGGCGCCGGAAAAATGGCGGTGACGCAAATCGTGAGCGATGGAAATGGCGCTTTATGGTTGGGCACCGGCGATGGTTTGCAGCACTTCAATCCGGGCACTGGCGAATTCTCGGCACTGCGACATCAACCGAACGACGCAACAAGTTTGCGCGACAATCGCGTGAAAACATTAACCCGTGATGCACAAGGCAGATTATGGATAGGCTCACCTTCAGGTTTGGATCTATTGATGCCCGGCGCATCGCATTTTCAGCATTTCCGTTTGGATAGCGCAGCGCATCCCGATGCGAATCACAATAACGTGTTTTCCTTGTGTGTTGACCATCAACAAACGCTATGGATCGGAACCAAGGCCGGATTGGAAGCTTGGCAAATCGATCAAGCAGAGCCGAAACGCAAGCGCTACGGACCTGCCGAAGGGATCGCGAATAACTGGATCACAAACATATTTGAGGACAGGCAAGGCGGCCTTTGGGCCGGAACGCAAAATAATGGCCTGCTTCGCTGGGACAAGGACTTTGGACACTTTATCGCCTATCGACACGATCCAATGGAGTCGCATAGCGTGGCGGACAATGACATCAGCGTCGTCTGGCAAGACAAGACCGATACGCTATGGATCGGCACTTATTTCAACGGCGTCTCTAAAGTTGATTTGAGTAGCGGAAAATTCAAACGATTTTCGCAAAATTCCAGTTTTGGGAGAAATTTCTCCAATAATAAAATTACCGGCTTATTGAATGCTCCCGAAGGACGCCTTTGGCTTGCCACGTACGGCGGCGGCATCAATTTATTCGATCCGGCCACCGGCTCCGCAGAGGTTCTTGGGAGTAGATCGGGAAATTCGCAAAGCCTGGACCAGGCGCAAACCAGCTTGGCTGCCGACGGCGAAGGAGTATTGTGGATCGCGAGTCAAGGAGGATTGCGCCGCTTCAATCCAACGGCCATGCGTTATGAAGCCAGCATTTCAAGCAAGGGGGCACCGGGCTCGGGTAGCTACGGCAATGTCAAAGTGGACCGCGCAGGCACAGTATGGTTTATGTCCTCTACGGGATTGTATCGTTTGGATCCAAATAAAAATGTCTGGCAACATTATCAGCACGGCGACCATGCGCCACATGACGGTGCAAATGACTTCATCCTCACTTTGCTTGAAGACCATCGCGGCCGCATTTGGATCGGTACCTCAAATGGGATTGAACGCTTTGATAGAGACAGTGGGCAATTCAAACATTTGTCGATTCAAGCCAACCAAGCAAACAGCCTAGGCCCGGTGAGCTCATTACTCGAAGATTCCAAAGGAACTATCTGGATATGCGGCGTACACGGCCTCGGTCGAATGGAGATAAATGCCGATGACACGATCATCTTTAAGGTCTATGCAACCAGCTCCATGGTTGACGGTGCCTTGGAAGATCAGCACGGATCGATATGGATTAGCACCGATGCTGGCATTTCACGTCTTAATCCTGTTACCGAGGAATTTAAGCATTACACCGTTGCCGATGGCACATTGGAAGGCGGCTACTTTGCCGATATCGCTCTGCGCGGCAGCGATGGCACGTTTTATTTTGGAGGACCCAGTGGCTTGACGGCATTTCGCCCCGACGAATTACTGGACAATCCCCATCCGGCGCCGCCAGTTTTAATCACCGATTTTCAGATATTCAATAAGTCCGCCGTGATCGGCAAGGAGATCCAGGGATTCACATTAGATACCCGGATTCAAGATGCGAAAACGATCACCTTGCCCTATCAGGCGAGTGTCTTTTCAATAGAATTCGCAGCATTGAATTTCGACGATCCCAAATCCAATCAATTTGCCTACCAATTACAAGGCTTCGATAAGGATTGGGCCTATACGGATGCGACCAGACGTCTTGCAACTTATACCAATCTCGATCCGGGCCACTATTCGTTCCGCGTCAAGGCCGCTAACCGAGATGGCATTTGGAATAATATTGGCGCCACACTGAACATTACGATCATGCCGCCGTTCTGGAAAACGTGGTGGTTCAGAGTCTGCTTTACTGTACTTCTCCTAGCCATCGCTGCAGCCGCATACCGTGCCCGATTCCGCAGCCTAATCCGTCAGAAAGAAGCACTTGGGCAACAAGTAGTGTTACGCACTGCAGAAATCATGCAACAAAAGACGACGATCGAGGAAAAAAATGTGCTGCTGGAAACGGCCAACAAGATTCAGGAACAGCATCAAAGCGAACTAACTTATTTTTTGGCGGTTGCCAGTCACGATCTGCGTCAACCGATCCATGCATTGAATATTTATCTGGGCGCACTAACGGATTTGGACGTCAAAGACTCGGCCCGTGCGGTGTTTGGAAAAATGCGTAAATGCGTGCAGATCATGGACGAAATGTTTGTAGCCTTGCTAGATCTATCGCGGCTCGACGCGCACGTGGTCAAACCTCGCGTTGAACGCTTTCCAATTGCGTCGATGCTGGCCCGCCTGGAAGTCGAATTTACACCGCAGGCCAATGCCGGCGGATTGCCGCTGATGGTCGAGCCTTGCCAGGAGTGGGTAGAAAGCGACGCCCGACTGGTTCACCAGATATTGGCCAACCTGACCGCCAATGCGGTGCGATACACAAAATTCGGATCAATTTCCATACATTGCCGCAAAGTCGAAGATAGCCTGCGTGTAGTCGTACAAGACACGGGGATTGGTATCGCCACCGATCAACAACGTGCCGTATTCGAGGAATTTCGCCAGCTCGACAGCGGCAATCGAGAACAGGCCAAAGGACTTGGTTTGGGTTTGGCCATTGTGCGGCGATTATGCAAGCTACTGAACCTGCCGTTAATCTTGAACTCGCAACCTGGAAACGGATCTGCATTTTCAATTGATTTGCCGCTTGCGACTAGTCAATCTGAAGAGTTCGGTAAATCGCCGGATTTTTTACACTCGACGATTCAAATATCGCTGAACAATATGCTCATTGTCGTGATTGACGACGACGAGCACATACTCGATGCGATGCGAGAGTTATTGGAAAAGTGGGGCTGCGCAGTGACCACCGCTGCATCGAGCAAGGAGGCAATCTCCTTGCTGGGAAGTTCCGATCGAACCCCCGACGCCCTGATCTGCGACTATCGGCTGCGGGTCAATGAAACGGGGATCGATGCGATCGCCATATTGCGGGCGGAATTCAACCAAGAAATTCCTGCGCTCCTGATTACAGGTGATACAACACCCGACATCATGCAAGAAGTGCAGTCCTGCAATTTTCAAGTGATGCACAAACCGCTGCGCTCTGAACTACTGCGCGATGCCTTGGTACGTATTCTATATGCGGGGGCTGCGCAACATTAATTTCAGCCTGCCAATGTGCGTCCGATCACCTGGCTTTTCAGTGGCCGTGCTTGGCTTGGCTGGATTCGCATCCCATCAATTTCCCTTCGATAAGCCCATAACCGCCTGACTTGATACTTCCGTATAGATGCAACGTATCGGGCTACGCGGTACTCTCACTGCATTGTCTTGGAAGCTATATATTTTTCGTCAATACACTATTGCCTCCTATGCCGCCGATCAGAACGGTGATTGGCAACCGATTTGACACAAGTTGAGAATTAAATGATTCATTTTAGGACAGCGGTAACTGCGCTTGGTATCGTCGTGCTGCTGATCGCCTGTGGCAGCAATGGCGGCACGACATCGTCAGGGCCGCCAGGTTCACCAGGCACCTTGCTGCAGAACCCGCCGCCACTCGTGGCATCACTATCGGCGGCCGACGAAGGGCCGATGCTGGCAATGCATTGAGGATCGATTTTCAGAATCTACAGCTATCTGTTGGCGCGGCAGCCTACAACGCGTCCATTGCGGTCGGCACCAATGCTACCACCGCAACGGCTGCTGCCAATTTGTCCGAAATGGAATCTACCCCCACAGATGAATTCCCGTGTTGCTTTCCCGCTGCTCGGGATCATTTTTAAAATTACTAAAGAAACGCTGATTAAGTTGATCAGAAAATATATATCGGAGATCAGAAAATGAAAACAAAATTATTAATTAGCCTGATGATGACGCCAATTCTGGCAACAGCAGCTGAAGGCATGTGGACCTTCGATAATCCGCCGATCGAGCGAATGAAAAAGGAAGTCGGCTGGGCACCCGACGCGAATTGGTTGGAACATGCGATGCTAGCGTCGACACGCCTGGCATCAGGTTGCTCCGGGTCGTTCGTTTCGTCCAACGGTTTGGTTTTGTCGAACCATCATTGTGCCGCGCAATGCGTCGAGCAGATTTCAAATGAAAAAACCGATTATCTGAAACATGGTTTTTTGGCGCGTTCTGCAGCCGACGAGCAACGTTGTCCGGCGATGGAAGTCAATCGCCTGGAAAAAATCATCGATGTGACAGACGCCATGCATCACGCCATCGCCGGTTTGGATGGCGGGGCATTTACCAAAGCAAAGAATGCAGAAACCGCCAAGCTTTCCAGCGCATGTGTAGGCAAGGACGGCGACAAGGTACGCTGCGATATGGTAAGTCTGTACCAAGGCGGAAAATACAATTTATACCGTTATCATCGCTTTCAGGACGTACGCCTGGTATTCGTTCCCGAGATAGCCGTTGCCGCTTTTGGCGGCGATCCGGATAATTTCAATTTCCCGCGCTTTGACCTCGACATGTCACTCATACGCGTTTATGAAGACGGCATGCCTGCCAAGGTCGCATCGTATTTCCCCGTCAGTAGTACAGGTCCACGGTCAGGCGACTTGGTGATGACAACCGGACACCCTGGCAGTACCCAGCGTGCCTACACGATGGCACGCCTAATTGCGCGGCGCGACCATGCTTTGCCTGAGACCTTGATCCGTCTTTCCGAATACCGCGGTCTATTAACCCAATTTCGAGCCATGGGCCCTGAGCAAAACCGGGTCGCGCAGGAGGAGTTGAAGTCAATTGAGAACGCCTTGAAAGTTTTTAGCGGGCAACGTGAAGCATTGGTTGAGCCGAGCTTGATCGATGTCAAGCAAGCCGAGGAAACTGCGTTGCGTAACTTCGTCGCGGGCAAGCCGGAATTGCAAGAAAGCACTGGCGGCGCGTGGGACGCGATTGCCAATTCGGTCAAATTATCGAATGTAATGCGTGAACCATTCATTCAGTTTGAGCATGGCATGGCCTTCGCCAGCGATTATGCAGGTTTTGCCAAAACGCTGGTGCGCGCAGCAGCCGAACGCACCAAACCCAACGCTGAACGCCTGCCGGAATACGCCGATGCCATGTTGCCGCAAGTGGAAGCGAGCCTGATGTCGTCAGCACCGATTTATCCAGACTTTGAAAAGATGAAACTGGGCTGGTCGCTGACAAAAATGCGCGAACGTTTAAGCCCAAGCAATGCGCAAGTTGCGAAAATTCTAGGCATGGACTCCCCAGAGCAAGTTGCTGGTCGTTTGGTCGATGGCACCAAGTTGGGTGACCCGGCCGTGCGCAAGCAATTATGGAATGGTGGAATGAAAGCGGTGTTGGAGTCCAACGATCCGTTCATCAAACTGGCATTGCAAATCGATCCGGTGGCACGCGCAGTGCGTAAAGACTATGAAACTCGCGTCGATTCAGTGATTGCCAAGGCTGAAGAAAAAATCGCCGCCGCGCGCTTCGCTATGTTGGGAACCAGTATCTATCCGGATGCCACATTTTCACTGCGGCTGTCGTACGGTGTTGTCAAAGGCTGGGAAGAAGCGGGCCAGGATGTGCCTCCATTTACCGATTTTGCTGGCGCGTTTGCACACGCGACTGGGTCCGAGCCATTCAAGCTGGCCGATACATGGTATGCAGCCAAGGATAAATTGAATCCATCAACGCCCTACAACATTGCCAGTACCAACGACATTACCGGCGGCAATTCCGGTAGCCCTTTGATTAATCGAAAAGGTGAATTGGTCGGACTGATTTTTGACGGCAATATCCATTCGATAGGCGGCGCATTCGGATATGACGAATCGAATAACCGTGCCGTCTCGGTTGACAGTGCAGCTATTCTGGAAGCGATGGATAAGATTTACGGCGCAGGTACTCTCGCAAATGAAATGCGCGGAATAGCGGAGTAGCGCTAGCGCTTTTTATTTGTTTAAAAGATCGGGGGCAATCGCGCTCGATCTTTCTTTTTGAAGTCAATGAATTCGACTTTATTTTTTGAACTCGTGAGCTTTCTTTACAACCCACAGATGATAGGTCACGCCCAAAACTTTATGGCATCTTCCCTGAAACAGATTACATCTCCGATCAAAGGAATTCTATGCGCTCTGTTATCCTTGTAATTTTTTCCGTGCTGGCTTGCACCGCCAACTCCGCACCGAATTTCACATTTTCGAATCCGCCGGGCCCGTATAGTGTTGGCTTACATATTGTGAAGCAGGTAGATCAGTCGCGTGCCTTTAACGATAGGGTTGATCTGATCACCGGAGAAAGCCCGAAGGGGCCAACAGCTCGGCCAATTCAATCCCTGGTTTGGTATCCGGCGCAAGCAGGCGGCACCCCAGTCACTTATCTCGACTATATGCGCATCGCTGCTAGTGAAGGCGCGATCAATATGACGGATGCGCAAGTTGACAGCACCTTGAACGAGAACTTGGTCGATTTAACCAAAACATGGGGCGCCGCGCAGATGCACGAAGAAACTGCGCACCCGATGTGGGCAGTGCAAGATGCCAAAGCCAAGCCGGGTAAATTCCCTTTAGTGGTTTACGCCCCCAGCTTCAGTCACAGTGCGGCTGAAAACGTTGATATGTGCGAGTTTCTTGCCAGTCATGGCTATGTTGTAATTGCCATCCCCAGCATGGGCGCGCACTCGCGGGCAATGACGGCGGATCTTGAGGGGATAGAAGCCCAAGCGCTCGACATTGAATACGCGATTGGCTATGCACAATCCTTACCGGAGGTCGACACCGCACATATCGCTGTTGCCGGTTTCAGCTACGGCGGGATTTCCAACGTGTTCGCTGCGGCGAAAGACAGCCGCATCACGGCGTTGGTTTCTCTCGATGGGGCCGTTCGCTATGAAACCAATTTGATTAACGGTGGAAAGGGTGCTGCCAAGTACGTCAACCCAGCGCAAATGACGGTTCCGTTATTGTATGTTGCCTCTCAACCCTCGTCGATTGAAGACTTGGCGAAAGAGAAAGTAGATACCAGCTGGAGCGCCCTTGACGAAATGAAATACGCAGACGTCTATAAGGTGACGATGCAGCCGATGATGCATATCGATTTTGGTTCCCATAACTTGCGCTTCGTTGCCGATGCGACTCCGGGTGACTATTCGCGGCAGGAGGTTTCCTTGGCGCATAGCTGGATGGTGCGGTACGTGGGTCAATTTCTTGATGCCTACCTAAAAAACGATGCGGCAGCATCGGCTTTCATCAATAACCCACCGGCAAAAAATGCGGTACCGCTGCACATGCTGACAATCGATGTGCATCGTGCCCAAGCGGTTCCCGCCAATCGCGAATCGTTTGCCACCGAATTAGGTAAGCGCGGTTTTGAGCATGCATCCGTTATCTACCAAGAGCTCCACAAAAAGAACCCTGATTTCCAATTATCGACTGATGATGTCACCGGATGGGGTTATCAGTTATTGCAAATGCAAAAAACCAGAAAGGCGATCGCGATATTTGCGCTCGGGGCTAGCATCTACCCGGAAAATTGGAATACCTATGACAGCCTTGCCGAAGCCTATGAGCAAAACGGCGACAAGATACTTGCCATCAAGAATTATCAACATTCTTTGCAATTGAATCCACAAAATGACAATGCGATACAACATCTTAAAGGTCTGGGGACGGTTTTGAGCAATAAATAGGCGAAGACAAGCAATGTCTTTCCTTCCCAGGGGATATTGGCGATAATAAAGCGGCATTCTGACTTAACGGCCCACGGCGTCTTAAACCGTGCGTTGCTGATCGAGCAAGTTTGCGACAACTCTGGGAGTATCCTTTGAAGAATGTATTTGCCTTATAGCGGCTATGAATAAATCCATTCTGATCATTGAAGATCATCCCATCTATCGCGACGCACTAAGCATTTTGATTTCCGGTTTTTTGGGTGATGCATGCGTGCTCACCGCATCGTCCGCCGAAGAAGGTCTGACGCAACTAAATTCCACGGGCAATGTCGGCTTGATTTTGCTGGATCTGGAGCTGCCTGGCATCAAGGGCGCACATGCCGTTACGTCGCTGCGACGGAAATCGCCCAGCACGGAAATCATCGTTGTTTCTGGCTCCGAAGATCGGCGCGACGTCGAAGCTGTATTGCGAGCCGGTGCAAAAGCGTTTATCTCGAAATCGGTATCGACAACCGTCATCATGCAAATTGCGCAAAAGGTTCTGCGCGCCGAGCCGCTGGAATCAACGTGGATTACCGTTAGCGGCAATCAGGAAATCGCGGAAGAGCAGATGTTGAAGTTGACCGGCCGCCAAAAGGAAACCTTGGTCTATCTTTGCATGGGACTACCCAATAAAGAAATCGGCTTTCGATTGGGATTGTCTGAAATTACAGTAAAAACACATGTCTCATCCATATTTCGCGCCCTGGGCGTAATCAACCGTACCCAGGCGGTTCTGGCGGCGCGCCGCGTCGGACTATTCATCCCCGAGCAAACTAAATAACCGAATTTCCTCCTGTTTTCGGTTTTACGCTAATCCCTCGTAACTTCAATTAACACCGTCACTTGATACTTCGGTATAGGTGCCAATTCCCCCACGATCCGGTACGCTGAGTGCATCAAATCACCTAGCCGTGAAGATTTGGAAGCAAGCGATAGTACAAGGAAAACTGCGCCTGTGTTTGCCCATGGACTTTCCTCGTCCAAAATAAAATAACAAATTAACCTAGAGAGACGTAAAGATGAAAGCCATTTTCCACCGAATTAAGCCTGTGGCAATGCCAATTATAAAAGGATTGTTGGCTCTCTCGATTGCTCAACATTATGCGTACGCCAATGACATTGCGCCGACTTCGCACGGATTGGTTGTCAAGGACGCCGACATCGATATCAGTGTTGCGCCCGGCGACGATTTCAATCGCTTTGCCAACGGCGAATGGGACAAGACTGCTGTCATTCCCGACGACAAGGCACAAATTGGCATAGACGATAAATTGAGCGATGAATCCGACTCCCAAGTGCAAGCAATCATCGAAAAATCAACAAAGGCGGAGGCCGGAACCCCGGCGCGCAAAGTCGGAGATTACTACCAGGCTTACCTGAATGTTGACGCGATCAATCAACGCGGCTTGGCGCCGCTCGAGCCGCAATTGCAAAGCATCGTCAAGTTGAACAATAAGACTGAGTTGGCAAGCTACCTAGGCGAACACTTGCGCGCGGACGTGGACCCGCTTAACGCTACTCACTTATTTACGACAAATTTGTTTGGGCTTTGGATATCGCAGGGCTTCCACGATAACACCAAATATATCGGTTATCTGTTGCAAGGTGGCTTGGGTATGGCGGACCGCGAATACTATTTATCCAGCGATCCGAAAATGGCGAAGCTAAGAACAAAATATCGGGCCTATATCGTCGCGATGCTCAATCTTGCTAAGGTCCCGGATGCCGAACGCGCTGCAACCCGGGTCCTTGATTTGGAGATCAAGATCGCCAAAGGTCACGCGACGCGCGCCGCCACGACCGACGTATTGTTAGCTGATAACACCTGGCGCAAAGCCGACTTCACCACGAAGGCAAGTGGCCTGGATTGGAATGCCTATTTCAAAGCGGCGCGGCTGGAGGAGCAATCCGCGTTTATCGTTTGGCATCCTGGTGCGATCAAAACGTCAGCGGCACTGGTCGCATCGACTTCACTCCAAACCTGGAAAGACTATCTGCTGTTCCACGCGATCAATAAGCATGCACAAGTGTTGCCGCAGGCATTCTTCGACCAGCAATTCAAATTCTATGCAGCCTTTTCCGGTGAAACCACTGAATTGCCGCGCTGGAAATACGCAGTCAATGAAACCAACCGCGCTCTCGGTGAAGAAATCGGCAAGCTGTATGTCGAGAAAAATTTCTCTCCAGAAGCCAAAGCACAG
>Ga0302309_10002918_pt1 | contig 13718 bp, 15 predicted proteins | sample III_Palsa_N1_1_FD_200453 | JGI IMG/M metagenome (GOLD analysis project Ga0302309, IMG submission 200453) | Peat permafrost microbial communities from Stordalen Mire near Abisko, Sweden - III_Palsa_N1_1 | ecosystem: Environmental > Terrestrial > Soil > Palsa > Peat permafrost | place: Sweden... | reverse complement strand
TCCTGCGATGCATTATCGATGGCATATACTATCCAGTTCTCATATGTTTGATTACGCAAGGATGTGAGAAATTCCGGCAGCACCGACTCACTATTGAATAGTACTGTCACAATACCGATTTTACCCGCGACAAATCTGTCCGGAAGTGCAATCGTGCCCTCTTTGCTATCAGGCGAACCTATCATAAAAGAATGACCTCTCTTCGACATTAAACATCTATGGCACGGAGAACTGGCATATCAACCTGCCCCACCAGTTCGAGGGGTAGGTAACAGTTCGGAAATAGACGGATTCCTGCTTCCTGCCAACGATTCGATTGACGCCCGCATAATGCGTTGTCCATCGAAAGACGTACGAAGATAGCTTTGTGCCCTTTGAACAAGCCGTGCGGCAAACTTACGGTCATCCAATAGACGGCCTACCGCTTTGGCGAATGCCTCTGAAGTATCTGCGATGAGAACGTGTTCTTCATTAAGTAATCCAGTACCTTCTACTCCAATAGAAGTAGATACTACAGGTAGACCGAAACGAATTGCCTCAATGGTCTTCAACTTGACCCCGGCTCCTTGCAGCATAGGATTCACAAACACGCTCGAATCCGAGTACAGATAATCAACACAAGATGGGTTTTCTATAAATTCTGTTTTTTTTGTTCGCGATATCAGCTCGCGCAGATCTTTCAGAGGTGCGCCCATCGTATTGCCTGCGATTTGCAGAAGATAACCCTCTCTTCCTAGCAATAGGGGATGCACTTTTTCCAGAAGCCACGTGACCGCGTGTTCGTTATTCGGAAGACCCAACGACCCAAGAAATAAAACGCGATTTGAGATAAGAGGCTGTTGACTCATGTGCGACAGGTCAACCGAAGGAGGAACAAATAATGTATGCTTTGCGCTTTGTGGATCAAGCTCTCGAAACTTGGCAAGCTCTTGAGAAGAAACGAACCATAAAATATCGCAAAGCTTTATAAGCTTAGCCGTATAGCGTACAAAGCGTTTTTCTTCCATCAGATAAAATGCCTTGCGCCACAGAGAACGTGTCGCAAGTCGCAACTGCCTGAAGTAGTCGGATTCCTTATTCTGCAGGCGTAGTATCTTACTTCGGACCTTTAGCTGAGGGTTGTCAAGTATCGTCCCCACATGCTCCGATTCGAGAATAAGAACATCATACGCGCGACGTAGCTGCAAGCTGCGCAATGATTTGCGGCTCTCCACCTGCAACGGAATGGACGCAATCATTTGTCTAGGACCACGCTTACGACGGACGATCTGCAGATGGTCTACCTTCTCCTGAACCACGCGAAGCTCTGCTGGCTTCGGGTGCTCCTTGAAGGTCGCAATTACATCCACTGAGTACCCAATAGCTTTCAGATCAAGGGCCCGATTCCACATATCCACCCGCGAACCGTCGGTCGTAGGATATGGGAAGTCCCGCATGACTAATAGAATGGCCAATGGCTGCGACTGTCCGATGATTTCTGTAGTATTTGTGGGCACGGCTACTCCTGGGGAAACAACGTTTAGGTGTCGCTTTCATTATGCAGCAATCCGCGCTGTCTCATCTCGCGCAGCGAGTATTCGTAAGCTCCTCTTTCAGGCTCACTTTCTCCTGCCCATAGCAAAAATTGCTTGAGGCCTTCGGAAAATTTCCACCGTGGCGAATAGCATAGAGCCTCTGATAAGCGGGTTAGGTCCGCGCTCCCATGTCGAATATCGCCATCTCTAAACGCTCCGGTAACTTGGACTTTAGACCTATTCCCGTAAAAAGCATTTACCATATTTGCAACATCCAAAACGGTGGTGCGCTCATCCGATCCAACATTTAATGCCACAGAATATGAGGTCCCTTTAATTACTGCCGCAGTCGTTGCGTTCACGACGTCATCGATATAAACAAAATCTCTACTCTCCATGCCGTCTTCAAACACATTGATGTCAGCGCCTTGACGAGCCAAGTTTGAGAAAATGGCAAGTATTCCAGTATATGGGTTCTTAAGCGACTGCCCTGGCCCGTAAACGTTCTGATATCGCAGCGCCACAGAAGGAATATTTAGTACTTTTCCAAAGAGGAGCGTCATCTGCTCCTGTACCTGCTTTGTAAGGCCATAGAATGAAGAAGGCTGAAATGGTGCGATCTCTGGCGTTGATGCCGAAAGACATGCCCCAATACAAATTGGACAGACCGGATCGAACAAACCAGCCGATTTTTCTTTATTTGTACGAGATGATGGATACACCAATCCGTGGTTTTCACATCGATAGGCTCCTTCTCCATACACTGCGCGGGAAGAAGCGGCCACAATGCGCTTTACATCGTATGATTTGCTCTTCGCCAGAATTTCATACAGTTGCGCGGTGCCTGCCAGATTCACTTGTTCGTAGCGCATCACTTCATACATGGATTGACCGGTGCCAGTTTCCGCCGCAAGATTCACCACAACTTCTTTGCCAGGTAGAACATCACGCCAGACTTGCTGATCGCGCACATCGCCACGGACTAGTTCGACAGAATCCGCAATGTCATTCGGTAATGCTCCATTGAGTCCATGAATTTGCTGGCTGAAATTATCTACAATGGTTATCGAGCATCCTTCTTTCAATAGAGAACGCGTCAAATGTGTACCGATAAATCCAGCCCCACCAGTAATCAGGACATTCACAATAATGTCACTCCAGTCAGAGAATTACATGTTAGAGTATTATTCCCAAGTTTCGGCCTAGCCGAACTACATACCTGCCAGTACTTCGCGAGCTTAACCTATACAGTTTCTTAGGCATCAATGTGCATACATCATCTTATTGATTTATCTACAATCAAGTCTTGAGCCAGTTTGCGCATAGCGACCTTAAAAACTTCGGTGTCAAAATTCTTGGCATGCCGTTGAATACGCTCCGGTATAAACGTCTCTTCGACGCTTTCAAATCGGAGGATAGCATCGACAATGGATGCAACGGTCTGTTCTTGGAAGTAAAGACCAGTCACTGAGTCAATGACTGTCTCCCGGGATCCTCCAAGACCATACGCTATCACCGGTCTTCCATGGGCCTGAGCTTCAACCGGCACAATGCCAAAATCCTCGTAAGGGGGAAATAGCAACGCCCTGCATTGAGCATATAATCTGGACCTCTCGGAATCCGAAACACGTCCGACAAACTCAATCGTTTTTCCGGCGAGTTTTTTAAGTCTTGACATCTCCCTTCCAGAACCTACAACTATGAGCCGCCTCCCCAATTGATTACATGCTTCAATCAATAGGTCGACCTTCTTAGGTTCGGTAAGCCGTCCGACCGACAGATAATAATCGCCGACCATATCATCAATATAGGCGTTCTCAATATTTACAGGTGGATAAATCACCTTGCTGTCGCGCCGATAATATTTCCGAATGCGATCCGCGATGTGGTGTGAATCGGCGACGAGCGACGTAACCCTCTGGGCTGCAATATAGTCCCATATACGAACATAATGCGCCGTCATAGCGAAAGCAATGCGACCAATCAGATAAAAGCCATCACAAAAATCTCTGTATTGATCGTAAAGGCACCGCATAGGACTGTAGCAGTAACAGATATGCACAGTTCCTTGATCAGTCAGAACCCCTTTAGCAACGCACGAATCGCTACTGATCACTAGGTCGTAACCGCGAAGATCGAAGGACTCAAAAGCAAGCGGGTAGAAAGGCAGCAAATAGCGATAGATGGTATATTTAGCAGGCAACCAATCGAGACCTAACGAAATAATATTTCGACCGCGAACCCTAGGTGGAATGTGGTTCTTGTCAACAAATAGCGTGAAAAAATCCGCTTCTGGAAAGACTTCGGCTAGAACATCCACAGTCAGTTCTGCTCCACCACTGGCCAAAAACCACGGGTGGACAATTGCAACACGCATAGTATTCATACTCCTTACAAACTATTGAACTGAGCTCCAAAGGACCAGCATACCTTTCTATGCGCTGGATCAGTTAGAGCACCGCAAAGCGAGAATAAATGAAGCGATACTTCTAGGTACTTATCGAATTTCTCACTGCTTTGCTCCTGCAAATTGGCATCTACCATCATCTGGATCTGGCAGAAGGGATTGAGGCGGTGGCTTTCCAACTGAGCCTGTTGCTTGAATTGAGCGGCAGATTGAACGTCCTAGGCCAGCGCTATTGAAAAAGCATGCAATCACGCTACCAGAATTCCACATTGGGTTCCGCCGACGGGACGACGTTTTGCCCCCCACCTTGCTTACTGTAGACGAACTGTGCGGTAACAGCAGTCGATCTAGTTTCGCAGCCGTATCAATCCGCGGTATTCCTCTCCATGCATCTGTTGAGCCAGCACATAAGGGGGCATGCCCGAAATGAACAGCACTGGTTGCCTGCGGCAGATTCAGGCAGTAGCGAAAGAGCAACGAAGCAGAACCCCAAAAATCATGAAAAGAAGAACCGGCACAGTTCTGCCTCGAGAAAGGAAGCATCGCTTGTGGCTGAATTTTCGTAGCGACTAAGTGCATTCGTATAGGGCCGTAAAGCCCTACAGAGCAATCATAGACTTGCAGTTGGGTACCACTGTAAGACAAGTAAGAGCGTTGCTTTAAGAACCAATCGCTGCCACGAACGATGGGCCTCTCCAAGGTTATCGTCGATAAGTTCTTCATGATGCCGGCAGTTTCTCTCGATTATGTGGTACATATCGAGCCTACGCGCTTTGGCAACGATATCAGTGTATCTTCTTGATTTAAAAGATACACTAAAGTGCCTGTTTGCGCGCTTTGTTGTATATCGGCCTCTCATAGGCGATCGATAGATGGAATATACAATAGTGAGGACCATTGGGCTGGAGTGCCGTCAGCATGAAATCCCTCTATTCTCGCATTCAATTTTGGCCAACAAGACCATGCACCTGACGACAGATCGGACCGCAGGAACATTCCTTTGGGGACGGGTGTATTATCCTGCCCTTCACGCGCGATCTCACAAACCTGATAAAGAAAACATGGAACTGGTGCTTCTGAAGCGAGTTTTATTGCACACTAGCGCGCAGGCCTTGTGCATGGCACTTGCGATCGCCGTATGCGCACCGGCTACGTCGCATGGTCAATCACTGAGTGCGGATGGAACGCTTGATATCCGGTCCGCCAATGCCAAATGTGATGGTGCTACGGATGACTCCGCCGCCATCGACCTCGCCAATCAAACAGCCATCGATCGAAAAGTCCCGCTACGCTTCCCTGCTGGCGCCAGGTGTGAAGTGTCGCGAAGCTTCACTATTCTCTCCGATCTCGCACCCTGGATCTCGGCCGGCAAGACCACTCTCGAGTGGAGCACGGACCTTGGATCGGACTCCTACGCTCTACGAATCTATCAACAACAATCTGGCTATCCATATCGAGCATCGACCGGCGCCGCACTTTCGGGCATCGCCATTCAGGGCAGCGACAATGTGCTGCATCCCTACGTCATGAACGGCGTTATCTTGGGCGATCTACATCACAAAATGCACACGCAATCCATCGAAAATCTCGATATCTTCGGCTTCGCAACGGCAATGACCATGCTTGATGGCGTTTGGCGCATCCGAATCCAGGGCGGTCGATGGCAGGACAACGGCATCCAGTTGGCTACCCCAAAAACCTGGCCGGGATCGGCGGATTTTGGCGAAAGCATGGTGCTCGAAGGCATCATGTTCGCCGATAGCGCCGGCCCACTGCACATCGGTGCGGGCGAATGGCATCTCCGCGATGACTCCTTCGATAACGTCATGCTCTGGGTCGATGGCGCAGCCAACCTCGTCTCCGTAGACTCCAGCCACTTTGAAAATCCCGGCAGCTACGACTTCGGAGCAGCCGTTCCGCACTTCGTCACCGTCTCGGCGCAGGCGGGTCTGGTGCGTATCGTCAATAGTGAATTGGTGTTGGACTGCCCAGAATCGAACATCACCAGCACCCTGTTTCACGTCGAAAAAAACGTAACAGAGTATGGCCTCGAACTGGATGGAGACCAGATCTCCGTCGCCGGCCCCTGTTATCGTCCCGACTTGAACGCCGTTCATCCCACGGGGTTCCTCCTGGAAGATGGCGGCGGCCGGTTTACCGGCCATTGGTCCTACGCCCCCGCCAACTTCTTCTTCTATGGCGGGGGAAGTTGGAACAACCGCATAATCAATGGAGATTTCGAGTTAGGATCGACGCGAGGCTGGTCAATAGGCCCAACAGACACAGCGAATGCAGCAAAAGGAGCGACCTTTCAGGCCTCTCAAACCGCCGCTCACACAGGACTCTGGGGAGCCACTCTAACCGCGCAAGCAGGCGATGCGGCAACGGTGGAACAATCCCTTCCCGTTCACGCAGGCGACGCCATTGGCGGCTCTCTCTGGCTGCGGGGCGCATCCTGGGCAGCAAGCTGCGCCGCATCGCTACAAACACGAGTGACCGAACGCGAGGGCAGCATCCAGCCCGGATCAGCCGCAGTCTTGCCGATTACGGTAAACCCGGATGGAACTTGGAGCGCCATGCGAGTGGGTTCTCCACTAAGGGTGGACAGGGATGGATCTACGTTCACCATAGGGCTGGCAGTCAAATCTTCCCGCGGCGCCTGCTCCCTCTCACTGGATGATGTAGTCGTATCAACGTTTTAGCTTGCATCACGATGCGTCACAGCTTGTAACGGCAACTTGGCCTCACTCTCCGGGTGAAGCTTCCATGTAATGCGACTGCTCGGTACCGGCTGCCAGCACTTGTCCTCGAAGGAATAAGTCCTGATCAGCCTGGCCGGATTACCCGCGATCATGCTGTACGCAGGAAAGGAGCGCGTCACAACGGAATCGGCTCCGACAACGCAATGCTCTCCTAACTCAACCCCCGACATTACGGAAACACGAAAACCAAGAAACGAATGTGCTCCAATACGTACGGCCCCTTTGCTGGACAGTGGCTGCTTCATGATCAGGCCAGCCTCGGGGTCAAATCCATGGGCTCCATCCGCTATATAAACGTGCTCGCTAAGCACACAACCATCCCCGATCGTAATTTCACGAATTGCAGTCATGCAACAAGATCGCCCGATGTAAACATCGTCCCCAATCGCGATGCGTGGCGTATGGTCGCCCCCTTCGTAATGCTCCACTGCGCTTAGATAGCCTCCGCCTAGGATCACACTCCGTTTTCCGACATAGATACAGCTCGATCCATGTACGATCCTTGGTCGTCTAACGTGAGAATCCTTACCAAGATGCATTCCGGCAGGCCGATAAAGGAGGTTTTTAATAACTTGCTTTATAGGCTGAATCATCGCTTGACCCTGGACTTATTTTGTTTGACGAACATGCTTCCGCGAACGAGTACGCTCCTCAGGGGATTGACCACGTTCACAGCAGGGTAGAAATCAAAATCCTCCGCGAGGTACGTACTTCTTCGCTGGATGATGTGGTCCTACTCTCTCTGCCATTTTTGATGGCTTTAAGCCGTTTCAACGTTGCATCCGTGGCTTGGCCGAAGCCGCTTGTCCAGTCGCCCTTTTGATGCGATGATACGTTCAGGCTCAAGCCATTCCTGATGAACAAGTTTGCGCATTTTTTCCGGCGTCCGTGGCACGATAAGCTCAATTCCGTTCACGCCGCTCTTGTCGCGCTTAAGACGGTCTTGTACTATCGCCGCATCTTCAAAAATGTCGGCTCTGGCTGCCACATCTACAAGCCTCTGCTCATCTCCAATCCCAGGTTCGTCTCAATTGGCAGCAACACGTCGATCCGCCAGGGCGCGCGCATTGAGTTGATCGTTCTGGATAAGCTCCGGCCACCGTCCATCGTGATCGGAAACAACGTAAACATAGAGCAAAATGTACATATCATCTGCTCGTCAAAGATCGTAATCGGCAATAATGTGAGCATTACCGGACACTGCTGCATCGTTGACACTGTTCATCCATTTCGAGACGTAGATGACCCACGCAAGATTGGAGAACGGATTTCCCCGGAGCCAACCCCGGTCGAGATCGGCGACAATACTTTCATAGGTTTCGGCACAGTCATTCTGCCAAATGTCCGCATCGGCAAAAACTGCATTGTCGGTGCCAACAGCACGGTGACGCGTGACGTCCAAGACTTTTGCGTCATTGGCGGTAGCCCGGCTTCCATTCTTATGCGCTACGATTCCGAAACGAAAATGTGGATTTGATACGCCATGCCCAGCAATAGTCACAACTTGTTTCTTAGAGCGACCTTTTCATGAGCTTTTCGACAATATTGAAGCGTCTGTTCTTTCCAACCTTGCGAAAAATGAGGACGGGATCAAACGTGCGGCTTCAACGTCCGCATAGAATCGCCCATCCGGAGTGTATCCGCGTCGGCGACCGCACCCAGATTCGCAGAAACGCGCTGATCGAGCCAGTTCAAGAACGTGCCGGAATCCGTTATAAGCCACAAATAGAGATCGGCAGTGATGTATACATCGGTCCCGACCTCTTTCTCGTCTGCATCAGTAGCATTTCTATTGGTGATGGCACCGTGCTCAGTGAGAGCGTTTTTATCAGCGATAACAATCACGGGCTTGATCCTCAGGCAGGACTCATCATGGAACAACCTCTGGTTCATGGTGGAGACGTCACCATTGGCAAGCACTGTTTTATCGGTTTGAGAGCTGCCATTATGCCCGGCGTGACTTTAGGCGACCACTGTATTGTCGCCATTAATTCCGTAGTGACAAGCTCATTTCCGGCATATTCCATGGTTGGCGGGGCACCCGCAAAACTGATCCGGCGGTACGACTTGGCCACGAAAACCTGGGTGCGAAATGAATGATGGAGTCTACGCATAAGTCACCCTTGGAGGGGTACCGCCTCCACACCCCGGCTCCAGGTGGCCCGAGCCTCAGCGTTCCTCAGAAGCGACATCCCGGTCACCGTGACGGTGAAAATTCCACCGTAAATCACCGTCCGTTGCACCGTAAAAACGACCGTCTCCCACCGTGTTTTTCACCGTCAAAAACAGCGAAAACCCTAGTCATTCCTGCCTTTTTCAAATTGTTCCACGTGGAACAATTGGCCGTTCCACGGTACACCCCTGCCAAAACCGAATATTCCCACCCCCAAACCTCTATTCTCACCCCTCCCAGCCCTCATCCCTCTCCAAAATGAACCGTCCCGTACGGTCCGTAACTAGAGGAACTCTAGCCCCCTAGGTGCCTTACCGGTGATGAAAGATGATCCACGCGATAAAGGGAGAAAAGCACAAGAGCGGCAATCCCACGCCCTGCAATAGAAAGCGCCACCGGCGGACGGTAAGATCACCTCTGTTGCGCATGACATATCCGATCAAAATAGGTGCCGCAATCACAGAGCCAATCAGCGTTCCCCACGCCACGCCCACCGCACCCATCCGGTGCGCCAACAAGACACTGGCAGCTAGGTTTGCAACACCCTCAACCGCAACACAGAGAATGCCGAAGCGTTGCAGCCCTGTAGCCACGAGCGCGACGCTGTAGGCCGAACCGAGCAACCGAACTGCCTGCCCCACAGCCAATATCTCTAAAAACAGCAGACTACCATCCGCATAATTAGGTCCCACCCACAACGTAATCAACGGCCGTCCAAATAGGAACACGATGATAATAAAAGCGATATCGACAAACGACGTCAGCCGTGTAGCCGAAAGCACAATCCGCTCAATCCGTTCGACCTCATGTCGAGCCTGTAGCGTGGCAATGGGAGCAAGCAATGAGTTCATCACCGCATTATTCAAGCCCGAAACAAAAACGATGAGCGTCGCGGCAATGGAATAGTAGCTAAGTGCTTTGAAATCAAAGTATCCCACCAGCGTGACATCCAGTCCGCTGACGAAAAGCATCGCCACCGACCAGATCATCAAGGTAGAGCAATAGCCAGCCAACTCCCTAGCCATCTTTCTGGATGCATTCACAAACGCGATACGCATCGCCAGCAGACGGCGTGCAAACCAATATTGTGCTATTCCTCCCAATAGATTGCACAAAGCGATGCAGGCTGCCAGCGCCACCAGGGAATGGGTAAAGCGGACGCAGACAATGACCAGCGCCGCTCCCAGCAACCGCGTACCCCCAATAGCCAGCGCCGGAAACTCATTCCGGTGCAATCCAACAAGTACACCTGTAAACGTGGAAAGCGGAAGAAGAATCGCTGCACTGACAGCCAGCACAGTCGCCCCCATACGCAACTCAACAATCAAAGAAACGGGCGCCTGCGCAAAAATATGAGGCAGAAAAACAAGAACCCCCCCGATAATTAGCAGCGCAACCAATGCCGCTGCCGAAAGCAGGGCGATTGCGGTGCTGATAAGCCGATCACACCCTTCTTGATCGCCCCGCTCTATTGCCTGTGCCAAATAGCGGGCAACGGCGGTCTGCAACCCGAAATCCAGGTAATTCGCATACGCGGCAATCTGAAGTATTAAAGCCCACGCGGCAAAGCGGTCGTGATCTAGCGAGCGGGTAAGAAAGTGCGGCAGAGCCAGCGCAACTACCGCTGTGGCCCCGCCACGAACGATATTGGATATGGCGTTTTTGACAACAGTCCAGCGAAGGCGTTTCACTTTCTTTACCTCGTTGGCTAGTTGTTGGGCTGGTGCTTCAGGTCGCACCGTCGAACCGTTCTAATGATCGATAACACAAGCGCTTTCATCGGAAGCGAGTTGTCGGCGATTTCCCATAATTTACATGCGATAACCCACAGGAAAGCTGCAAACGCCGAAACCAGCCCCCCAAAAAGAATGATCAGGGATCGGCGCGGAGAGGACTTTTTTTCCGCCACCGTTGGCCGATCGAGCACTTTAATGACCGGAATCTCCTTTGCTTCCTGCACTTTAGCCATTTCGTACTGCTTTGTCAGCGTTTCGTAGATATTTTCCTCCATTGTCACTTGTCGGTAGAGATCGGAATAAGTCACCCCCAGGAGAGGCAACTCGCGAATGGATGGATACAACTGACCGGATTTAAGATCGCCACCATTCTCTTGCTCCCCAATTCCGCCCATCTTACGCAGTTGGCTTTGCAGTTCATCAACGCGCGCCTGGGCCGCGCGTACACGCACGTTTTCATCGCTATACTGGGCCTTCAATCCATTCAGTTCGCTCTGAGCCGTAATCAACTCTGCTTGCAGCTTTGCCGCGGCTTCCAGAAGCGCCTGTCCCTGAACCTGCGGATTCAAGGTCGCGTTTCGGCTAGAGAACTGGCTCAATCTATTAGACGCGCTGTCCAGATCGCTCTTAAGCGACTTCAGCCTTCCTTCCAGAAACTCCCGTTCCCGATGCGCGACCGAAGTATTCATTTCACTGAGAAGCTTATTCAGTTCTTCGACGTAAGCTTCAGTAATATCGCGCGCCCTGCGAGGATCACGATCCATCACACTGATGCCGACGAGTCCAGTTTTTTTGTCCTCATCCAGCACGGTCCGTTCAGCAAGCTTTTTACGTGCATCAACATAGAGCTTGCGATGATAGACAGCACGCAAGTCAAAGCGATTGACGATATCGTCCTCGGCTGTGCGGCTACTGAGAATGCCGATAGCGGTGGCACCGGGTGTTCTTACGCTCATCAAGCTCCCCGCGCTGGATAAAAGAGGGCCAGCTCCGGTCAGGGCCGTGAGCGCAGATACGCTGGAGAATGTCTGCTGGTCAGGCGGCATCAATTGCGCCATGGACTCATATTCATTTGGAAGCAAGAACGCATAGCTGACAGCGAGCAATATCCCAAATGCAGTCGTCGTGATCAAGAAGCGGCGGCGCTGTATTAATGCAGTTATTAACTCGATGATTGGCAGTTGCATCAAATCCAACTTATCCGCTGCCATATCTTGCTGCTGTTCTTCTGCTTTGCTCAAAGGCCATCTCCGATGCAACGAATAAGTCAATTCTACGGCACATAGAAGCAACCGATTCCTCAAAGATCGTACAGTTTTTGACATGATTGATTGCGAATGGCGAATACTGAAACCTACACGTCATAAGCTAATGCACGCAAGGTCTTTTTGTGCACGGTCCAGATCCTCTGGTATTCCGATGTCTAAAAACAGTCCGTTCACCTTATATGCCGCTGGGCTAAGTGCAGTTAGTTCCCGATGTAGAAAATCTCTCTCAAAAGAAAATCTTTCGGATAAATCCTTTGGCCATTCGATCGCCCTCTGTATTGCATATACACCTGCATTGACCCAGCCGGGTCCCAAACTGCTCTTTTCGTGAAAACCAGTAATGCGTTTTCCAGTAACAACCACTTCGCCATAACGGCCAATATCGGCTTGATGGGTAATTGCAATTGTCAGTCTTGACATTTCAGCTTCATGAAATTTAAGCATCTCCAAGTAATTGACCTGCAAAAACGTATCGCCGTTCAATACCAGTACTGTATCGTCCGAAGCTTGATTGAGGGCAGCGCGGATAGCTCCCCCTGTGCCAAGAGCGTCTCTCTCAATGACGTAATCAAGGCGCATCCCTCGGTAAGAATCTCCGAAGTGGTCCCTTATAACATTGTGTAGATGTCCCACAGATAATAGAACGCGCATACAATCAACTTGACTGAGCTGATTGAGCAATATATCAAGGAACGGCCGTCCAGCTACAGAAGCCATAGGTTTTGGGATGCCGTTCAACCTACTCGCAAGTCGCGTTCCTAGTCCACCTGCCAGAATAATCGCTTCCATCTATGCTAACCAGTCTGCGTGGCCATTTATTCGGCTGCCATAGGCCAGCTTGACCGACTCTATATATTCAACCGTTTTGAAATGTCCAGACTCAAAAGCCAATTTCCCGTCTTGAATGTACTTCATCAGCTTCAAAACATCCAAGACATGCCCACGATAACAAAGCACCATCTCACAAAAGTGTTTTCGTATTACAGTTCTCACGGCACCCTCCACGCCTGGACCCCACCACTAGTGAAATGACAGCGATACACAATTCCCTCCCCCCCATTAGCATTTAAAGCTGCGATCACCTTATCTTTATAGATAGTATCCGTTAAGAAGATCATAAAACCACCTCCGCCGGCTCCTGATATTTTCGCGCAATACGCCCCAGCGTCCAGAGCGGCAGCATACAGTCTCTCTATGTGTTCATTGGTGATTTTACTGGCCATGAGCATTTTTGATTGCCAGCTCTCACGCAAAACAGTATGCAGAGCCTGGAAGTTCCCACGAAGCAGGCACTCTTTCATTCGAAAGGCCTCCCGCTTGATATTGTGCATTGCCTCAATCGCCTTTTCGTTCTTGTCTACTACATTGCGTGTTTGTTCCTGGATAATCTCTGCCGAAGAACGGGATTGTCCCGTGTAATACAAGAGCAGTGATGCCTCAAGTTCCGAAATCACCCAGTCTTTCACGCGCAAGGGGTTAACCAGCACCCAACCACCTGCGCCAAATTCCATAAAGTTAAAGCCCCCGAATGCGGCTGCATATTGATCTTGTTTTCCACCCCTCAGTCCAGCTTCTTCTCGTTCAACGACAAAAGCGGTCTGAGCCAATTCATATTCGCCAAGCGGGATATTTAGCCACTCCACATAGGCCGCTAGCATCGCTACGACCAGTGTGGAAGAGGAGCCAAGGCCGGAGCCAGCCGGCACATCCACACGAGTGCTCATGCGGAGACTAAGTGGCTTGCCCTCATTAAACCGCCGAACAACGTAGTTGTAGATGGCTTTGAATAGGTCGAGGTGCCCGTCTGCCGGAAGATATGGTGACGCTTCATATCTGGCACTCTGATCCATATCCGCAG
>Ga0302309_10002917_pt1 | contig 13719 bp, 3 predicted proteins | sample III_Palsa_N1_1_FD_200453 | JGI IMG/M metagenome (GOLD analysis project Ga0302309, IMG submission 200453) | Peat permafrost microbial communities from Stordalen Mire near Abisko, Sweden - III_Palsa_N1_1 | ecosystem: Environmental > Terrestrial > Soil > Palsa > Peat permafrost | place: Sweden... | reverse complement strand
AGCACAGGCGGTGAAATTGGCGATCAATAATAAATGGGTGTGAAGATGTGCGAATGTGCAGATGTGTAGATATGATGTGAGTGTTCGGGAATGTGTTGGCAATAGTGGTAGTAGCAGTTTTTGTTCACGGTTCATGGTTCAGGGCCGGAGTAGGGTAGGAAGGGTGAAAGATCAGGTTAGAAAGTTGGGATCCAGATGGATAGCAGGACCGGGGTAGGAATTTGGGAGCCGGAATTTGGAGAGTCCGCGCCTGGCTGGGCGCATCGGCAAGAAGCGGGATTGACGTTTAAGGGAAAAATCTTAAATACATAATAGAGGTTAGAGATCAGTTTTCCGCCTAATCTCTAACCTCCAGTCTCTAATCTCTAACCTTAATACTTCAGCACAATATACCCTGTCCGATGTTTTAATACGCCATTAACGCTATAATCCAGCGCGTAAAAATAAGTGCCGGGGGCCTGCATTTTTCCATTGACATTGGAGTGCCCGTCAAATACCCCGTTGCTATTGTCATAGCCCTTTGCCTGGTATACCAGCGCCCCGTTGCGATTGATGATCATTAAATGGTTGTCGGGATACTGGGTTATTCCCTCTATTACCAAAAAGTCGTTGATGCCGTCTCCGTTGGGTGAAACGCCCTGGTGCACCAATATGCCGTCATTGGCCATTGAGGCGCTGTCTGCCAGACTTACATAATTTACCGGCCTGAAGGCAGCCCCGGGTGCTGTTTGGGTTATTGTTAGGGTATAGGTTTCGGTGGTGGTGCCATTCTGTGCCTTTACCACCGTGGTGATGGTATTAGCCCCCTGAACCAGGGGCAGCCCCTGCGAAGCAGTTCCGGACGTTACCGCAGTTCCGTTCACGGTGACAGTAACGGTGGGAACACTGGAGGTTGGGGTTACCGTTACACTGGTGACGGTACTGGCTACAGTTGCGGTATAGCTGGTTGTGCCTGTTGCAAACACCGGTGTCAGCGGGCCGCTGCTTAATATTAGGTTGGATAGGCTTGCATTGTTTGATAACACGGCTATGCTCAGTGCCGCCGACTTGCTGCCGAGATTGTTATAAGCTGTCACGGTATAAGTTGTTGCCGGGCTGCTTGCCGTGAGCGTTCCGCTGATGATACCGGTAGTATTTGCCAGGCTTAAGCCGGCCGGTAAAAATGGACCTACATAATAGCCCCCAACCGGTTTAATTTGTTTGACAGCATTGTTGCCATAATCGGCCACATATACGTTACCGGCGCCATCTGCAGCTACGCCGTCCGGGTTAATGAAGTCTGATCCTATCACTACCGGGCTATTGCTTCCCGCCGGTATCATCTTTACCTGGTTATTGCTATAATCGCCGACATATACATTTCCCGAAGCATCAACAGCCACACCAAATGGATTATTGAAACCTGAGCCTATGATAACCGGGGTGTTGCTGCCTGCCGGGATCTTTTTTACCGCATTGTTGCCCCTGTCGCCCACGTATACATTTCCGGCAGCATCTACCGCTACGCCGGCCGGTTCACTAAAGCCCGAGCCTATGACAGCCGGGGTATTACTGCCTGCCGGAATCATCTTTACCTCATTGTTGCCGTAATCAGCCACATACACATCGCCGGCTACATCGATGGCAACCCCTGTCGGAGTTTTGAAGCCGGAGCCTATCGTTACCCGGCTATTGCTGCCCGAAGAGACCTTATATACCGCACTGGCGCCATAATCGGCCACATATACATCTCCCGCCGCATCTACTGCTACCCCATAAGGCTGGGTAAAGCCGGAGCTTATGATGACCGGGGTTCCGTTGCCTGCCGGGATTTTCTTTACTTCTTTGTTACCCCTGTCGGCCACGTACACATTTCCGGCAGCATCAGCAGCTACACCGGTCGGGCCGCTAAACCCGGACCCCAGGACAACAGGGGTGCTGTTGTAGCCGGGCGTTGCTACATTGCTGCTCACTGGCGAAAGGGGCGTTATGGCCACACCCTCGCTATAGGTTTGCGGACTGCTATAACTTAGGGTCGGTACAGCGCTGCTGCCAACCGTTATATTCAGTGCTGCCGTACTGCTGCCGAGACTATTATAAGCTGTCACAGTATAATTTGTAGCCGGGCTTGCTACGGTTTGCGTACCGCTGAGAACACCGGTAGCATTTGCAAAGCTTAAGCCGGCAGGTAAAAAAGGTTCAATATAATAGCCGCCCGTTGGTTTAATTTGTTTTACCGCATTATTGCCATAATCGGCCACATATACATTACCTGCGCCATCTACTGCTACGCCGTCGGGGTCACTAAAGCCTGTTCCTATGACTTGCGGGGTGTTGCTCCCTACCGGAATCTCCTTTACAGCATTATTATTAAAATCGCCGACATATACATTACCTGAGGCGTCAACCGCCACTCCAAATGGATTATTAAAGCCGGACCCTATGATGACCGGGGTATTGCTTCCGGCGGGGATCTTCTTCACCGCATTGTTGCCCCTGTCACCCACGTATACGTTTCCCTGTGCATCTACTGCTACACCGGCCGGTTCGCTAAAGCCCGAGCCTATGACAGCCGGGGTATTGCTGCCCGCCGGGATCTTCTTTACGTCATTGTTCCCGTAATCAGCCACGTACAAATCACCGGCTGCATCTATGGCCACCCCAGTCGGAGTTTTGAAGCCCGAGCCTATCGTTACCGGGGTTCCGTTGCCCGCCGGAATCTTATATACCGCACTGGCGCCATAATCGGCCACGTATACATCGCCGGCTGCATCTACAGCTACACCATAAGGACTGGTAAAACCGGAGCCTATGGTGACGGGGGTTCCATTGCCTGCCGGAATCTTCTTTACCAGCTTGTTGCCCCTGTCAGCCACGTACACATTTCCTGCTGCATCTGCAGCTACACCGGTCGGGCCGCTAAAACCCGAGCCCAGGATAGCCGGGCTGCTGCTATAACCCAATGCCGCCACACCGCTGCTTGTTGGCGAAAGGGGAGTTATTGCCGTATTTTCAGTATAGGTTTGCGGACTGCTGTAACTGAGCGTAGGTACTGTGTTGACAATCGTTATACTCAATGTCGCCGAGCCGGTACCTGCAAGGTTATAAGCCGTTATAGTATAAGTTGTTGCCGGGCTTGCCGCGGTTGGTGTTCCGCTGAGAATACCGGTCGTATTATTAAAGCTTAATCCGGGGGGTAAAAAAGGCCCAATATAATAGCCCCCAACCGGTTTAATTTGTTTTACGCCATTATTGGCATTGTCGGCCACATATACATTACCGGCGCCATCCACAGCTACGCCGTCGGGGTTACTGAAGCCTGAGCCTATTACCTGCGGGGTATTACTGCCCGCCGGGATCTCCTTTACCTCGTTATTATCAAAATCGCCGACATAAACACTCCCTGAAGCGTCGACTGCCACGCCAAACGGATTATTGAAACCGGAGCCTATGATGACTGGGGTATTACTGCCTGCGGGGATTTTCTTTACCGCATTGTTGCCCCTGTCGCCCACGTACACATTTCCCTGGGCATCCACCGCTATACCGGCCGGCTCACTAAAGCCCGAGCCTATAATAACCGGCGTATTACTGCCTGCCGGGATCTTCTTTACCGCGTTATTGCCGTAATCAGCCACATACACATCACCGGCTGCATCTATGGCTACCCCTGTGGGGGTTTTGAATCCGGAACCTATCGTTACCCGCGTTCCATTACCTGCCGGGATCTTATATACGGCACTGGCGCCATAATCGGCCACATATACATTCCCAATGGCATCAACAGCTACCCCATAGGGGGCGCTAAATCCCGAGCCTATCGCTACCGGGGTTCCGTTGCCTGCCGGGATCTTCTTTACCGCTTTGTTGCCCCTGTCGGCTACGTATACATTTCCGGCAGCATCTGCCGCTACACCGGTCGGGCCGCTAAATCCCGAGCCCAGGACAACAGGAGCACTGTTGTAGCCAGGCGCCGCTACATTGCTGCTCACCGGCGAAAGCGGCGTTATGGTCGTGCCACCGGTATAGGTTTCAGGGCTGCTGTAAACGATGGTGGGTGCTCCTGCAACTGTGATATTCAGGGTTGCTGAACTGTGTGCACTAACATCATTATAGGCAGTAATTGTGTAGTTTGTTGCCGGGCTTGCCGCTGTGGGCGTTCCGCTGATAATACCTGTTGCATTTGCAAAGCTTAAGCCAACGGGTAAGGCCGCGCTCAAGTAGTATCCACCAATTGGTTTAATTTCGTCTACCACCCCATGATTATAGTCAGCTACAAAAATATTTCCTGATGGGTCGATGGCTACTCCGGATGGGTCGGTAAATGAGGCATTTATCGTGACCGGACTCCCTCCTGTTACCGGAATCTCTTTTAGGGCATGGTTGCCATAGTCGGCAACGAATAAATTCCCCGAAGGATCAATACCCAGGCCATAGGGCTGACTGAAGCCAGATGCCAGGGTGACTTGCGCGCCCCCGCCCGCAGGTATTTCCTGAACGGTATTATCTCCAATACAACTTATATACAGGTTTCCCGCCCTATCAACCGCTACGCCATTAGGTTGACTAAAAAAGGTACCTAAATTTTGCGTAGCCCCGCCACCTGCGGGGATTTTTTTTAAATATTGGGATGCCTGGTCACCTACATATACATTTCCGGCAGCATCAACGGCAATGCCAAATGGCTTACTAAAGCCTGACCCTATTGTTACAGGGGTGTTACTCCCGGCAGGGATCTTTTTTACCGCGCTATTGCCATAATCGGCAACGTAAACATTTCCGGCAGCGTCAACAGCTACTCCCTTTGGCAGGTTAAATCCCGAGCCCAGGCTAACCGCGGCGCCACCACCCGCAGGTATCTTATAGATAACGGTTGCAGACACATCCGCCACAAAAAGGTTCCCGGCAGCGTCAGTGGCAACGGCAATTGGAAGAGAGAGTCCCGATCCGTAATTTGCCAGGTTACTGCTATAACCGGCCGGATCAACATGGGCACTTGTGGGTGTTAATATGGGGGCCGCATTGTTTACAAAATAAACCTGTGGCGTGGCATAGCTTAGCGTAGGCGATGGCTTAACAACAACGCCTAAATTGACAGTGGCTGCAATGCCGCCGGCGATATTATAAGCCGTAACGGTATAATTCGTCGCCGGGCTTGCTGCTGTCGGGGTCCCACTGAAAATACCGGTAGCATTTGCAAAGCTTAAGCCCGCCGGTAATGCATTGATGTAATAGCCGCCGACCGGAGTAATTTTCTTAACTGCTGCGTTGCTATAATCGCCGACATAAACATTTCCTGCACCATCAATTGTCACACCGGCCGGGTGGCTAAACCCGGAGGCCAGCGTAACTATAGCCCCTCCGCCAGCCGGAATCTCTTTTATTGCATTGTTGTTATTATCAGCCACAAAAACATTGCCGGATGCATCCACCGATACCCCTTCGGGGCTGCTAAAGCCCGAGCCGACCATAACCGGCGTATTGCTGCCGGAGGGTATCTCTTTTATTGCGTTATTACCATAATCTGCGACGTATACATCTCCGGCTGCGTCAACGGCAACTCCCGAAGGACCGATAAAGCCCGACCCTAAGGTAACAACCGTACCATTTCCAGCCGGTATCTTTTTTATTGCATTGTTGCCCTTATCAGCTACATATACATTCCCGGCAGCATCTACAGCCACTCCGGTCGGGTTACTAAACCCGGATCCAATAATAGTTGGGGTATTGCTCCCTGCTGGTATCTCTTTTATAGCGTTATTTCCAAAATCGGCTACATACACATTTCCTGCTGCATCTACAGCTACACCGGTTGGTGTATTGAAACCTGAACCAATAGTTGCAGGGGTATTGCTGCCTGCCGGAATCTTCTTTACCGTACTTGTCCCTGCGTCTCCGACATACAGATTACCCGCGGCGTCAACAGCCACGCCATACGGAAGGCTGAACCCTGAACCAATAGCTTGGGTATTACTGCTATAGGCAGCAGATGCCACCCCGCTGCTTGTTGGTGCCAGCGGCGTAATCGCCAGGTTAACATCATATGTTTGCGGGCTGGCATAGCTTATGGACGGCAGCGGCGGCAGGTTTACCCGGATGCTGAGTGCTGCCGAACTGTTGCCATTAGCATTATATGCGGTAACCGTATAATTTGTTGCAGCATTGGCAACAGTGGGTGTTCCGCTAAACATGCCGGTAGCGTTTGAGAAAGTTAACCCGGCAGGTAAAGCAGTACTTATGTAGTACCCACCGGCAGGTATGATTTTTTCAACTGCTTTTTTGGTGAAATCGGCCACATATACGTTGCCGGCGCCGTCAACGGCTATACCTTCCGGATTGGTAAATCCCGATCCGATAACCTGCGGCGTATTGCTTCCCGCCGGGATCATCTTTACAGCACCGCCAAAGTTATCGGCCACGTAAAGATTCCCTATTGCGTCGACAGCCACGCCATAAGGGCCGCCATAACCTGAGCCAATGGCCACTTTGGCGCCTCCGCCTGCCGGCAGCTTGTATACCGAAGCATCGCCGCGATCTCCCACGTAAATATTGCCTGCGGCGTCGACCGCTACCCCAACCGGCGAGCTAAAGCCCGAGCCCAGGCTAACCGGCGTTCCATTCCCGGCCGGTATCTCCTTTACAGCATTATTTCCGTAGTCGGCCACATAAACGTTACCTGCGGCATCCACCGCCACGCCGGTTGGCAAACTGAAGCCCGAGCCTAAGGTAACGGGCGAACCACCAGCCACGGGTATCTCCTTGATGGCGTTGTTGCCCTGGTCCGCTACATATACATTCCCGGCAGCATCAACGGCTACGCCAAACGGTCCGCTAAAGCCGGAACCCAATGTAACCGGGCCACCTCCGCCAACAGCAAACTTATTTACCACATTATTAATAGGGTCGGCGATGTATATATTACCGTAAATATCAATGGCCGCACCAGTTGGGCCGTTGAAACCTGACCCAAAATTAACGGGGGTGTTGTTATAACCAGGCGCGGCAACAGTGCCGCCCGAAACTGTGGGAGCAAGCGCTGTTATGGCACTACCAACTGTATAAGCCTGTGGTGTAGTATAGCTTATTAAAAACGGGCTAACCTGAATGTTCACACCACCTGAGTAAGCGCCCTGGGTATTATATGCCGTCACATAATATGGGGTTGCGGGGCTTCCTTTCGTTGGCGTCCCGCTTAGGGTACCGGTTGAAGTACTCAAGCTTAGTCCGGCTGGCAAAAATGGTCTCACAAAATATCCCCCGGTAGGCGAAATCTGCTGCACCGCACCGTTTGTATAATCCGCAACCAAGACATTTCCCAAACCATCAACTGCAACTCCGTATGAAGTATAGCTCCCAATAACTGAAATGGAAGAAGCGCCCGCAGGCAATTCGGCAACTATCTTTTCTTCATTATCAGCTAAAAAAACATTGCTGTCGCCGTCAACAGCCACGCTAAAGATATCAGCAAATCCGGATACCAGGGTGACAACCGGGCTTCCGTTAGCGGGGATCATCTTTAATGCTCCGTCTCCTTTGTCGGCCACATAAATGTTTCCTGAATTATCAAGTGCAACACCAGACGGCTGATTAAAACCGGAACCAAGTACCACAACGGTATTGGTCCCCGCGGGAATGGCCTTAATTTCGTTATCGCCTGTATCCGCTATGTAAATATTACCCGCCGCGTCAACAGCGACACCCTCAGGGTTAGTGAACCCTCCGCCACGGTTAACTATCGTGCCGCTACCGGCTTGAATTTCTTGTATAAACGCGCTGCTTTCGTCGGCTACATAAACATTTCCGGCCGCGTCGACGGCCACACCTACAGGAGTTACAAAATCGGATCCCTTGTTCTGCGCAAAGCCGCCGCCTGCTGGAAGTTCGGTAACATATGAGACTGATTGTTGCGTAACGTATACATTGCCAGCGCCATCCACTGCGACACCCAGAGGATGTGTGAGTTTTAAGACCGCAGTAGCCGCTGTGTCGTAACCGGGCGCCGAGGCCGGGCTGCCGGTAGGGGATAGAGACTGAATAGCCGTACCGATCAAATATTTTTGTGGTGTGCTGTAACTGAGCGTCGGTGGCGGCGCCTGGACCGACATCGTTACAAATGCGGGGGTGCCCCCGGAAGTATTATAACCCAAAATGGTATAGCTTTTTTGCGCCGTTACGGTTGTCGGCGTGCCGCTTATAATACCGGTAGCAGGATCCAACCGCAGCCCGGCCGGTAAATAAGGGTATGCATAAAAACCACCAACAGGATAAATTTCGTTTACGGTACTGTTATTATAACCCGACACCACAATGCGTCCCACCAGGTCAATCGCCAATCCATCCGGATTGCTCAACGTGGTGGCAATGGTGATCATCGGCGCCCCGCCGGGCGGTATTTCTTTTATGGTGCCATCAAATGAATCGGCCACAAATACATTCCCCGAATTATCAGGAGCTATTCCATATACGCCGTTGAAACCGGAACCCAACGAAACCATAGGATCGCCGTTGGCTTGTATTTCTTTTATAGGACCTACCGCGGTAAGACCCACAAATACATTCCCCGATCCATCAACCGCTACGGCAAGCGGGCTTGATAAGTCACTTGCAAAAACAAATGGCGCGCCTCCCCCTGCCGGTATTTTATCTATCGAATTATTGGCATTATCGGCGACAAAAAGGTTGCCGTATGCATCCAGGGCTATCCCGCAAGGGTTTGTTATAGCCGTGGTAACTGTAACTGTAGTATTACTGCCTGCAAGTATCTTTTTGATGGCGTTGTTACCATAGTCAGATACATAAACATCCCCGGCTGCGTCCACTGCTACGCCCCATGGTTTATTAAAACCGGTGCCAATAGCAACCGGCGTTACGGTACCGCCTAATATCTTATATACGGCATTATTATTGAAGTCGGCAATAAACAGATCGCCATTAACGTCTGTAGCCAGTCCGCGCGGACGCGAAAAGGTGGACGATCCGCCTACCAGTGTCAGTGCGCTGCTATAAGCCGGGAAGGCTACCCCGCTGCTCGTTGGCGTGAGATTTGGAATCGAAACGCCGGTTGTATATACTGGCGGGTTGTTGTAGCTCAAAGACGGACTCCCGATATCAACAGATTTCTTTGGTTTTATGCGGTCGGCAATTATTACCGTAGCTCCTTTTCGGGGCTTATTAAAAATCCCGTTTGCAGGCATTGGCCGGTTAACTCCCTGTACTATCCCGTAAATAAAAAGCATTGCGGTAATTGCAGAAAGTAATTTTTGGCATAAGGCTGCCGCTGATAAAAAGTTCCGGGTTGAAGGTAAAATATGTTTCATATCACTCTGGTAAACAACTGTTTTTTTGTTGCTACCAAAGTCCAGATTAAAGGCCTATCGGTCAATCACATAAACATACGGTTTTAGTCGGGAGGCATTTAACAGCAATATTAGCTATTTTCATTTACTAAACGCTCGCGAATAGCTTTGGCTACAGCTTCGGATTTTGAGTTAACCTGGAGCTTTTTATAAATGTTGGTGATATGTGATTGAACCGTTCCCATACTTATAAAGCAATGGTCGGCGATCATTTTATAACTGTCGCCGTTCACCAGGCAGCTAAGGACGTCACGCTCACGAGTTGAGAGGTCGTATTCATTTTTTGAAATATTTTTCTTTTCGCTGAAAAACTCAAGCACCTTGCGGGCGATACTGGCGTTCATGGGCGCGCCGCCCTGGTTTATCTCTATAATGGCCTCAAGTAATTTGGTTGGAGGGGTTTTTTTCAACAAATAGCCCGTCGCCCCCGATTGGAGGGCAGCAAATACTTTGGCACTATCATCATATGCCGTCAGTATAAGTACGTTTATTGCCGGATTTCGACTTTTTATTAATGCGGTGGCCTCTATGCCGTTTAGCCCCGGCATATCAATGTCCATCAATACTACGTCTGTTGGCTGAGCGGCGAGGTTTTTAAGTACGTCGTTGCAATCGGGGTAAATGCCGGCGATGGTAAATCCCTTTTTAGCAGTGATCAGGTGATAAAGACTTTCGCGCAAAGCCTTATTGTCGTCAAATACCGAGACTTTGATATCCAATTTTTTGTTTTTTTTTGACAAGTAAAATTAGGAGGGTATAGCGATTGGTCAATAGTATAACTATACGGTATTAAGCACCAGCCTGGTAACAGTCCCTTCCCCCGGTTTACTTGAAACGTGCACCACGCCATTTATTTCGCGCGCCCGTTTCTGCATGTTTTTCAGCCCGTTACGTGTGTTTTCCGCGGCAAGATCAAAACCGATTCCGTTATCGCTTACAATTATTTCTAATTGACCATTCGACCGGATTGCCGATATTTTTATGGCCGCACAGCCCGAGTGTTTCAATATATTATTTATGCACTCTTTAAAAATTAAGAATATGTTCTTTCGGGCCTCCATGTTTATCCGTGAATTTACCACATCCGGCTGGATATTAATATCGAATTGAATGTTCCTTGCTTCCAGCAGCGGGATTGCAAACTCGCGCATGCGTACGGCCAGGTCCTTAAAATGGTCATTTTGAGGATTTACCGCCCAAATAATGTCGTCCATTGCATCAAGCATGGCACGCGATTGAGTTGAAATATGTGCGACAATTTCTCTTGTTTGTTCATGTGGCATGCGCTCCTCCAGTTGTGTGTCAGCAACCTCGCTAAAAATTGAAATACTGCTCAGGGCGGCGCCGATATCATCGTGAAAATCAGAGGCTATCCTTTCCCGTATACGTTCAATTGCCAAAATATTTTTTATCCGGTATCGATATAGTTGGTACAAACTGTATGCGATAAGTAAAATAGCCAGCGTTCTAAACCACCATGTTTCCCAATAAGGCGGGAGAATTACGAAACTGAATGTGGCCGGTTTTTTGTTCCAAAGCCCCTTCCGGGTACCGCTTTGTACGCAAAATGTATAGTCGCCCGGCGCGAGCTGGGCATAATTGGCGCTCCGCTGATCTTCAGCATATTGCCACAGCGCGCCGGCCCCAACTAAGCGGTACCTGAAATTTATATATGTTGGATTGCTGTATAAAAAAGCTGTGAAATCAATATTGATCGAGTTTTCGGAATGGCTAAAAACAGTTTTTTCAATGTTGCTGTCATGGCTGTTATATTTCAAAAAAGGCCGATTGTTCACATGCACGCTCTCAATTATCGGATCAGAAGGCGTTAGGTCTTTTTTTTGATTCGGGTTAAAATAAACATACCCGTTGGAATAGGGGCGAACAATTTGATTGCCGATAACGGCAAAATAAGAACCTGCCGACTGCTGCATCAATTTGTTCTCACGCGCCGCTCGTTCAGACCGATGGGTATCCAGATCATAGTTATAAATACCGGCCTCGGTGGCTATCCACACCTTACGGTTTTCTGTCAAAACATTTACACATAACGGTTTATACAAGTTCGCGATCGAGTTTATAACCGTAAAACTTTTGGTTAACCTGTTAAACACGTTTATGCCCGTTTCATCTGCGCAAACGATGCAGCCGCCGGGAGCCGCGGAAATGTCAAAGAAATAATAGTCGCTGCTCTCGCCCTTTCCTCTGTATATGGTTGTGGTGTTTGTTTTTGTATTATAGCTGAACAGCCCGTTCCTGGATGCCATCCACACCGTGCCATTATCATAGAAACCATTCAATAATATATATTGAAAAGGATCGGATGCGCTGCTTGATCTGTCGTAAACAGCTACGGGATACACCCGGTGAGCAACGAGGTCATATCTAAACAGTCCCAGGGTAGTTGTAATATAACACGTATTTCCCCCGGCCATTATGAGGCTTGTTATGTTATTAAGAAGGCCAACTGAGTCAGGCAAAGGCAATTTTTGAATGTTCAGAGCCCCTGTCGTCATATCCCATTCCAGTATTTTTCTCGGCGCTGCAAGCAGTAGCTTATTTTTCGACAATTGTACAAAATCGATAATATCCCGCATTTCCGGTTTTATGAAGAATTCCTTCTCCACCTGTTTGGTCTTCCAATTCATACGGATCATTCCCTTTGTATATGACGACATCCAGGCCTTCGTACTGTCGTATTTATCGATGGCTATTTTGTTGGCATTACTCTTTTCTAAAAAACGCATTTTCCATAGCTGATTATCCAGGTCGAGCATACTAATCCCCAGGCCCGTTGCCATCCACAATCTTCCCAGGTTATCAGGCTGCAGCCTCGAGATAATATTGTTTGAAATACTATAAGGGTTATTATCGTCGTGTTTATAGGTAAATTCTATCCTTTTTTTGACAGTATTATAAACCTGGATACCATTGCCTTCGGTAGCTATGAAAAGATATTTCTTTTCCCTGTCCTGCGGCATAAATAAGAGGTCGACGACAATATCATTTGTCCCATTTGGTACCGGTGAAATTTGTTGCAACTTATTCAATGTAAATAACCCACTATTAGTACCCAAAAAAGTGGTTCCAGCGGTAGTATCAACAGCAAATATCTTTAGCAGCGAGTGGTTATAAACAAAAGTCCTGGAGGTATAAGTGTCGTTCCTGGTATTATAAAAATAAACCTTCTCACGGCTTGAAACCAATAGGGTACTGTCATTGACAAAAAAATTACCCAAAGGATTGCCAAGACGGGTAAGGGATGTATAGGATATTTTTAGTGATTGCAGGTTCAACTTAGCCAGGCCGTAGTCGCAGATAAACCACATCCAATTTTCCTTCAGGATCATGAAATCAATTCCATTGATTTTCCGTGTGCGATCAGGCTGCACGTAAATGAATTTTCCGCTTGCGTCATCATAATAACACAATCCGGCCGAGCTTACCCATAGCCGCCCGGTATGGTCGGCTATAACATCAGTTGCATTGCTTTTTAGTCCGCCATTGGAGCGATCGAAACTGTTGAAATCAAGCGTTTTGTTGCCATCAAATCTTTGTACCCCGGTACTGCTTGTCCATACGTAGTTGTTTTTGTCAATTGCAATATCACCAATACCCGCGCTGATAAAATGGTTTTGGTTGTTAAAGTTCTCAAACCGCCAGTCGGGGTTTGGCGTAAAGGCCTGGGCCAAAAGATCAAACGGTATAAATAATAAAATAAATACAATTCTGACCATAGACTTAATTTATGCATGGAAATAACCGGGCCCTAACAGATACATATTTAACTCATATTAAATGTAGCACAAATAATAAACGATTAATTATAAACACCAAAATTTATGCAATAAATCTTTCAGGAAATGTTTCCAAGGGATAAAATAAGAACGGCGGGATGGTGTTACCCATCCCGCCGAATATGAAAGGCCATTGTTAGATTAGTATTTGAGTACTATATACCCTGTTGTATGTTTTAAAACCCCATTTACATTATAATCCAACGCGTAAAAATAAGTGCCGGGCTGCTGCATCCTTCCATTGACATTGGAGTGTCCGTCAAATACCCCGTTGCTGTTGTCGTAGCCCTTTGCCTGGTATATGAGCGCTCCGCTGAGGTTGATGATCATTAAATGGTTTTCAGGATACTGGGCTATTCCGTCAATCACCAAAAAGTCATTGATGCCGTCGCCGTTGGGCGAAACACCCTGGTGCACCATTATGCCGTCATTGGCCATGGATGCGCTGTCGGCCAGGCTTGTGTAATTTACCGGCCGGAAGGCAGCGCCAGGCCCTGCCTGGGTGACGGTTATGGTATACGTGTTGGTGGCGCCGTTCTGTGCGGTTATTAGGGTGGTGATGGTATTAGGCCCGGCAACCAAAGGCT
>Ga0302309_10002916_pt1 | contig 13722 bp, 7 predicted proteins | sample III_Palsa_N1_1_FD_200453 | JGI IMG/M metagenome (GOLD analysis project Ga0302309, IMG submission 200453) | Peat permafrost microbial communities from Stordalen Mire near Abisko, Sweden - III_Palsa_N1_1 | ecosystem: Environmental > Terrestrial > Soil > Palsa > Peat permafrost | place: Sweden... | reverse complement strand
ATACGACTACATTGATACTGCTTAAGTCTGTATCAGTTAAGCGATGCTCCTCGCGTCACAGTTCTTCACCAGCAATAGTACTGTTGCTGATGCTGATAGTTGTCAAAATTTATCCCCGACGCTACTACCACCACCAGAGATTGCTTATATTCCTATATTCCTATATTTAAGATGGTAGCAGATTAAAGATGGTGGCTGCCACCATCTTTAAATTGCTAGTAGTTGATCCTAGTAGTAGCAAAAATTTTAACCACATCCTAGATGTGTAGTAAAGATTAAGTAGCAAAAATTTTAACCACATCCTAGATGTAGTAAAGACTAAGAAGCTGGCTCAACACAAAAGAGCTCTAACCATACTTAAAATGTGTAACATAACACATTATAATAGTTTGTAATGCCAAGTTCTTGTGATTAGATAGTTGTATATATATATATATATATAAAGAGACCAGTGACCTATTCTCTCATTCTAACTGTTTTGATACTACACTGTAACAGTGTAGTTACATTGAGTTTAAGCTTACTATAATAAGCTAACTTTCCTAGTACTATAGTATAGGTTTAACATTATACTGTGCCACTAGACCTGTCATAAATTGCTTAGATAGACACCTGACATGGTAACTAGTTACCATGCTCGATAGTCGGTGTGTCAGAAGGCATATTGGAAGACAGTAAACTTTGTTCTACTCGGAGTCTAGCACCGGTCTCTTACGATTAGGTGTTATCTTGAAGTAGTACTTAAATCAACTATTACCAGAGTTAGCATTTACAACCTATGGTTGTAAATAATCTTAGGTGAGCTTACTACGTAGAGTCGCATACCAGCTTGCTCCTGGCTTGGTTACACTTGCTCCCTCTGCATCAGTGACAAAGGTTACCATAGCAAGGTTATGAACTCTGGACACAGCCGGACTTGTTGTTTCAGTGACAAAGGTTGCTACAACAACGTTATTGTCTGCTTGCTGCTGTACTTCAGTAGTATTACTACTAAAAAGAGATGCCTGATAAAAGCTGGCTCCAAACTCTAACATCTCTTGATGTAGTCGAATACTGGTTGGAAGACGTGCGTCTAGATCAGGTGCAGTGTGAAACTTACTGCTCTTGACTTTAGCAACAAGCTTATCATCAGCCCTATAACTACAGGTGTTACCAACATTGTTACTGTTACCAACATTGTTATTATCAGCGTTGCTAGTAAAGCTTGTAACTAAGTATTTGGTGCTGCTGGTGTAGAGATCAGTACGACAGGCTGGTACGATCTTTAGGAGCTGGCACCTCTCACTAACCTTCTCGATAGCCGATATGTACTTGTCTAGTAGGTCAACTCTAGGCTCAAACTCAGTGCTCCTGTTAGTCACTCGACCATCATCGATTTTAATAAAGCCCCAAGGCGTATATAGACCTGTGAAAACAACATTATCCTGACACAAAATAAATGCCTGATCTAAAGTTTTGTCCCGTGGTTCGTTTATACCAACAATAACCTTGACATATGGTGACCTCACCCTACTATATATCTCCTCATTAGCCTGTTGTACAAAACTAGCAATACTAAATGCCAATTCCATCTCTTCTTACCAAGGATTACTTTTGCGCTTGTGCCTGGACTTGCACTCAAACTTTCACTTACCAATAGGATTTGAAGTCTGACCGATCTCGGTGACTCTATAACATTTTCACTTCAGTGTGAGTCTTAATGTTATGCTTGGTGTTGTCCTTAATCTTGAATAAACACATATATAAGTATATATATATTCTCAATATAATAGCTAATTACTCACCTCTTCATGTCTGACATCTTAACCGGGTTAAGATAGTTGTTGTTTTATTGTGGTTGTAATAGTGATTCACTAGGTGTTAATGATAGCAAACTTTTATGACCGACCACGGTACTAAATACTATGTTAACATCACAGCAGTCACAGCAGCCGCAGCAGAAGGTCACAACTAGTCAGCTACTGACCGAGATAGCCCAAACCCCGTTCTCATTCTGGACTTTTTCTCTACTATACATAATCTACCAGCTGGTGCTCATGGCACAGCAGATTGAAATTAAAGGTCAAGACATGGCTACAACTCTAGTAACCAGCTGTGCTGTAATTGAGAACTCAACTAACTACATACTAAGTTTTCAGAGTAGCTTGCCGCTGACAGTGGCCTCTGATCTTACGGCTGCAGTTAACAATGTCACAGTAGACATTAAGCAGGCATTGGATAGTCTGGTGACGGTAGGTCCAGAACTCTTTGATCTCGTTATTAACTTCGAGACTAGTACATACCGTTGTCCAACTATAGCCGTGTTACAGATGGCAACTGGACTAGTAGTAAATAACCAGGCCCAGATTGACTCTGTTATTAATGGACAGCTGACAGCCAGCGGTGCGGATGTTAACACTGTGCTAGCTGGTGTTAACACCGATGTTGACGGTGCCTTTCTAGCGGTCAACAATGTACTGATGGAAATTCAAAACATCTTGGATATGCCAGTGGCGTTGGCCAGCTTCACAGCTACGCCTGTTTCCGTTAGCCAAGTTAGTTTTCCTACTGCTAGTGCCAGTACTGGTACTAGCTGGACAGCACCCGATTACACTAGTCTGTATAATCAGCTGTTAACTATGATTGATCCACTGACTTACCTACAGTCACAGATTACTGCCATCAGCTTTAATACCATTTCAACACAACAGGTGTTGGCCGCACTTGATATGAGTAACATATCAAATACCCAGGTTAGCTTCTGTTCACAGCTTGATACTGAGCAGGTTAAACAGGTGACAGCTGAGGTTGTGACCGCCGTCTATGGATTGACAGCTCTAGTGGCAACCGTCATTGTTGCACTGTTTGCTGCTGAGACACTGTCAATCCTTAATAAGCACAAACGTCTGAGACCATACTACTTCTGTTGCCTGTGTCCACTAAGGACTGACTGCAGTCTAGTCTTGGCTGAGTACTGTAAGTACATTTGGCATAAACCTAGTATGATGTGTCTACTAGTTGGTCTAGTAGGTATCACCGTTTTTAAAGTTCTGGAGATAGGGGTTGAAGTGGCTCAGCAACGCTATATTGCTACTGTACTTACCCCAATTCAAGTCTACGAAGATTATGAGCTTACTAAGCTGGACTCACAGTTGCTCAATATCTCAACCACATTCGCTAGCACTATCAACGGTGACATCTCTCAGATGCAGGCTAAACTTACTTTCGCACAACAACAAATTAATAGTACTGTGACACAGTTCATTGACTTCCAGACTACTGCCAAGAACCTACTAACCGCTAATGTTGATACTACACTGGCCAACATGATTGAGTGTATGACTGTATTCTTGAACATATCTCTGGTTGAGCTATATTCCCTAGTACCCAATCCTAATTTCTTTCCATTGGTCGCTGATGATATACTGACCTTTAACAAAAGCCATGTCGAGTTTGTTATTAATTCGGCCTTAAATAGCACAACTTACCCGTTCGACTATTACTACTCTAAGTTTGACTCTGAGCTTGGCATATACTACTTTCTGGTTGTCTATGGTAGTATTACACCGCTGGTGTCCACCTTTTACTTCATCATTAAGCATCACTGTCATGGTGACATTGACAGTGTCAGTGACGGTAACGGTGATGGCAGAGTATAACTTGTCTTTGATACTTAGTATTAACTAGTAGTTAGTAACTAACTACCATATGTCAAACACAGTTATAGTTACAGTCATAGTTAACCTATCTTCTTTACTGACTAGTATACTATACATACACATATGTATATATATACTAAACCCAGTCTAGTTGTTGTATAACAACTCTTGACTACTAAGTCCTGTATTCAGTCATGCTTACTTTAACTGTAGTTATTAGATAACTACCAACTACTAAGTAATAAACAAAACTTATCTAGTTATTATTAGTATCATTAATATTAACAGTCTTATATAGGTAACCTAGTTGTAGTTATTCGATAACTACTGTCGTTAGTAATTCCTGTATCCGAGTTCAAACAGAGCATATTACAAGGTAGTCAAATCTTGATTTATTACTTATGAGATGACAGTGAGAAACCAGTATGCAATCATTACTTGCTAGAGTTAGAGGTCTACGACAGGCACTGCCACAACGTAGGCAAGACACTACATCGACGAAGAAGCAACAATCGAAGTTCAGCTGTAATCTCTTATCATGCTTATCATGGCAAGTGTTCAGGAGAACAGCGACAGAAAAGGATACTAGTCAACAGAGTAAGAGTAAGAGTAGTAAATCAATCACGTCCCAGTTTAGGGATAGGACTAAGATGATGACGATGATGGTGTCAGACACCAGTGTTGACTACCTACGAGATCTGAGTAGGGTAGCGTTCTCAATCTGGCTGTTCATACTCGGCTACCTAATCTTCCGTCTATTTGTAGTGGCTGACGGTTTAAATAGCGATCGTGACCAGTTCAAGCAGTTAGTTACTAACTCATGTGCAGTAATCGAAAATGCAACCAACGAGGTGATCAACATGCAGAAGTTGGCAACTATCAAGTCTGTTAATGAGCTGGCTACTGTGGCTAACAATATCGACAAGTCAGCCATGAACGCACTATACTCTGTAGTGGACTTAAGCTGTCAAATATCAATGGCCATCATAGAGTTAGTAACTGGCGCGCTTCGTTGTATACCACTGACAGCAGCCAGTCTAACTAGTAACTTTATTAACACTAATCTACCCGCTGTAGAGACCATGGCACAAGGGTTCGAGAATAGTATAATAGCGACAGCTAACAATGAACTCAGCGATCTGTTGACACAGATCAATAGTTATACGGCCAACATAGACAGCCTGTTTGATGCATACAATTTTCTACTTGTACCTTTTGCTGTCTCTTATTCGGTACCTCCGATTAGCATTATTAATATTCCAAATGTTGGTCCTGAAACGCTAGACTTCTCAGCCATAAATACCGACTGGGTTGAAGGTTTAGCTAGTCTTGCCAGTTTAGCTAGCCTGCAACAGGAGTTATTCAACGATATTGATCCCCAGAGTTACCTAGACCAACAGTTGGCCAAGATACCAGTTTACACTTTAACCAGTCAACAGCTTATCGACTCTCTAAATCTCCAGAGTGACCTGTCTGTGCGAGAGTTGACCTTCTGCAGTCAAATTAACTTCACCGGTATTGATAACGTAACCAACTCTGTTTTGACCACAGTGTATGTCATGATAGCTATCCTGTTCCTAATTACAGTTCTACTGATCTCAGTCAACATACTTATCGTCAGCTATCAGCATGATAAGTTTAAGTTCAGCTGCTGTCAGCCTATACTTAAACTTAAACTTAAGTTTAACCCTACTTTGAAGTTGTACTTCAGGAACATGTGTTACACACCGGCTGTTAGCTGCTTACTGCTTGGTATATTAGGTATCACCGTTTTCACAATCTTACTGACTACAGTGAGTGTGGCTAAGCAAGACTTCGACAGATATGTGGTAGTTGATATTCGTAACTTCTTAGATGTGCAGATCGAGTCACTAGATGCCGAGTTAGCTGTTGTATCCCAAAACTTCGCTAATGATGTCAACGACAAAATAGATAACCTGACGACAGTGCTAGATGAGATTAGGAACGGAGTTAACACAACCCTTAACGATATCGTTGGTTTTCAAACTACTATTAAAGCCTACCTGAACACCAAGCTGGCTGGAACTAACCCTATTGCTGGACCAGCCTTGGTTAGTATGATTGAATGTATGGTATCTTTATTGCGCTTACCTCTAAGCAGTATACTAGATATAGTACCTAACTTCAATCTGCCAACTATTAGTCAAGATGCACTAGAGTTCAACTTGACGTCCGCTACCACTCTGTTGAACGCCAGCCTGTTCTCCGTCTCCAACTATCCCTTCGACTACTATGACAACATGTTCCAGGCCGATCGTGAGTTCTACTACTTCCTAACCCTGTACGGCTTTCTCGCCAGCCTCATAGGCTTCGTGTCTGCCAGCTGGCAGACATTTACTAGTAGTAGTAGTAGTAGTGGTGGTAAGGATATAGGTACTAAGGTCAGCAGCAGCAGCAGTAGTAAGGATACAAATGTTAAAGATAGCGACAATAATAGTAGTGGCGGTAGCAGCCATGATCTTCCAAGTAGGAAGCCAATACTAGTCAGTGTTGCTGAGATAACCCAACAGAAGGGTAGTATTTATTAGTTAGCCATACTATCTTTGATAGTATAGATTACCTTTTAATGCTTTGTGAGTTATAGAGATTATATATATATATATACTTAACTCCAATATTAGCGAGACAGTCACTATGTAGTATTAATAAACAACACAGTAGTAACCTTATAGTTGTTATAATAACCGGTAATGATACTAAGGATTACGACAGTACAGAATGTTCAGTGTTACTATCTAATAACAATAATGGCGGTAGTAAGAGGTTATCTATTAGGTAGATGACAAACATTGCTTAGTTAATAACTCTATAGTATATAGTTAGTTTATGTTTTAGGTACCTATTATTGCTACACAGGTTCTTTAGCTCATAGTTAATGTTAAAATTTAGTTACCTCCTTTAAGCTTACTCTGGAAGTATAGTTTTTTATTATCTTTGTGACCTAAGCCACACCTAGAGGGCTTCTCAGAGAACATTTGTTTGTTAAGAAACTTGTGTTCTCTGAGAAGCTGTCTGGTCGTGGTCTAAGTCACAAAGATACTAAAAAACCATATCTTGACAACTAGTACTTATTCAGTAACCAATTTTTATTACTTACTAGAGCCACAACACAACTGTGTACGTAGAAAGATAGTTAAAATCTATACTGAGTATAGATTACAAACTTGTACGGTTGCAGTTACTCAGTAATCACGCTACCTAATCACTACATACACTACTATAACAACGTAAAGTTTATAACTTAATGTTATTATAGTAGTAGTAGTGGTAACAATACCACTTATAATTGACTATCATCTCCTTCTTTGTAGGCTGTGACTAGAATAACGGTTATGATTAAAATGATATAAGTATGATAGATAGTCAAGTCATAAACTAAGACGGTTAAACGAACTATCATTCAGACTAATGTGTCAACAGCAGTTCTCAGCTGTAGAGCTCTACTCAAGTAGCAAGGCTAACGAGTTCTTCATTACCGACTACTGTGTCGATAACAGAGTAAAGATTAGCTTCTTTAGCGTATACCTACTGACGTATGCAGCGTTGGCAGTCTGGACATCCTGCCTACTATACAACGACGTTAGGGCTGGAGGACGTAGAGAGTGGAACCTGAAGAAGACGATCTACGCTGTAGTAATACTTGGTTGTTTGGCTGAAGTGGCAACGATGCTGCTGTTCTTCAATGGTGTTAGTCACTACCTGAGATACCTGGCATATGCTGTCGCGCCGCTCTGTATTCGTGTGATCAATGGATGCATCTTTGAAGCATGGTTCAACACTAGCTTGGGTATCAACCATGAGGATGTGAACGGCCACTACGCTACTACCTTCCGTGGTGCGTCCAGAACCGTAAACCTGTTGGCTGCTCTCAACATCATTGCACTGACACTGGCATTCATTGTTGTCGATTCAAGCAACAATAACATGGTTAACTGGCTGTACCTGTTTTATGTGTCAATGACTGGCTGTATTAACGCCTTCGTGAACAGTTTTGCTCTCTTCACAACTTATCGTCTGCTGAGAGCTGCTGACACCGGTTTATCAGAGACTACTTCTAGTAACGTCAGACAGCTCATCAAGAAGTTGCATCTCTTCATTCCGATGTATGGTGTGTTGGTGATCATCGATCTTGGAATAACCTTCATACCCTTCTGGGCTTATACCAATCTGGAGAGTATCTTCTATTTCCACTTTGTTGTGATTGAAGGTCTGACCCTCTTCGGACTCTGGAACACCACTTACAGTGTCATCAAACAGGACAGGTCGCAGACGAACACAAAGACAAAGAGTTCTCTAAACAGTAGTAGTGCTGGTGGTGGTCATGGTGGTGGTGGTGCCGTTAGCACTAACAGCATCCACGCTAGTGACAACAGCAGGTTGAGAGTCTCTGGCAGTGAGATGAAGTCCAGAATGTCGACAGCTACAACTACTACAATCGAAGAACACTTCTAGTCTAAACTAGTCTAGTATAACCACTAACATAGAGTCGGTACTACAACTACCCATTCAGTAGATAATAAGTTTAAATATGTGAGGTCTCAACCTACTAAATAGGTTAAGATATAGGTAGTTACCTTTCAGGGTTCGTTCTCTGTTACCCTTAGTAGTGTGCCAATACAGCACCACTACAAACATGACTTAACATTATCCATGATAGTGTTTTTGTTACTCTTGCTGTTCTTGTTAGATTTTATACTATACAACTACAATCTTCGTAGAGTTATAGAATTGTAGAGCTATTATAGTACTACAATCTTTGTAGAGTTATAGAGTTACAATAATTTTATAGTATTACAGTCTTTGTAGGGCTGCTATACTACTATAATCTTTGTATAGTTATAGAGTTACAATAATCTTATACTATTACAGTCTTTGTAGGGCTGCTATACTACTATAATCTTTGTATAGTTATGGTGTTACTATAATATTACAGCTCTTGTAGGGTTATAGTAAGTCTATACTACTATAATCTTTGTATAGTTATGGTGTTACTATAATATTACAGCTCTTGTAGGGGGTATAGTAAGTCTATACTACTATAATCTTTGTACAGTTATAGTGAGTCTATACTACTATAATCTTTGTAGAGTGTTACTCTGTAACTTCTAATAAGGACAGGTTAACACTATCTATAGTAGTGTTAATTACCACACACTGCATAGGATGACAAGTTCTAATAGATACAAGTTTAACTTGTAGATGCAATAGGTGGAGTGTCAAAAAACAGGAACAAAGATATTTGGCCTAGGTTAGGCTAGCTCAACCTAACTCAACCATGTCACGTGCGTAACGTTAGGTAGGGTGGTCAGATCAACAGTACAAGAGTAGACAGCAGACGCGTTGGTAAACAGTTGATCATTAATGACAGGGTCTGCTACAGTAGTATCCTGCTGACTCGAGACAATGCTTTGTCGAGAGGTCAAGTTAGTTATACTAGTATCCGAGACAAGAGTTCTGTCCGAGGCTGACAGTGGCATTAGGTCAAGTATGAGCTCAAAGTCCACCGCTACCACCGGTACACAAGAGAATTCGCAGATCGTATCAAAACCACCACAGGTTTGACATGTACCATTTTCACACGGTATCCTACAGTTAGTGCTGAAGACTGTACTGGCTAAGTAATTGCCGTTGAGTAGTGTGTAGTTGACCATGGTGAAAGTGTCCACTGTCTCGTTGGACATTGGTGCCAACGCATCACAAATGGTGTTAGGACCCCCGATATCAGGGCCGGGACATGAACATGTGTAATTACAGCTGTAGTAGACAGTAAAGATTGGGTCCACCACCCTACATGGTAGAGACCGCTGTGTCATAGGTGGGATCTTGTTGACTCTCACCAACGTCAGCACTGTCACCTGGCTGGCACCATGTAGTAGATACAAGGCTGCACAAATAATGCTAACAATAACTGGTTTCATGTTGGTTGGTTAGCTAGTTGGTTGGTTAGCTAGTTGGTTGGTTAGCTAGTTAGCTAGTCAAATAGTTGGTTAGTTGGTATCTTTGTGGGCTTAAAGCTCACAACTTACAGCTCACTTTTAATATCAAATTTTCACTTAGCATAAGCACCGGTATACCAGAATAATAACATACGAGATGTAACCTGTACCGTCATAGACAGTAGGAAGTTTGTTATCATATATGACAATACAAATTTACTAGTTTAATAGCATAGATAGCTGTTGTATTAGATAACAAATAGTATGGTATACTAGTACAAGCCTGTAGTGATTATCTTTGCATACTAACACTTCTTTGTTCTACCAGTGGAGTAGAGAAGTGTTAGTATGTAAAAATGAAAATTGTAGTTGCGAACGGACCCAAATACTACTGCCGTCTTACTAATCGATCTCACTACTCTGTTACTGTAATACAGATCATGACTTACTGTACTAAGACCCATCCTATCCTGCTGTCGCTGCTGACTGACTCATACAAGTATGGTCACTTCGAGCAGTATCCTGACGGTGTGACTAAGATGGTGGCCTACGGCGAATTCCGCTCAGCCTACAACAAAGACAAGGACGATCAGCGTATTGTCTTCTATGGCATGCGCTACGTGATCTACAACTTTATAGCCGTGCCTTGGACCCGAACTGACGTTGATAGACTGGTTGATTTCCTTAGTACCCATAGTGTCTTTGGGGTTTATGACTGTCCCAAGGAGTTGTTCTATGACTTCATTGACAACAACGATGGTTACTTCCCTGTCAGGATTGAAGCGCTGCCAGAGGGCTCAGTCATCTATCCTCACGTGCCAGTTTACCAGATCATCGCCGAGGGCAAATACGCTAAGCTGGTCACCTTCTTCGAGACACTGCTGACCCACGTCTGGTATCCTAGCACTGTGGCCACCCAGTCACGCAAGTGCAAGCAGGTTATCATCGAAAGTTACACTAAGGCTAACGTGACAGCTCAAGATCGTGAGATGCTGCTGCTGTCCAGGCTGCATGACTTCGGCTTCCGCGGTGCCACCTGTACTGAGCAGTCTATCATTGGTGGCACGGCCCACCTGCTTAACTTCGTTGGCAGTGACACCACCTCGGCTGCTTACTACGCTCAGTATGAGCTTAACAACGGTAAACCCGTGGCTGCCTCCATCCCGGCCACTGAGCATTCAGTCATGACATCGTTCGGTAAGAGCAAGGAGCAAATAGTTAGTGGACAACAAACAGTTAGTGGACAGAAAAACGAGCTGGCCGCTATCCAGAACATGATTAACATTAATCTGCGCAACAAAGATAAGTTTGCCCTCTTCGCGTGTGTGGCTGACACCTACGACTACTGGAACACCATCTTCAAACTCTTCCCTCTGCTCGAGTTCCGCGATGCTGACGGCGGCATCAACAAGAACTTCACCATGGTCTGGCGCCCTGACTCTGGTGACACTACTCTGGCCGTGCTAGACGCTCTGATTGCTATCGAGATCATCAAGATCTTTGGTTCTGGACACCGAGGTGTGTCAGAAAGTCCTACCTCATCATCTGATCTGATAGTTAGCAGATCTTTGCCAGCGGAAGGTGTGAACTACTACTCTGATCCCATCCATACTGTCAATCAAGGTGTTAAGTATTTGCGTTTCACCAACTTTGCTGTGATCCAGGGTGACGGTGTGGATCTCAAGGCCATCGAGATTATCCTGGCGGCAATGATGGACCCCGGGCGTCGTGCTGGGCGCATCGACGAGCTGTACGCTGGTAGGACTGACCTCAAAGTTAGTAAGCCAACTTACCCTGTTGGTCACCTCATCAGCAAGGAGGTCAGAGACAAGCTGCTTGGTCAGACAGTGGCCTACTCACCGGTCAATGTGGCCTTTGGTATGGGTGGCGGTCTGTTGCAGAAGGTCAACCGGGACACCATGAGTTTTGCCACCAAGCTTTGCTATGAGGAGATTAACGGTCTGCCTCGCAACATCATGAAGGATCCCATTTCTGATCCTGATAAGCGTTCACTGGCTGGTGAGCTTGCAGTTAAGCTCGTTGATGAGCAAGGTCGCTCACCACCTAAACCTGCCACTGACGGTAGTCTGTTCAGGGGTTACCCTCTAGTTGTGCCTAAGGGTAAGGTGGCTGAGGGGCTGGACATTAACCTGCTGCAGTCGGTCTATGATGGCTTGAACCCCAAAGCTCGCATTCCCGGCAAGGCTTTCGCCGACGACTTTGACACTATCCGCAAGCGTGTTGAGGATCAGTGGTCTCGCATGGACAAGAAGTTCGACGCTGTCTCAGATAACATGAAGAGGTTGCAGGCTGACACTGCTGCCTGCCTGAATTCGTAACTGGGCAGGTAACAAACTTCTTCTTGTGATAAGAAGAATAAGACTGTGTATTAGTAACAACCTAGTTGTTATTATAACTACTATAGGTTAGATTAGTAGCAGGTTGGTATTACTGTAAGTACTATAAGTTAGATTAGTAACAACCTGGTTATTACTATAGCTACTATAAGTTAGACTAGTAACAACCAGGCTGTTATTATAAGTATTGTGAGCTATTCAAAGATAACGAATACTAACACCCGACCATAATTACTGTTATTACTGTTGTTAGTAACAGGAGATTGGTGTTATTAATAGACAAAGTTTGTGGCTAACAGAAGTTACCCGGTACAGATAGAATAACTTATAACTGTAATCTGGTTAGTACAGTAACTGATTAGTACACTAAAAACTACTATAGGTGCAATACTTCCACTATCTGATAGTGGAAAATTAAGGATTGAACTACAGTGTCTTTCAGACAGTAGACAGAAGACAGAGTTGTAATTACAACAACCAGGTTGTTGTTAGTAGAAGTTCATAGCCAAGCTTATCATTATCATCATCAGCACCACAGGTAGTTTGGTATAGTTCAAAACTGCATCAGGCTGCCTGAGTTAGACCAAACTACTTGAGGTGAACGGCGAACTTGCAGTCGGTTGTTAGCTTCCAGATAGCCATAATCCAGCATAATTTCGGTGTTGGAGGCAAGAATCCAGGCTGCAACGTTGCCCTCCAGATGTTCCAAGTCATCCATATAAGCAGACAGAGGTCTGAAATCCCAAGTAGTAGACTCGAAGTAGGATCTGAGTACATGTGTGACGGCAATCATGCTATTGTTGATGCCGAAAGGTGCTGTGAGCTCTCCACTTTGCAGGCCAGTATTAATAGCCGCTACCACGTCATCTGCTGACACCATTGGATCTCTCTGTCTGAAAGCTTTAATGATATCATCAATGCTGTTGCCATACCCATCACTCAAAAGCTCAATGGTATCGACGACATCAGCCACGCTAGTGGAGTTTGCAACCCTAGCTCTCTTTGTAGGTCTGTTAGAGTCCGACATTTTTCTCCATTCTAAAATTGTCACTTTCTCTTATTCTAAAATCCTCATCTTGGCTGAGCAGTTGAACTTCAACAAGATTACGGTATTGGTTAAATAGATAAATAAATAAATAACAAACTAGTAGTGGCTTACGTGTTGAACACTACTTTAATTGCTATCTAAGATAGCAAATTTTAACTGTCCAAAGACGGTAATAGCCAGGTTGAGGCAGATAGCTACCACTGCCTTAGCGTTGAAGACGCGCAGCGCACACCGTCAAGCCTGCTACCACGGGCGCTAGGTGCCGCAGACTGAATACAAAATGATATTTATACAGTCTAAGATCAAATCGTGATATAGACTGCTTCGAGCTTTAGTTACACTGGTAAAGCAACAGCAATAACATAGCAGGAATGATGGAGATGTTTGAGGTTGAGATGGATAGTGCTCCAATGACCAACAGGGACACCGACACCATTCTTGGTATGGGAACCGCTAGTGTTGGCCACAACGACCACCATCACCACAAATACCAGATCCGTGATATACTGCTGCTAGTCTGGTGGCTGCTAGTACTGACTGGCAGCAGCTACTGCTCATTTGTGGGCTTTACTTACTTCCCTGACGCCATGATAGCTGAGATGGGTGAGTGCGCCCGTTACAACCCTCAGTTCTTCTTATGTAGTCTGACTCTCACCATCCTCGGAACAACCATCTACTCGATGGTGTTGCACTTCACCGACTTGTACAACAAATGTAAGGCT
>Ga0302309_10002911_pt1 | contig 13738 bp, 8 predicted proteins | sample III_Palsa_N1_1_FD_200453 | JGI IMG/M metagenome (GOLD analysis project Ga0302309, IMG submission 200453) | Peat permafrost microbial communities from Stordalen Mire near Abisko, Sweden - III_Palsa_N1_1 | ecosystem: Environmental > Terrestrial > Soil > Palsa > Peat permafrost | place: Sweden... | reverse complement strand
GCTCAAGGTAGATCATGTGATCAACGCCGCATCAACCGATGTGCTACAGCAACTCCTAACCATCACCAATGGCGATATGCCAACCGTGGTTATTGACGCCACCGGGAACCTTAAAGCCATTAATAATGCCTTTCAGTACATGGCGCATGGAGCGAGGTTTGTTTTGATAGGGCTGCAAAAAGGCGAGATCAGTTTTAGTCACCCCGAATTTCACAAACGCGAAGCAACATTAATGAGCAGCAGAAATGCTACTACCGATGATTTTGAGCATGTGATCAGTTCCCTTAAACAAGGCCTGGTAAACCCGCTCAACTATATCACCCATAAAGTAGCCTTCGCCGATGTAGAGAAAAACTTCCGAAGCTGGCTAAACCCGGCAAATGGGGTAATAAAAGCTATGGGTTCGATAGACTAAACTTAAAGCTGTGTGGTTCTGTCGGTTTCTATTTTCTTTACTTCTTTTTGCATAGCTATCGCTATTGAAATTGCAGATAAGATTGAGGCAATGATTATCAGGATAAGCCCTAAAGATTGGTTATTAAAATCCTCTTCCCTTATAGATTTCATTTTTAACTATTTCTTACTCAACCGGCATAATCAGAGTCGGTTGGTACTTCACCAATTTCAATTCTATCATACTATTGTTTACTTTCAGGGTGCCAATTTTTTGTAACCCTACAATTGTTATTTTATACAATTGAACATTTTTGACACCTGACCAGGTACTCGGAATTTTAATTCTTTTTAGTAGTGCATCGTCCAATTTTGTGTAAGCGATCAATGCTTTATCTTTCCATAAGACAGGACATATAACTTCATCATCAGTAATAATTACTTCATCGTGTTGGGCGACATCCGCGTTGCGACGAAAGTACCACGGCACAACATTTAAACAAAACTGTTCGGGTAGCCCGGAAAGCGAATCAGGGTCATTTTTTATTTCACCTTCACAATGCATGGGGGTATAGGCCGAAAACTGTACCGGCAAACTTTTAAACCATGCTGGTTTATTTAACCAGTTATCCTGCACATATTCATCCTGAAAAGGCAAATAAATAGCCGCTTGTAAACCAATAAAAGGGTCCTTTCTTAACCAATACATTCCCCCTTCGCTGGTAACATCTATACCTTTTGATCGCCAGTATCTGAAAATTTTACGCTGCGCGCAGATCTCGTCATTAAGTGAAAAGTGCAGATATGGGCTGATAGGCTGATTGGGCCTTAGGGGTGCCATTGAATGAAATGCATCAATATGAATAGTACCGCCCTCCTTTAATTCAGGTAGCATCTTTAACAATCCGTCAATTCTGCGTTGGGTTTCCCCCGTCTTCCATTCCTGGGCGTAGCTTATTTGATAGCTCTGTTGCCTTTCCATTTTCTCGCCCTTGAGCGGTTTTCCTGCTTTATCTTTTGCAATAATATCTTTATCGAGATATTCCTGCCATAAAGGGCTATCCTCATAAGCATCCAACATATTAATATGAAGGCTAACCGTTGTGTTATATGCTTTTGCAGATTGAATTAACCATTTTAAGCTTTGCAGCGCAGTGCTGTCCTGATCTCTTTTCAGCGCTTTATTTACTTCTGCCCACGAAGGATATTTTGAATCATGCCCGTTAAATTGCCATCCAACCAGGTAAACAATCTTCGGCAAACCCAGCGTGATATTATCCAGTTTCCTGATAACTTCAAGCGCATCCGCAAACTTTAAATAAACTTTCTCCAGATTCCCGTTCCCGTCCCGGCTACACAAGAAAATTTTAGTGATTAAGGTTTTATTATAATCGCGTACCCACGGCCTTTCCGGCTGCATGGTCTTGGTCCAATCGTAGTAACGTCCGGAAATGTGGGCAGACCTTTGACAATAAGATAATTGAACCGAGCAGCATAAAACTGAAATTAAGATCAATTTAAGTACATAAGCAGGTTTTTCAGCTTTAAAGCTTATTATTTTAGTCCATATTATGGTTACATGTTTCATTGCTGTTTTTATTTGATGGGTTGTTAAAAAGATGATGTTTATCCATTATTTCAGAAAACCTTAGCAGGACGATCTGTCATCAAAAAAACAAGATGGCCACCCTTTATCAATTCCCGGTGATTAATTTCAGGCTGATTGTATGGCTTTCCGTTCCAAATAATTTTCTTCACATAAAGATTCTTTTCTGAAATGCCTTTAGCCTCGATGAACAGTTTCCGTCCGCTGGGTAGGCTTAAAGTGATCTTTTGGAATTGCGGCGCTCCGAAAACGTAATCACCGCCAACCGGGTTTACAGGGTAAAAGCCCATAGCTGTAAATAGGTACCATGCAGACATTTGCCCGCAGTCGTCGTTGCCGCATAAGCCATCGGGTTTGTCAATATAGAATTTATCACAGATGCTTCTAACTAATTTATCTGTTTCAGAGGGCTTTCCCAATAAGGTAAAAAGGTAAGCTACATGATGGCAAGGCTCGTTCCCGTGTGCATACTGACCAATAAGCCCTGTTACGTCGCCGGTAAAACCGGCACCTTTTGTTTCACTTGACAGATGAAATAAGGAGTCGAGCTTTTTCGCCATCGGTACTGCGCCGCCAAATAGCGATTCGAGCCCCTTTACATCATGCTGAACAGACCATGTGTATTGCCAAGCATTTCCTTCAGTGTAATCGCCACCAGCATCACCGGCATGTGATATTTGGATCACATCAAATGGTTCACGCCATTGTCCGGCTGAATTTTTTCCTCTCATGAATAGCGTACTGGGGTCAAATAGCTGGCGGTAAGCCTGCGATCTTTTTTCAAAGAATTCACTTTCTGTTTTTTTACCAAGTGCTTTGGCCATACGCATGGCCGCGTAATTGTCATAAGCCATTTCAAGTGTTCTGGAAGCAGACTCCTCTTTTACCAGGTCGAAAGGCAGATAGCCATATTTGTCATAAATACTCCAGGATGATTTGAGATGATCAGTGGTTAGTGTAGTTTGAATAGCCCGGAACGCACGCTGCGCATCAAATCCGCGAAAGCCTTTTAAATACGCATCCACGATAACCGGGATGGCATGATCGCCGATCATGCAATAATTATCTTTTCCCCAGAGCGACCACATAGGAAGCGTGCCGGCATGATCAAAGTGATCTATCATCGTATTAACGAAACCGTTAACCAGTTCGGGAGTTAAAATGGTATAAAGCGGATGCGCCGCCCGGTGAGTATCCCAAAGCGATAAAGTGGAATAATATACTTTCGAATTACTTTTGTAAATGTGATCATCCGGGCCGCGATAACTGCCGTCTACATCAGCTATATTATTAGGCTGTAATAATAAATGGTAAAGCGATGTATAAAAAGTTGTTTTATGGTGAATGTCGCCTGTTACCTGTACCCGGGAGAGGTATTTGCTCCACTGCATTGCGGCCCTGGCGCGTAAAACATCAAAATCCCAACCCGGCGCTTCTTGCTTCATATTATTCCGCGCACCATCAATGCTAACAGTAGACATTCCTATTTTTACGAGTAGCTTTTCGCCCGGTTTTATATCGAAATCGAGTATATAGCGCGCGCCCTTTTCGCCGGGCCTACCGTCAAGCACTCTTTTGGCGGCTATGGGTTTGTTGAAACAAATAGTGAAAAAGTATTTCCTGTCCACCCAGTTAGTTACATGACTAAAACCAGATAATCCCGATTGCTGAAAGGTGACGTTGCTTTCAAGCACATGTTCATGAAGCTGTTTTTCGCCGAAAACGATTCCTGATTGCAGATCAACCAACAGATGTGCCTTATTGGAAAAGTATTGATAACGGTGAAAAGCTACGTGTGCGGTGGCCGTTAGTTCTGCTTTAACATGGTTATCTGTCAGCTCTACGGTATAATAACCTGGCGATGCATGCTCTGAAGATTTGTCGTAATGGCTATGCTCTGTAATAGAATCTGGCCGGTCTGCAAACGGTTGAAGCAATATGTCGCCCAGGTCGGGGCATCCGGTTCCGCTCAGGTGTGTTTGGGCGAAACCCCAGATCTCTTTATCGGTATATTGGTAACCGGAGCAATAATCCCAGCCCGAATTACCGGTTTCGGGGCTTGGCTGTACCATCCCGAAAGGCACCGTAGCGCCCGGGAAAGTATGCCCATTATTCGTATTCCCGATAAATGGGTTTACAAATTTCAGATTTGGTGAAACCTGTGCTGTCGCGGTTTGAACTACAATTAGTCCCGCTATTAACAACATTGCCGAAGGGACTATTTTAGCGGATAACAGAAAACGATTTAATGCTATTGGAAATATTTTATCCTTCATGTTAAAAAATTTGAGTAGATTATCATTGGTTTTCAAGAGGATATCAGATCACAGCTTAGTTAGCCTAAGTACTATTACATCATGTGCGCCGATATCCTGTTTGAAAGTGCCTTTTGTTGAACCATTTTTTTTTGTCCAGATGTTATGGGTACGGAAAGCAGTTTCTGCAAACTTTACTGTTATACCCGAAACATCATCGCTTACGATCAGATTGCTCCATTTCAGATCGATCTTCTTCGCAGTTGCCGTCCGGTTAAGAAAACAAAGCGCCAGTCCTGCGTCTTTCATAGGTTTTACATAAAGTTCAAGGCTATCGGCCAGGGGTACTTTAAAGGCCGATATACCCAAGGTATCCTGGTCGATAGCTATCGCGTCTTTATTTGTGAGGATCGTTTTCGTTTGATCGCTCATTTTCCGTAAATCATTCCCGGTTATAAGCGGTGCCGCGAGCATACACCAAAGGGAAAAATGCGACTTGTCCTCATTATATGTCATACCGTTTCCAACTTCCAGCATATCGGGGTCATTCCAATGATTTGGCCTGTTGTATTTACGGATAAGCATTTGTGCATCCAGAATTTGAAGTACGCCCTGTCCCTGCCAATCACCAAACTTTTTCCCAACGACAAACCCTAGCCCGATATCGCCAGTGGTTCGGTATTGCTCCCCAATTCCGTTCGGCCATAACCAGGGCTTATGACTTCCCCATTCGCATATACTGAATACAATCGGTCTTCCGGTAGCCCTGAGCGCCCGGCTCATCGTTTTGTATGCCTCTTCCGTATTTAAGCTATCGGTATTGCACCAATCATATTTTAACAAGTCCACACCCCATGAGGCATAAAGCAGTGCATCCTGGTATTCGTGCCCCCTTGAGCCAGGATAGCCCGCACAGGTACGCCAGCCGGCGCAGTTATAGATGCCGAATTTTAATCCTTTGGAATGCACATAATCCGCTAACGCTTTCATTCCATGAGGAAATTTTTTTGGATCGGCGACAAGATTACCGTTTGAATCACGCTCCATTGTGGACCAGGTATCATCCAGCGAGAAATATTTATACCCTGCATCACGCATGCCCGACGCCACATAAGCATCCACAACGGCTTTCAGTGCTGATTCATCCAAATTCGTCCCGAAGGCATTCCATGAATTCCACCCCATAGGGGGTAACAATGCCAATTCGCCGGTCAGCGGCATTTTTGTGGTTGTATTATTCTGCGCTTTTGCCAGTTGCAAAAACAAAACAGTGCATACAATCATACACCATAGCTTTAGGCTTATTTTTGTTCTCATTTTTGTTGTTTTTATGGATTAACTGTTTTGTTTACATTTATAAATTTAGCTATCAGTGTACCCTTTTCAGTAGCAGGATTTTCGATTTTTCAGACTATTTTATTGATCGCTTTTAGTGTTTTGGCTGGTAATAATTGTTGAGCGACCACTTATCTAACCATTTAATTTCAATACCATTTTTACTGAATTGTACCGGCAGCCAGATATAACGGCCGTCAATGGCGTTCTCGGGATTCCACTTGTCGGCCATGAAAATAAATTCGCCCGTTTTACCATGAACAGGCAAAACGTAGGTGCTTTGTCCATCGAAGGTGATATCCGATTGCGGACCTATGCAAGGGTTACCATGATAAGTCCATGGCCCATAAATATTTGTGGCCGAAAGCCAGCGGGCTGCATTTGGCGCCCACCCGGTAGTACCCGAACCGATAAGGTAATAAATGCCGTGGTACTTAAATATGGCCGGCGCTTCGGTTGAATGACCTGCATAAACCCTTGCAAACTTACCGGTGTGCCCGGTATAATCATTAGTCAGCTCGGCAATATCAAGCGTTTTATTTTCTTCGGATGAGAAAATATGATAAGCTTTACCATCATCATCTACAAAAATGGTCATGTCGCGGGCCATCTGCCCAGCGCTCAGGTCGCGGCAAAAAAAATTGCCGGCATTTGTTTTAATGTTGGAACAGTCCACTTTATCACTATCAGCAATTCCCGGAGGATAGTATGGCATAAAACCGGCGTTAGGCCTGTAACTCCTGATAAAGCGGTAGGGCCCAGTCGCTTTATCGCTTACTGCCACGCCGGCACGGGCAGCGTTGTAACTTTGCCCTTTGAGTTCGAGATGAAACCACATTACATATTTCCCGGTTTTTTTATTGAACACCACTTTTGGCCGTTCCAATATGCAACCATTTGCTATCTCGCTGGTACTATCGGCTGACACTTTAAGTGCGATGCCTTCATCTTTCCAATTGTACAAATCAACAGAAGAGTAGCAGTGGACACCTACCATGGCCAGGTTGCCCGCTGTTCCTGCAATCTTATGTTCGCCAAACCAGTAATACTTGCCTTTATTATAAAGAATACCCCCGCCATGTGCGTTTATATGAACGCCATTATTATCCGGCCAGATATCGCCAGGCATAAAAGCACTTATTTTTTTAGGTGTAACAGCATGAGACTGCCCGGATACTTTAACATTAAAAGTTAATACTATGGCCGTTGTTACAACTAAGCAATTTATCCTTTCAATTCGCATTGCTTATTAATATTAAATCAGAACTATTATTTAAGACTACCCGGGTTAAAAACTATCACATAACCACCACCTGATGCAAGATTAAGATTGATCTTATCGCCTTTGCTGTATACATGGTCGGTTATTGCACATTTTTCAGGCGAATCACTATCATCCTGCATTACCATTGCATGGTATTTACCTTTCGAAAGAAACGATAGGTTGATATCGGCGCTTTTAGGCTCATCGCCATTCATCACAGCCAGATACCATTCCCCACCTTTACAACGTGCATAAACGGTGAGTTTGCCAATTTCGCTTTGAGGTAATACGATGGTTTCATCCCAAGTAGTTGGCATGTGTATTATTACGTCCCTCACCGGGCTGGTCAACAACTTTTCAGGGTCGACGCCCAAACACATGAACGGTGAAGTAAAGGTGATCACTTCTGCCACCTGGTGTGTTAGTGTAGTACCTTTTATCAAATCCTGCCTGAAGCTGAGCGGCGTATAATCGCCATGGCCTGCCAGGTAACGGGTAAAGGGGAGCGTGGTGTTGTGCGCGGGCCAATCGCTTGGGTTTTCCAGTCCGCGGATACCTTCGCGCGACATTTCATTCGGCCAGGTACGGCTTTGCCCGGTGGGTTTATCGGCACCGTGGAAATCAAGCATGAGGTGCAGTTTGGCGGCATCGCGTAATGCCCCCTGGTAAAACTCCAATATTTGCTGCGCTTCGCTGTTAAAGAAATCTATCTTTATGCCCACCACACCCGCATCCCTGCATTTTTTAAAAAATTCCCAACGCACCTTCGGGTCTTCTAAACCAGGTTCAACCGGGCGAGTGGGATAGGCCTTCCATATCCATATTTTCACATGCTGTTCAGCCGAGTATTTTACCAGTTCTTTTACCAGTTCCCATTTATCTTTCCCGTCATCTTTCCATTGCCACCAGCCTTCATCCACTAGGTTGTACGGAATGCCCAGTTGGCCGGCCCATTTGGAGTAGCGCTCCATGTTCTCAAAGGTTATCGGCCCGTTGCCCGCCAACCATGACCATACACATTCGCCCGGTTTTAGCCAACTGGTGGCAAAACCATTGGGGAACAATGCTTTGCCGGGAGCGGGTGATACATCGGCTACAATATCACAGTTAACCAGTGTGTTCAGCGAGCTACCGATCTCTATTATACGCCAGGGTGTTTCTATTTTTTCTGAAGTGTGTGTATCGCTTGCCAAAACCGCTTTAAAAACCCGGTTGCCCATTGCTTTTAGTGAGATACCTGCAAAGTTTTGCACATCGCCTTCGGTAATGGCGGCATAGCCGATATCGCCAGGTAGTTTAATGGTCACTGGTGGCCCGGCCAGCTGCCCTTCGGGCACATCTTCAATGGCTTGTTGTTTATATTTGCCTTCATAAGCGAGGATATCATCCTGGCTCCAAATAGTGCTGCCAGCAGCTATGGTAAATTGAGTGTTATCAGCGTTTACAACACGATTTCCATTGTCTGGCGATGGTATAATATACCTGAAAGCTATGCCGTTATTGAAAACTTTTACCTCAACCCGCAGCAAGCCTGATTTAATGCCAAAAACAGCGTCATTACAATAATTTTTTGCCACGCTGTGTACGCCACGCCAGGCAAAGCTTTCATTTATTGTTTTTTTGCTGAGCAGGTTTAGTCCTACCACCTTATCTACCGCTGCACTATCTACGGTAAGGCCCATTTGCGATTCATCAATAACCGGGTGAGCGTTAAAAGCGACTGCGTAAGTGAGCTTATGATCCCTAACGGAAAGCGTAAAAGAAATATGCTTATCAGGGCTGCTGATGGTTTGACCGCTTTGGGCATGCAATTGTGATGAAAGCGCTACCAGGCATAATGTTAAGTATCTCATGGGTTAGTTTCTGTTTATAGATTTGTAAATTGCTTTTGCCCAAAAAGCTCCCAATGCTCGTGCACCATCCTTACCAGGATGAAGATAAAATGTACCCTGGTGCCCGTCCTCGGGTCGGAGACTTGTAAGGTAATTAGCTTTAAAATAATGAAATCCCCTTGTGTCGCCTAAGTATATTTTACCTGTGTTGTTTTTCCGGTACCAACTTACAAGATGTTTGATCTGTGGATAATAGCTTTTCAACCGGCTTAATCCTTCCTGTAAATACCTTGCACCATTATAGGTATTAGGACTATACCATGTTTGCCGATTGATAACTATTATACTTCCCGGATAATCCATTAGTAACTGATCGGTAATGGCCTTCAAATTCTCGTAATAATGCTCCTTGCTTACGGGTGCGCCAAGCGGGCCGTCCATGGCGCTGTCATTAGTGCCCAGCATTATCGAAAACAATATAGTCGCCCCATTATCCTTGAATTTATTCGCAACTACTTCTATTTGTTTAAAAGCATCTGTATGGGGAAGAAAATCCAAAGTGGTAAAGCCGCCATGCCCCTGGTTTGACGATGCGACAATGTCAATCCCCATACTTTTAAGAACACTATCGGCTTTTGCCGGCGGGGCATCTTTGGATGGGTTGGTAAAAAAAGCACCGTAAGTGATGCTGTCGCCAATGTAAATTATATTTATCTTTTTTGATTGTGCCCGTGCGAAACCAAATATGCCCAGAAAGCATAAAATGACAGGTGTTAGTTTTAAACGGATGATATTCATAATGATCCTTATAGTTCTAATATCTTATAGTGAGCTCCCTTAGTTATGGTTTTCCAATTGTCCGTTCTGAATGGAACTGCAGGGAACCCATCTTTATTATAAAGATTTGAGTCGCCGGCATCATCAGCCCATGCGTAATGAATAGCAAGTGGCGCAGTAACCTGTTCAGAGTAAATAACTACTTTATTATTTTCAATGATGGCCTTAGCATAATGAAATACATGATCAGCGCCGGCAATCTCAAACCCCTTTAAGTACTGGTACTTGTCATTGATCACCAGTCCGCTGTCCGCATCGGCAAACGTTAGGATAATGCTGTCCGCTTTAATTTCCATCGCTGAAAAAGACGGCCCTTTATATTTCACATCTTCACCATACACTTTATTTAATGCAATGGCTGCCAGTCGTTTACCTACGTCCTGTTTATTTGTTGGGTGAATATTATTTCTGTCTCCTATATCTATAGTTACAGCCATCCCGGTATTTTTCAGGCTTAAAGTTTTGGTTTGTGCTTCCCGCAGTTCAGCCCAATTACTACCCCTATTGCTATCTCCGTTCCCCCAATTGAAACTTGAGATTTGTACAAATAAAAACGGCAAGTCTGGTTGTTTAAATTGCTCCCGCCAATCATTTATCATCAAAGGGAAAGCCTTTGCATAGTCATAGGATCGGGCTACATTGGATTCTCCCTGGTACCAGATTACCCCTTTAACAGCCAGGTTAGTAATCGGGTAAATCATCGCATTGTATAAAAGCGAAGGATAGATATTAGGATGTACCAGCATGGGAATATTGTATACTTTTTCAATCCTGAATAACCAAGCCCCTGAGATTAAAATTGAAGTATCCCGCATTAAAAGACACATGCTTTCGGGATAGCCTGAAATGCCGCCCATATTAGTGGAGTCGCTGATGCGCATACTAATAACGTTATCCCCCTGTTTTAATAAACCTGGCGGTACCGGGTATTCACGGGTTGCCTGGGGCCGGTTTGTTGTGGCACCTACCAGTACACCATTAACAAATGTACTGTCAGACTGCGCTACCCAGGGTAAGTCCAGTGTAGCTTTAGTTTTGATAGCAGCATTCAAACGAATGGTTTTACGAAACCAAATCGCTCCTTGTATATTTCCTATACTTTGGGAACGCCATTGACCCGGGAAGTACATCTTTTGCCATTGAGAATCATCATAAGAAACATCTTTCCAGTGTTTAACATCAGCAGGCCCAGGGAGTTTGTTCTCTGGCATTTCCAAAATTTTGTTATTAGCTGCTTGTTGATAATGATTGATAGAATCAAGATTTGATGGCGGCAATCCACGCAATAAGCCACTAAATAGGCTGTCTCGCTCTAATGTTTTCCGGCTGGTCCACGTTTCCACATTGGTACCTCCCCAATTGTCATTAATAAGACCAATGGGAACATGCGTATGTTGATAAACCGACCGGGCAAAAAAATACGCAACAGCGCTAAAGCGCGCTATATTACCTGATGTAGCTGTTTCCCAGTGCCCGTCTTTTCTAATGTCGGGCTCTTCAACCCACGACAAGTCATTTTGCACTTTGAATTGCCTGATTTCACTATAGTCAGCCTGCTGTATTTCTTTATAACTATCTTTGACTTCACCCATCCAAAATTCCATATTTGATTGCCCGCCACATATCCATACATCTCCCATAAGGATGTTTTTTAAGGACAGTGTATTCTTGTTCCCCGTAACTGAAAGCTCATAAGGTCCTCCGGCAGATTCCGGGCTAAGCAAACAACTCCACTGGCCCGCTTCGTCTGCTTTTACAGCTTTGGATTGGTTGTGGAATTTTAAGACAACTTTTTCATCCCGGTCGGCCCATCCCCAAATCTTTATTGGCTTATCCCGCTGTACGATCATGCTATCCGTAAAGATTTTAGGAAGCCTGACATTTGCTGATGCGGGCTGATAAATACATTGAAAAATCAATGAAAATATTGCCGATGTTAATAGAAGCCGTATTGTGCTCCGACCTATAATATTATGTGTTCCGATATTTGAATATTTCATTTTAGTAATGACTGATGTTTACAGGAACCGGCCCGACCGACAAATTGAACAAACCATTTGCCGGTCGAAGTCGATATCCATTGATCTACTAAACAATCCACTTTAGGAAGAGATTCCAAAGTGGTAAAACCATTTAACTAACAGAATCCTGATGTGCGGGATTGATTACCAACCCGGATTCTGTTTTATCTTAGGGTTGGCAACCGTTTGCGCCAAAGGAATTGGCAACAGGTAATCCCGGCCAACATTAAATCCATAGCCACTTGCCACGTTTGGGTTGTTGCCATAGGGTATGATATATTCCTGTGCGTTTAAAAAAATATTTGAACCTACTACAAACGAGCCGCCACCTTGCAACGGAACAGTTAGGAATTGTTTAGATGCTGCGCCCGCCGGTTGCTTTTTTACAATCAGATCAGGTGCGGCGGCCCAGCGCAATATATCGTTAAGACGAAATCCTTCGCAGGATAGCTCTACACGGCGTTCGCGCCTGACTTCGTTAATGATCGGTGGTAGTTCCGGAAAAATCCAGTGAGGATCGGTTGTGATGGATGCCATATTCAAATGCGGCATGCCAACCCTGTCTCTTAACAGGTTGATCGAAAGGTCTATATCTCCCTGGGTTATGGTTCCCAATTCAGCTTTTGCTTCAGCATAATTCAATAAAACTTCTGCATAACGCATATAAATCAATCCCTGGGTGCCCGACCCGCCGGTATAGGTATTAAGGTTTGCATTGTAACTCAGGCCTTTTTTTATTTGATACCCGGTTGTACAGATATTGTTTCCGGTATTAAAAGCCGGGTATGTAAACAAAAAGAGGGGAGTGCTACCCGGGTTATTAGTAACAACCGTATCTCCATAGGTGAAAATAGTTTGATGTAATCTCGGGTCCCTGTTTGCTATGACATGCAGTAAGGTATCGTCTCCTTTATACAAAGGGCTTACGCTGATGGGTTTTCCATCAATACATAAATAATCATTTATCAATGATTGAGATAACCCATCTGCCGCGCTACCCGTTGAACCTAACTGGTAGAAATTTTGCCAGGCGTTGTTTATAAAATCAGGCGTTTGGTTATACGCTTTCCAGAAAATTACTTCTTTGCTTGCGGAATAATCTATTAAGTTAAACAGGTTAAAATAGCCATTAGGTACGCGGACGTTGTCCAATCCAAATATCCCGGAATTCATACAAGCCTGCGCAGCATCGGCCGCCTCTTGCAGAAATGTGCTGCCGTTTTGCCCTGATACCCCGAAGGCATCGCCGGCATGATATTTTTCCCAGGTACCTTCGTACAGGCAAACGCGTGATAAAAAGGCCTCGGCGTATTCTTTGTAATAGCGCAGTTGTTGCGTTGTGCCGCCTTTGCTGGGCAGCAACGCTATTGCCCTGTTCAGGTCGCTCACAATGGAGTCGGCCAATATATTTCTTGGCTGTCTCGGCGCATAGATCAATGCGGTATCCGTTGATTGTAACGGTTTGTTTATCCATGGCACACCGCCTACTAATTGTAATGCATTAAAATAAAGCTGTGCCCTGAAAAAATAAGCCTCGCCTACTGAAGGGTTAATTACGCTTGGGTCGCCTTTTACTCTTTGATAATTGGCCAAAAAGTAGTTAGCGTCATATATGCCGGCCCAATCGGGATAGCTGCTATTGGCAACAACTGTATTCAATCCGTCAAGGCGGTTATCAGGGCGTGTGGGAAGCAAATTGTCACTGTTATCGTCAATATCAAAATTGCCTATGTTGCCACCCAGGTAAAAAACATCCTGATAATTGTAGAAGTTATTTGCATAAGTCACCAAATCCGCAGGGGTGTTCCAATAGCTGGCATCGCTAAGCTGCGTAGGAGGGGTAAGGTTCAACAAGTCGTTCTTTTTGCACGAAACAATAGCTATCATAGCTATCATCATGCATATCTTATTTATATTTCCAGTTTTCATATTTCTAATATTTTACTGTTACTTAATATTCATGTTCAGGCCCAATGAGAAAGTACGCTGGAGAGGATAGCTATACGTGCCGGCTGCGAGTATTTCAGGATCATAATATTGATGTGCAAATACTCCTGAAAATGTAGCAAGATTTTCGCAGCTGGTATATATCTTGAGCCCGTAAATATGCAATCTCTGCGTGTACTTATCGGGTATGGTATAGCCTACCTGAAGGTTTTTAATACGCATGTAGGCAAGGTTCAGCAAATACCCGG
>Ga0302309_10002909_pt1 | contig 13742 bp, 13 predicted proteins | sample III_Palsa_N1_1_FD_200453 | JGI IMG/M metagenome (GOLD analysis project Ga0302309, IMG submission 200453) | Peat permafrost microbial communities from Stordalen Mire near Abisko, Sweden - III_Palsa_N1_1 | ecosystem: Environmental > Terrestrial > Soil > Palsa > Peat permafrost | place: Sweden... | reverse complement strand
TGCTGGACAAACTGTCGGACCGCTATCAAATGGTGGTCGGTGCACGCACCAGAAAATCGCAAGCGGGGCTGCACCGGGCTGCGGCAAACGGGTTCTATAATTGGTTGGCCAGTTGGATGGTGGATCAAAAGGTTGCCGATCTGACTTCCGGTTTTCGTTGCGTCAGAGCGAGCAAATTTCGCAAATTTTGCTACCTGCTACCCAACGGTTTTTCGTATCCGACCACCATCACGATGAGCTTCTTTAGAGCCGGTTATGGCGTAGCGTATTTACCGATTGAAGCTCCCAAGCGTATAGGTAAAAGCCATGTTCGAATTGTCCGCGATGGCATGCGTTTTCTCTTGATTATTTTCAAAATCGGTACATTGTATTCGCCGCTAAAGATATTCCTTCCAATCAGCGTTGCCTTCTTCGGAACCGGAGTTGGATATTATCTCTATACGTATTTAAGCACCCATCGCTTCACCAATATGTCAGCATTGTTATTGATTACCTCGATACTCGTATTTCTGATGGGCTTGGTTTCTGAACAAATCACTTCCTTGAATTATAAAGACAGTGACGATTAATCTGATAAAACGACCGCAAGTACTGGTGCTGACCTCCACCTTTCCGCGCTGGGACGGCGACCGTGAACCACCTTTCGTTTTTGAGCTATCAAAAAGATTAGCCGAAAATTTCAATGTCTGCGTTCTGGCGCCACATGCGCCTGGAATCCGGCAAGAGGAAGTCTTGGCCGGCATCAAGGTAATTCGATTCAGGTATTTTTTCACCGATTGGCAAACCGTTGCCTACAATGGTGGAATATTGGCCAATCTCAAACGTCATCGCTGGAATTATTTCCTCATCCCGTTTTTCATCTTGTCGGAATTCATTTACTTGTGGCGCATACTACGGACTACGCAGATTGATGTGATTCACGCTCATTGGTTAATTCCGCAAGGACTTGTCGCCATCGCCGCGCGCGCGCTTTCGGGAAAGTCGCCGTTGATAGTGTGCACTTCGCATGGTGGCGATTTATTCGGTTTATCCGGAAGATTTTTGACCAATATCAAGCGCATCATCATAAACCGTATCGACAAATTCACCGTGGTTAGCCAAGCGATGCGGGACTATGCCTATAAATTGACGACGCGACGCGATATTGAAGTTATTCCTATGGGCGTCGACCTCGTTAACCAATTCACTCCCGGCGATTCACGGCATAATATGCAGGATCAGCAGAACATCCTGTTCGTGGGGCGTCTGGTTGAAAAGAAAGGTGCGCGATACCTTATTCTTGCGATGCAAGAAATTCTCAAAGCCCATCCACGGTCAAGATTGCTGATTGCGGGAGATGGGCCGGATAAGCCAGCGCTTTTGCAACTCTCTGAGGACACTGGCGTGGCGTCGCAAATAAGTTTTTTAGGTCCCTTGGAAAACACCTCGCTGCAAGAGCAATATAGGCGCGCCACAATATTTGTCGGACCATCCGTCGTGGCGGCTGGCGGAGATCAAGAAGGCCTGGGGCTGGTATTTGTCGAGGCATTAGGATGCGAATGCGCGGTCGTTGCGTCTGATCTGCCGGCAATTAAGGACGTCGTCATCGACGGCGTCACCGGCCTGATATGCAAACAGCGGGATAGTGCCGATCTGGCGAGTAAGGTGATTTCACTGCTTGAGAATCCCGCTCTACGCCAGTCTTTAGGCCAGGCCGGCAGAAAACATGTAGTCGATCGGTTCGATTGGAAAATCGTCACTCATCGCTACGCCGACCTAATACATGCAATGCATCATCAAGCTTGATTGCGATCAAATCTAATGAAAATGAAAGAACATGCTTCCTCACGTGCGAAGATCGAAAGTTGATCGCTGCCAGCGAAAATACGCCAATGAAAATATGTGCCGTTATTCTTGACTATCGGGGCGCCAGCAAAACAAAAGCGTGCCTGCTATCGCTTGTATCGGAAGGTATCGACACTGTGCTGGTAGTAGACAATTCTGCCAATGTGCAAGCCAGCGAACAACTTTCCGACGTCCTCGCGCGACTGAAGGCGCACGGGATCGATTACACGCTGCACGTTCTTACACCAGTGGAAAATCTTGGCTTCGCACGAGGCGTCAATTTCGCGATAAACACTGCAGCAGCGCAAAGCTGCGACGCAATCCTGCTTCTCAATAACGACGCATCGCTTACGACCGGATCAGTTGCCAGAATGTCCGAAGCCCTTTCGTCCAGAGATGCGGACTTGATAGCCCCCGCCATTATCGACGAGAATGACGCAGTCCAAGCCATGATGTGGTATCAGCGCTTTTTCGGGTTGCTAACTAACCGCGCGTTACCCGGCTCGTTTCCATATCTCAGTGGATGTTGCCTTCTTTTTCGACGGGACTTGCCGGTCTCCGGCAGCCTATTCGACGAGAGCTTTTTTATGTACGGCGAAGATACGCTGCTTGGGTGGCACATGGCAGCTCGAAAAAAAACAATGTTGCGCCTAGACACAGCCCTCGTGCGACACACTGGTCAAGATCCGACAAGCGCCTGCACGCTATTCTACGAATACCACATGGCGCGAGCGCATATTCTTCTCGCACTAAAAGCCAGGCGGAGCCTGTTGGAAATCCCTCTACTGCTTATTGGAAAGAGCATGGGCCTGGCTCTTCGAGCAATGTTGCGCTGCTATAGGTACAAAAGCGGAATTCCGATTTTGGCATTTTTTTTGGCCTGGATGCCGATTCCGCTGAGGAAGCTGTGATGGAAAATGGCAAAATTAAGGCTTGGCTTCCGGCCATTCGCGCTGGCACCGGCGCTGACATATTTACACTGCGCCTCGCTCGCGCCCTTGAGTTACATGGCATAGCATGTGAAATTACTTGGTTTCCACTCCGCTATGAAGTCATACCGTTTTGGTTACGCAAGGTACCAGCCCCGGCGGGCACTGACATTATTTTCGCCAATAGCTGGAATGCCTTCGCATTCAAACGTCCCGGCATGTCGCTGGTGGCAACCTTGCACCATGCAGAGTTTGACGCATCCGGATCGCATTTTGGTCCGCTGCAATACTTATACCGCCATGGGCTTGTGCGGCAATATGAAATGCGCTCGTTTCACGCTGCCGATACAATCACCGCGGTTAGCCAATTTTCCGCAAATAGCCTTAGTAAATCAGGCTTCGCCGATAAAGTCGAAGTCATCCACAACTGGATTGATACTAATCAATTCCGCCCGATCGATAAAAAACAAGAAAAACCTCGACCTTTTCGCCTGCTATTCGTCGGCAAGCAAAGTTTTTTGAAGGGAGCGGATCTGCTACCAACCATCATGCATGAGCTTGGCAATGATTTCAACTTGTCCTTGGCCGGCGGAATCAATGAGGAGCGAAAAAGACGTCAGCCTTCGAACATATCGTCGCTTGGTTGGCTGAATGAAAATGAATTGATCCTCGCCTATCAAGAATGCGACGCGCTCCTGTTCCCTTCCCGCTCGGAAGGCTTTGGCTACACGGCGTTGGAAGCAATGGCGTGCGGCAGGCCTGTCGTCACAAGCAATTCAACTGCATTGCCTGAAGTGGTAACCGACAACGTGACGGGCATACTGTGTCGAACAGGTGAAAGTACAGATTTCGTTGCGGCCTGCCGTAGGCTGTCAAAAGATTCAAATCTCTCACAAACGATGGGTGCGGCAGCGCGACTGAAAGCCGTCGACGAGTTTTCGGAAAAAAAAATTATTACCAAGTACCTTCAATTAATTGAAAAACTTGCTCATGCCTGACCCAGATCAGTGCGAAAATTTCGCAATATGATTACATACCGCATTGGACAACTCAATCTGCATGCGTTAAAAAGAAAGCTGCTTGATCACCTTGACGAGCAATATTTAACTCCTCGGCTTTCCTCTCAAACTCAGCAAGTTGCAATCTTGAAAATTCCCTCCCTCCTTCCACTAATGATCTTTTGTCTCGCAAAGGAATATCCCTAACGTATTGTTCACTTCCCCAAAACTGCATTGCGGTGGAATCATATATTATCTTAGATACATTAAAACCCGCATTTTCAGCAAGAATCCCAAGGCTTCTTGTCGAATGCAGATAATAGTGCCTGGGAGCATCGAGTCCTACCCAATTGATTCCATAGTGTTTCCACGCAAAAGACTCGCAAATCGGGATTCTAATAATACAAACTCCGTTTTCAGACAGAAGATCCGAGATACTATTAAAAACGCTGGCCTGCTGTGGCATATGCTCCAGTGAGTGCTGAAAAAAAATTAAATCATATTTTCCAGACAAATTTTTAAGCTCTTTCTTATATATCGAAAAACCGTCGCCCACAATCAAATCGTGGGTGATATAGGGGTCTAATCCAGTAAGATTGCAGAACCCTAGTTTATGTAAGCTATGAAGAAAGCGCCCACCTCCACATCCGACTTCCAGGATGCTGATATCTTTATTGATCAATTCCGCAGAAACCAGTCTTAGCGTTGGATTTGGTCTTTTTAAACTCAATATTTTTCCAATAAAGCCTTTATTGGAGACTTCATATTCGTCTCTCAGTTTTAGAATTTGCCTTATGAGTTCATTTACAAATGAATTCTTATGGTAATACGCTTGATAGGAATAGTATGAATCGCCGTAATATTTTGCCACGTCGACGGGGTAATCGGATATTTGAAGACAGTCACACTCTGAGCATTGAAAATATTCAAATTCATCCCGGAATCCAAACATCATTTCACGCGCTGCATAACAATGATTTAAATTTTCATTCCCGCATATTCTGCATCTCATAGCATTTTCGCCGAGTATTTTTTCTGCCATTTCAGCTCCGCCACATTTTTGAGAAGTTTATAAAACAAAATATCAATTTATAGACGCACATCGCATCCGTGGCGAGGCAATAAGCCTATCGGGCAGGTTGCAACAACATAGGCTCCGATCAGCACAGAGCATCGATTGATCAAAGCAACGATCCGACATTTATGCGGCATGCTGGACATGCAAGCGAGTCCGAAAATACATTTGATTTCTTAGTCACGTGCCCGATTCAGGTTTATGCATGCTGGATGGATCATGCCGTTATTTAGAAATTATTAAAATAGCCACGATTGTCCTGGTAAATACCGGAGATTTTTCACCCCGAAAATATGCCTTGATTACCATCTTCAGAGACCTTGCCTTCCTCAAAAGTATTTGAAAATAGTTAGTTTCTATCAACTCATAGTTTTCCGACACGAAGGGCTTTTTACGGAATTCAATTGGTCGCGGCGCGTAGGGATTGAATGAATTTACACGATGTGCTTTTGTGTCGACAAATTCACACGAAAATCCCGCTTTCTTTGATAAAGCATTCATCCCCTCTTCGGTGAACCACCACAAATGAATCGGCGGCAAGTCTGTATCCCATATTGTTGGAAAGCCGAGATACTTCCTGGGCGTCGACAATATAAGCTTCCCATCCGCTTTCAATAAGGCAAAAATTTCTTTGAGAAATTGAACCGGGTTCTCGACATGCTCGATCACTTCCATCGCCACGATCACGTCATAACGAGCGCTTTCGACTGCCGCCAGATCCGCCAGGCTCGCGCATTTGTAATAGGGGCCAAACGTGGCTGTCGCGCGCTCAACTGCAACCGCGCTCAAGTCAATGCCGCAAGCATCATAACCTGCTCGCACCAGAGAATAAGTTGTGTAGCCCAATCCTGACCCAACTTCCAGAATCTTTGCTTGAGCCGTGGCTTTACTAGCTAAAGCTTCGCGAACGCCAAAATAATTTTCCTCCGCATCTGCCAGAAATTCAAGAGGATCATTCTTCAGTTTAATCGTGGCGGCATATTGATGATAACGCGCATATCCGGGAAGGCGTTCAGAATTTCTATATATGAAATCATAAACGTCAGAGCTGGCTTTTAAAGGGGAAGCGAAAGATGTTCCGCAACATTGGCAGCAATTGATTGTATAACTTGTGCCTCTGACAAAGCCATCATGATTTTGACAGGCAACACTGATTCCCCCCCCGCAGAGGATACATTCGTCTATTTCCATGAAGTGTGCTTGTTTTTCAAGTTGAGAACCGTCAATGCATTCATAAGCGGCGAGGGAGATATAAAAATCAACACAATTTATCCTAGCTTACTTGTTTCCTTTTATCTTTCCATTTGCGCGAAAAAAATAGGCGCATCGCTGCAAAGTCGGCTTCATTCAAACAAATCCCAGAAATCAGACATGAAACAATTAATATCCAGTAAAGCGAGAAGTCAACCTTCGTGCCGTTCCAAGCCAATGCAGTGGCGCCAAGAACACATAGCAAACCGGCTCCCCAAGCGAACCAAAGTCTTGGCGAAAAATGAATTGGTAAGGTTTTAGAAATAAGGCGATTGTATCCAAATAATCCGCAACAATTCAGTACGACAATGACGAGACCAATAACGTTACTCGGCAGATCAATATATAGAGTCAACCATACGCCAAACAATAAACTCAGGTCCCACAATACGTTGCCTATCAGGAAAGGCTTTTCGAGGCCACGTACCACGACTACGATGGAAAACACCCATGTACTCATTTTCAGATAATCAGCTACTAATAACAATTGAAATATTCCAAGCGCGGGCATAAATTCCGTCGAATAGAACATCGAAATTATCCAGGGCTTAATAATCGTCATCAGTACAATCAACGGCGTCATCGCCATAATTGTTAACTTCCCTACATGCTGGATCAGTTCAACTTGTTCTTTGTCAGCCATTGAAGACAACTTGGGCAAATAATAGGTACCGAATGCATTCAATATCAATCCGACATAGGTTAATCCAAGGCTCCATGCCACATCGAAATACCCAGCTTCGTTGATACCACGATAGCGAGCAATGAGGACGCGCGCTGCAAACAGGGTCAGACTTGCCACCACTCCAATGACCGCCATGGTTCCCGCCAAGCGGGCAAATCGCCGAAAACTATCCATTGTCCAATAAGGACGCACTGCAAGATCCAAACCCCAATCGGCCCGCCAAATAAAATAAATTGCCGCGATTGATGAGACCAAACCGACCGCCAGCATCAAGAGAATGAAGCCGGAAAAGTCTCCTTGGGAAACCAGCGAGGCAACTGGATATGCCGTCAATGCGGCGACAACTGCGCCGAGAATCTGCGCCAATGCCAAGCGCCCTATCGCGCGCATTCCGTTCAACAGTGCAATGAGGTAATCGCGAAATATGCTAATTGCGACCGGCACTGCAAGGAGCGCAAAAATATGCGCATTCAGGGTTCCGATCCATAAGGCCAATCTTGCCGACAATAGAATCATGCCAAGCGTGACACAGCCACCTAACAACAAATAGGTGACGGCAACGGTACGCATGAATTGAGACCGTTCTTTTCCGGAAAGCTGGCTAATACCGCGAATGAAGGACACCGCGCCGCTACAGGTACCAATTGTGACGGCCGATTGCTGGCACTGTCGAAGCAATGACCAAGCTCCGACACCAACCGGCCCGGTGAACATTGCAATGATTTTTACGGTGATCGCAGTCACCAGCAAGTTTGCAACTGTCGCGCTTCCCGTTTTGAAAGCCGCTACGATCAGTTCGAGCATTGATTACTCACCATAGCGATGACAAAAATAATAATCGCTTCCATTTTTGCTCACTTTCCCTACTTATTGCGCTCAATGTTGTATGTGTAAGCAATTTTTGGTCTCGTCGACGACGGGTCAATATCGACAACCTCATCAAGATCGCTGACATCCTTCTTTGATTACTCCTGCAAGGAAAGTCTCAACACTGAAAATGTAAGTGCTGATAACTTAAAGGAGCCATACCTTGACATGCTCCGCTTTCAGGAACGCAATATCACATCTGGGCTTCGCGTCGACAAAGCAATCAAAAGAACGCTCGATAGTCCTGAAGTGCACCTACGGATTCTACAAAAACTGCCGATGCGCAACTGTTAACATGAACGTCACGCATCCAGGTTCAAATCTAAGGAATTGTCGATCGTTTCCAATTGGAAAAATCAATGTCGCTTTTATTTCTTAACGTGATCAAGCTTGTCGCTTAAAAACCATTTTCGTGCCGGACAGATCGATCACATCATCGAATTTCAACAACCGCGCATTGGCGCCAATCGACGTTCCATTTACCAAAGGAAAAGACGCCCCTTCCACATGGGTAATGAAGTAACCCTGCTTGCGATGCGTAATAACCGCGACTTGTACTCCTGGTCGTCCCACGGTGGTCAATGGTTTGCCTAGCGTAATTTCCTTGCCGCTGCTGGGGCCACTCAACACCCTGATATTCGCAATTTGTTGTGACGCACCATAACTATCGGTATTCTGGGACTCGGTGACAGGCTGATCTGCATTTTTGACCAAGCGGTCACGCGCACGGTTTTCCTCGACCCCTTCACTGACAAACCTGATCTTGTAGGGCGCCAGGTAAATCACGTCGTTTTCCTGCAAAAAATGCTTTTTCACAGGCTGACCGTTGACCTGGGTGCCATTGGTGCTATTCAAATCTTCCAGGAAAAAGTCATTGTTCATTGCAACAATGACTGCGTGCTCACCACTTATTGCCACATGATCAATGACCAAATCATTATTGGATCGTCGTCCTATGGTGCTGCGCTCTTTGGTGAGCGGCACCTCCTTCAAAGTCGTACCGTCCACGGTAAGAATAATCTTCGCCATTCATTTCTCCAACTACTTCACAAGTCTTTTACCACGCAACACTTTGGTCTTGTCGCTGATCCAATTCAGCGCTCGTTCCGGCAATTTGCTGGCACTGACTTGGTTTGATTGCACCGTAATCAAAATAACCGATGTATTATCCCGCCCCCCGTTCTTGTTCGCACGTGCCACCAGGGCATCACAGGTCAACTCGAGGTCGGAGGCCGTCTTGTTCAGGATTTCCCCAATTTCCTGCATGGATAACATATCCGACAGCCCGTCGGAGCACAGCAGATAAAGGTCGCCACTCTGCGTAAGGTGGTCATGAATTTCGACCTCAACCAGGTGATCGACGCCAACCGCCCGCGTAATCAAGTTGCGGTTGGACGAAAAACGCGCCAATTCGGGGTCTATCATTCCTGCATCAATTTGTTCTTGCAACAGGGAATGGTCGCGCGTGATCAAGGCTAGTTCGCCACGCCGCAGCCGATAGACCCGAGAATCGCCAACATGCGCAACGGTCAGTTTATTCTGATGAAACACGGCTGCCACCAAGGTGGTGCCCATGCCGCTGAACTGCGGTTCGGCGCGTGCAGCGTCCAGAATCGCTGAATTAGCACGCTCAACCGATCCCACCAACAATTGCTGAATATATTTGCTCTGATTGGAGCGCGCAACCCAGTCGTTGGATCGCAACTGCCCTTCCACAGCTTCTTTCAACGTCGATGTCGCGATGGAACTCGCCACCTCTCCTGCGTTATACCCGCCCATCCCATCGGCAAGAATCACCAACCCATATTCATGATTATGGGCAATCGAATCCTCATTATGCGAGCGGACTAAACCGGTATCGGTTTTTGCGGCGATCTGAAGCTCGACATGGTATGCCATAGACGTTAGGTCAAGAGTTCGATATCAAAAGAGTATGGAAGCATATGTGATTCCTAGCGTTAACTTTGGGAAATAATAATATCATTTCCAAGGTGCCATAAACCTGTGGATTTGCATCAACATCGACCATGTGAGTCGAATTTTAACTGCCAACGCCCCACAGTCCGCGATTAATACTCTTTTTTCGCGCGCCAAGCGCCTATTCCAGCTGCGCCAATCGCGCAAATTGCGCCCGAAATACTCACTCGAATCGCGTTTCCGATAAGAGAAAATTGCTCGTTTGGCAGATTCTCGCTCACCCAAGTGTGGATCGCCACGTCGGAAATAAACATTTCCCCGCCAAGGTAACCTAGCAATGCGGCACCCAATACGATGAAAATCGGGAATTTCTTCATGATTTTAAGTACGAAAGTGCTCCCAAACACGATCAACGGAACACTCAAAACCAGGCCGGCAACCAGCAAAAGCAAATTGCCGCGCGATGCCGCTGCTACTCCGAGAACGTTATCGAGACTCATCACCAAATCGGCCAGCAAGATGGTCCTGATCGCTGCACCAACCGTGGCGCCGGTGTCGACATTACCCGTTCTATGCTGATGTGCCATTAATTTCACTGCAATGTAAAACAGCAGAATTCCACCGATTATCTTCAGGTACGGCAGGACCAGCAATTTGATGGCAAAAATGGTGAGTATTGTTCGCATTGCAATGGCGGCTGCACTACCAAAAACGATGGCCGCGCGTTGCTGCTTTGCGGGAAGTGCGTGTGCGGCGAGGGCGATGACTACCGCGTTATCACCTGACAGAACGATGTTGACCAACATGATATTGATCAGCGAAGTCCAAATGGTTGGTGAACTGAATAATTCAATAACGTTCATAGCCCCAAGACGGCAGGTGAAATTGATTGAGCAAGCTTCAAAACACTACGGGGGGCTAAGCCCCCCGTAGTGTTTCAATCCAGCGTGGCGATTTTTCTGTAATCGCCACCGTTCATTTATTACAGAATGGATTTCAACAGACGTGCCATTTCGGATGGATTTTTTGTGACTTTGATGCCGCAAGCTTCCATGATTTCCAACTTCGCTTGCGCCGTATCGGCACCTCCCGAAATCAAGGCACCGGCATGGCCCATGCGCTTGCCTGGTGGCGCAGTTACGCCGGCGATGAAGCCAACTACTGGCTTCTTCATGTTGTCCTTGATCCAGTATGCCGCATTCGCTTCGTCCGGTCCGCCAATTTCACCGATCATGATGACCGCATCGGTATCTGGATCGTCGTTGAAGGCTTTCATGATGTCGATGTGCTTCAAGCCATTGATTGGGTCGCCGCCAATACCGACTGCCGACGATTGGCCCATGCCCAATGCGGTCAATTGACCGACCGCTTCGTAGGTCAGGGTACCCGAACGGGAAACCACGCCGATACGGCCCTTCATGTGGATATGGCCAGGCATGATGCCGATTTTGATTTCATCTGGCGTAATCAGACCTGGGCAATTCGGTCCAAGCAGCAGTGTTTTGCTGCCCGACTTAGCCATACGGTCCTTCAAGGCCATCATGTCGCGTACCGGGATGCCCTCGGTAATGCAGATCGCCAAGTCCAACTCGGCTTCCACCGCTTCCCAAATTGCCGCTGCAGCACCGGCAGGCGGCACGTAGATGACGGAAACATTGGCGCCGGTTTTCGCTTTGGCTTCAGCCACATTGGCGAAAATCGGAATGCCTTCGAAGTCTTCGCCAGCCTTTTTCGGGTTGACGCCGGCGACGAAGCAGTTCTTGCCGTTCGCGTAATCGCGGCACATGCGGGTATGGAATTGGCCGGTCTTGCCGGTAATGCCTTGTGTTACAACTTTTGTGTCTTTATTGATCAGGATCGACATTTTTGTTCCTTGTGCGATTATTGTCCGTTAGCCGCCGCAACGACCTTCTGCGCGGCTTCTTCCATCGTGTCGGCCGCGATGATCGGCAAGCCGGATTCGGCCAGCATTTTCTTGCCCAAATCCTCGTTGGTGCCCTTCATACGAACCACCAGAGGCACCTTCAGCGATACCGCCTTGGAAGCGACAATCACGCCTTCGGCAATCACGTCGCACTTCATGATGCCGCCGAAGATATTGACCAGGATCGCTTTCAATCCCGGATTCTTCAACATGATCTTGAATGCTTCAGTAACCTTTTCGGCTGTAGCGCCACCGCCGACGTCCAGGAAGTTGGCAGGTTCGCCGCCAAACAATTTGATTGTATCCATCGTGGCCATTGCCAAGCCGGCACCGTTCACCAGGCAACCGATATTGCCGTCGAGCGAGATGTAAGCGAGGTCAAATTTGGAAGCTTCGATTTCAGCTGGATCTTCTTCGTCCAGATCGCGGTAGGCGACGATTTCAGGTTGGCGGAACAAAGCATTCGCATCGAAATTGAATTTGGCATCCAGTGCAATGACTTTGCCGGAACCGGTCAAAATCAGCGGATTGATTTCAGCCAACGATGCATCGGTTTCCCAATAGGCTTTATACAAACCTTGCAATTGAGTGCGCGCATCAGCGATCGACGCGGCGGGAATGCCGATTTTGGTGGAGATCGAATCGGCTTCTGCATCGGTTAAGCCGACGGACGGATCGATCGCAATTTGATGGATCAATTCAGGATGCTTTTCAGCGACTTCTTCGATGTCCATCCCGCCTTCGGACGATGCCATCAAGACTACGCGTTGGCTGACGCGATCGGTCACCATACTGACGTACAGTTCTTTCTTGATATCAGCGCCTTCTTCAATCAACAGACGGCGGACTTTTTGACCTTGTGGGCTGGTTTGATGAGTGATCAACTGCATGCCCAGGATCGCTTCTGCGTATTCCCTGACTTGTTCAAGCGTCTTGGCTACCTTCACGCCGCCGCCCTTGCCGCGACCACCTGCATGGATTTGCGCCTTTACCACCCAGACCGAACCGCCCAGTGTTTCAGCAGCCTTGACTGCTTCATCGACTGACAGACACGGAATACCGCGTGGTACCGTGACCCCGAACTTGCGGAGGATTTCTTTGCCCTGATACTCATGGATTTTCATGCGAGCTTCCCTTCAAACGCTTATTGTCAAAAATTTATTGGAGTAACAATTTGGAGTAACTAACTGGATTCAAACACTGGATTCAGATTTTACTGCCTGTGGATCCGCCCACCGCGGATAGTACTTTGCGACTGCCGCTCCATCAGAGCGCAGCGCATGGCAACGGTCGAGCTGAAACGGCTTTCGTTCTTCTCCGGCGATGTTCGAACCCTGGTGCGGATCGAATACTTCACCGGCAAATGCTTGAATAGCAACGGTTGGCAGAACCAGTGCTAATTCGGTTATATGCGTGCAGCCCAAAACATCGCCAAGATTGGCTTGAAGAGCCTTGCGAAAACCCCTGATTAAATTCAAACCGACCAATTTTGAATAGGCTGGGCCAATCGTGTCGCAATACCCGGGATAGGGCACTCGGTCAGAGACTGCCTCGGCAGCAACAATGTTGAATTGCGTATCGATTGTCACGCGCAAGAACAAGTCATGCACCGGCATGCCAGCCGGCCGCATGCCGGAAGCCAGCATGGCGTCGCGCGTCTTGATGTCGGAAATGTGGGCGTCGATATCCCATAGACCATCGTCGCGCGCAAAGGCGTCGATCTGAATGGCGCGACTATGCTTCAACGCGCGTTGGGATATCGGTAATGACAGGGGCATAAGGACCAATGCCGGTGATGCAACAAATAAGGATGCTGCATTTGCGTGTTGTTACCGCAGCTTCTACGGCAACAGCCGCTCATGCGGCGCTGCAAAAACCCCGAAATTGTAGCACAGGTAGGTCCCCCTCACCAATTTCTACACCAGCTGAAGGCGGCCAAGCACTTACCCAGCCTATACTGGGTATAGGGAATTGCCGTGATCCAAATTGGTAATCCGGGCTTGAATCCGGATCTATTCGTCACCCTGCTCCAAATCCTTGAGCGCTGCCTGGATAGCGCGATGAGAAAAGCCGCGTTGTTGTAAAAATCGCATGCATTTGGCGCGCTCGCTTGCATCTTTCGGCGCCGTTTCATACTTGCGCCGCAAGACAGCGATAGCGCGCGAACCCTCATCTTCAGCAAGATCAGACTTGATACCCGTAAGGGCATCGCCCTCTATGCCGTGACTTTGCAATTCCATCAAAATGCGACTATTGCCGAAGCGAGGCGAAC
>Ga0302309_10002905_pt1 | contig 13756 bp, 12 predicted proteins | sample III_Palsa_N1_1_FD_200453 | JGI IMG/M metagenome (GOLD analysis project Ga0302309, IMG submission 200453) | Peat permafrost microbial communities from Stordalen Mire near Abisko, Sweden - III_Palsa_N1_1 | ecosystem: Environmental > Terrestrial > Soil > Palsa > Peat permafrost | place: Sweden... | reverse complement strand
AGTGCAAGTCTGGATTGAGATAGAGTCAAAATGTCAGCGAGCTTCGAAGATGAACAGGTACATAAGACAAGTTTAACGATGATGTTTGTTAAGCAGAGTGACCAGACATTGCTATACTAGTTCTTTTTCACCCAGTCATGATAACCACAGTTTACACCACTGTCTACAGCAAGTTCCCAGCTGTATTGCTAAAAGCAACTCTGCTTGTTGACAACTGTCTATTATCAGACTAACTAACTAACTAACTTTACTTCCAAACCACTACTGTTATCAGTGGTATTGCTATCTTCTGCTCTATTAGCATTAGGAACGATATGTGTGATAGAACAAAATGATTATTTATAATCTAAATAAACTGCCTACATAAAGATCTAGTAAAGCGACAACCTAACAGACACCACAGACAAAACAGAATGACCTCGTCACCATCATCATCAGTTAAATCCCTAGTTCAGCTGGTGAAGCAGAAGGTGAGTGTGGCAACAGTCAAGCGGTTTCTGAGTGACAACGACAGCTGTCCTGATGTCGACAGGGTCAACATCAACGAAGCTGACTGCGATGGCAATAACGTGACGGCTTTGTACTATGCGTGTGAGGATGGTAACAATGACTTGGTCGAACTGCTGCTGGCACATCCCAACATTGATCCTAATGCGGCTGGTGAGTATGGTGATACACCGTTGACCATTGCATCTAACGACGGTCGAGGTAAGATAGTGAAGCTGCTACTTGCTCACCCAATGATTGATGTCAATAAGAGATGTGTTAACGGTGCTGTTCACTCACCATTGGTTGCTGCTTGCACCCAGGGTCGATTGGGTGTTGTCAAACTGCTGCTTGCTCGTCCAGACATCAATGTCAACATGAACGCTGGTGAGGGTAAGGATGATGTGGACACGGCACTCCACGCCGCCTGCACTTTCGGTTACGTCGGGATCGTGACCGAGTTGTTGGCACACCCAGACATCAACGTCAACATCCGTGATGAACACGGCCGTACCCCACTCTTCCTTGCTTGTGACAACTATCGTCTCAGCATCATCAAACTCCTGTTGTCTAGGACTGATATCGACGTCAACTTGACTGATAGTCAAGGTCTGACCTCGATCAATGCAGTTAAGAAGATGCATCAGAACTATGTTGACAACAAGCTCGAATTCACCGCGCCTGGTAAGCGACTTCATAACATAATCTCCGCTCTCACTGCTGACCCACGTGTGAGTCAGAACGTGTAATGAAGTAAGTAGATATGTATCAGTATACAACCTATGGTTGTATATGTGTTAGTATACGATAGCATTGATAACGGCATTGGAGCTACCAAGAATATCTCTAGTGAAGTTATGAGGTGTGTGGCAATATTAACTTGTGTATTCATCCCTTTTATCATGTTAACCTTTCTGAGAAAGATTATAATCGTCTAACTATTTGACAGTCTTGATATCGCTAATAGTAGCCTCTGTAACATAGCGGATCACTTTGCTATAAACAACTGTTCTCGATAATCCAACACTCGAAGTTAGTAGAATTAACTCTGACCACTGGGACTTTACACTAGGAATGTTGAACTTACGGCTTTTGAGAGACGTAAGAGTAATCACCAACTTACGCCTGTATATTAACAACTTCAGCTAGCGATGCTTCTCTCGCAGTTACCACTATAAACTAGACTAACAACAACTGAGTTACTGTTATCATGTAATCTGAGGTGGCAGCTGTTCTAATTCTATTTCATTGTTGAACTCAGCGGATATAGTAAACTTGGTTTACAACAGTAACAGAGACAGTAGTAACAGAGACAGTAGTAACAGAGACAGTAGTAACAGAGACAGTAGTAACAGAGACAGTAATAACAGAGACAGTAGTAACAGAGACAGTAGTAACAGTATAAGCACTGGCAGTAGCTACATCTGTAGTTGTAGCGCTGTTGGTGGACGGTATCTGACTGCGTTGATTACACTGTGAACACACTCTGAATATCTGCAACTTATCAACTAATGCTGTAGATCTGGTCTGCTACAGTTTTACGACTAACTCTAACTCTAACTAACTTATATAGACTGATGTTAAAATTGCAAGTTGAACTCACAATAAAAGGATGGATGAACAGGAGTTGTTTCCTCAGCAATTTGCTGAGCAATTTGCTCAGCAGTTCAATCTAGGAGTTCAGAACAGTAATAGCATAGCTAGGGCAGCTGAGAAACCCAAGTCATCTTTTAAGTTAATCGAAAAGATCCGCAGTGGTCGAGTAGACGTCAACGTGGTATTATGGCCAGATGATAGAATTTTCTTTGTAGCCTTGCGCAACAAGAACATGCTGCTATTGCAATTCTTGTTATCACAGACCAACTTGGAGATCGACCAAAGCAAGCTAGAATTGCTTCTGCCCAATTTCTTTAGCGATTATAATAGCGGACGTGATGATGAGATTATACTGCTATTAGCCAATAGTTCTTTGGTAGCTGTCCCATTGTTGAATTTGGCCATCATCAACCGCTGGTTGACAGTGGTACCTGAACTAGTGACTGCTACCAGTCAGCAACAGTACCTGACACAGCCTGATCGATATGGTAAAACAGCTCTAGACTATGCTTATGTTCCTGGTTTGAATAGTATGATCAAGCTCTTGCTACTAAACAATACTGTCAAGAATATTCAGATCAAGAACTATGATTGTAATATAGATAGACTGTTTAGACTGATGGCTGACAAGCCAGACGAAACTAGAAAATGCTGGTTGTTGGAGGCAGATTTAGCTATGAGTAAGGCCTGTCTGATCTTGGCTTATGTTATGGCTATAAGAGAAGGTCGTTATAAGATTACTAAGCCCAACAGCCGCCGAGGACGTTACTTCAATATCTTACTGGGGTTACCTGATGAGACGATAGAAATTATTTTACTACGACAACAGTCAGACAAGCGTGATCGTATTTGTAAACAGACCTTAAGCCTGGTGTTGCAAACACAATCCCGACAGTTCTTCGATTGATAGCCTATTAATCATCATCTACTACTCGAAGTAGTAGACACTATATGATGCGGTCTGCATTTGCAGACTGCCATCACCGCCATCATTACCATCATTGTCAGCGCCACTAGTTATCAAACAAGGTGAATTTTCTTTAGTTTTTGAAGTGAAAGCACCACTCTACTCATTATACGCACTTATCTGATCCAGGGAGTGTTCCTCGGTAGAGGCACTATCGAATGGTTCCTCCAGCAGTATGGTGTTGATTTTGATGACATGGTGAGTGACTTCGAACTCGCCCGTCTTGCCAACCTTGTAGTTAAGGGTAACATCAAAGATCCCAAGGGTAGTGTCTCGTTCATCGACCAATCCTTTGGAGTTCACTATAACTTGCAAACTGATATGTTTGTTGTTGGTTTCACCATTGGAAGTAGTGATGAACTGATTGGAAAGGTCGCCACTACCAACCAGCTGAAGTCTAGACAAGATTTCATTTACAATCTTGGCGCTTTCGGTGCCAGTCCAGATGAGGTTGAAAAGGTCACCACTTTGTACATCCTTCTCAAGTAAGATTGGGGGTCACCAGTAGTGACTGGTGGTAATGAGACTTTAGGGTTATGATCTAAGATCATAACAGTGTAGGGGCTACGAGATAAACCTGGCTTCCACTTTTTTCCCAAATAAACCATTATCAAGCATGTTTGAAGCCTTTCTAGTTCAGGGAATTCCTGTTAGCAAGTCTGTTATTACTTCCTTCCTCAGGAAATACAAGATTGTATTCAATGAACATGATGATCCACTCAATCTTGCTGACTTGGCTACAGAAAGATTCGAGCTTGAGAATGAAGGCTCCGCATCGTTTAGTGCTCCCTACTTTGCAGTATGGTATGACTCCCAAACCCGCCAGTTCATCCTCGGCTTTAGTGTTGGAAAAGCTTCATATTCTAGTGGTGAACACATGGTCAGAGAACTTGCCACCAGCGATCAGTTAAAGACGAGGAGAGATTTCATCTACAACCTTGCCACCTTCAATATCAAACCAGACGAGATTGGTGATGTTACCACTTTGTATCTTGTCATCCAGTAAGAAGGAGTAATTGTTGTTATCTAGGATAACAAAGGTAAGTTTAGACCTTTACAACTATCACTGCCACAACAAACCACAAGAGACAAACTTGAGAGTGTTTCTATTATGTTTATCCTTTGAGTGATCCGTTCAACAAGAAAATTATTGTTAGCAGTGAGGTAGACTGGTGCTTTTTCTGTTTCGAGTCACGTCACTTGTCATTGGCAACGTCAGATAGTAGAAAGAGTATATCACAAGACAAAATTGATGTTTTTTTGACTAAAAAGATCATCTATCATGCCTGAAGCCTTTCTGATCCAGGGAGTTCCTGTTGCTCGTAGTGTTGTTACGACTTTTCTCAGAAGGCGTGGAGTCGACTTTACTGAGCGTACTAGTCCAGATGAGATCGCTGAGCTTGCTAGAGACGAGGTCCTTCGTACTGACAGGCTTCTAAACCGGTTTCTTTTAATGACCCTGACTTTGGTGTTTGGTATAAGACCGAAACTGGTAAATTTATCCTCGGCTTTGGAGTTGGAAATAGTGTTCAGACACATGATAATCTTGAGCTTGAAGAAGTCATTACTACTGACAAGTTAAAAACAAGAAGAGACTTTATCTACAACCTTGCCGCCTTTGGTGTTAAACCAGACGAAATTGGTGACGCATCTATGTTGTATCTTCTTATCTTTTAAGAAGGAGTAGTTATTGTTATCTAGGATAACAAAAGTAAGTTTAGACCTTTACAACTATCACTGCCACAACAATGATGTTATTGGTAGCGATAATTTGCCACGTAGTGAAAATTATTGTATTACTTACCACTTGAGGTAGTAAGCAGAATTTAAACCTAAATTGTCAAGCTGAGGTTAGTTTAACCTACACAGTTACGACATAAATCTATGTTTAGATTTATTAGTAGTTTGTAGTAACGTCTATGTTTAGAACTATTGGTAGTTTCTAGCCGCACATTACAGTTAACAAACTTATTATAAGTTTGTACCATATGATAGAATTTCTAGTTTAACCTGCGCTAATCATTAGTGATGACCGAGTTACTGTACACTTAGTTAGCTGTGACTAGAAATGGTTAAACCATACGGTACTGGATGAAAGTTAGACACTTAATTGAGACAGTTACTAGAGTTATAACTTAGAGTAGAGTTATAACTTAGAGTAGAGTTATAACTTAGAGTAGAGTTATAACTTAGAGTAGAGTTATAACTTAGAGTCATAATTATAGTTATAGTAAGTACCATCAAATGATGGATATTACAACATATAGTCTAGAACTTAGACTGGCTTAAGCATAACGACAACTCTTTTAGCAGAGCTAGTATAAGTTTTAGTGGTTATGCTAGTTTAACAATAGTAACAAAAGCCAACATAGCAGTCCACTGTATGCTAGAAGTTTGTAGTGATAGCAGCTGTAACTTAGAACTATAACCTTATAACTAAGAAATAGATGTAGTAGATAATCTTACTTGGTAAGATTACATTTCCACAGAGATTTGTGTAACTAATCTCTCCTCTATTAACAACTATAGGCTTCCTTTGTTGTTACTGTGTAACAACTATTATAGTATAGTAATTTTACTACTTGATAGGTAATGTAATTGTATTACGTTTACTTCATTATGAAGTAAAAGCTTTGAGTTTAGAAGTACTACTTTCGTGAGATGAGCCGACCCATCTTATACTCTTTTTGGTACTGACGTTGTCCATTCTCATACCAACTTTCCCGCAGACCATCTAGCTTGCCATCTTTGTAGCTGAGTCGGTACTCAGGTTGTCCATTCTCATACCAAGCTTGCTGCAGACCATCATCCTTGCCATTTTTGTAGTTACGTCGGTACTTAGGTTGCCTTTGGGGATTATCATACCAACCTTCCTGCAGACCATCTAGCTTGCCATCTTTGTAGCTGAGTCGGTACTGAGTTTGTCCACTCTCATACCAACCTTCCCACATACCATCGTCCTCGCCATTTTTGTAGTTGTGTCGGTACTGAAGTTGCCCTCTCTTTAGGGAGGGATTATCATACCAAGCCTCCTTGTGAGAGTAGCCAGTTTTCTCACCGTTAACAGTTCGGTAAGCATTGAATTCTTTAACTTGCCCATGTAGTAGAGAATATGATTACCAAATGTTAACGTTACCCAGGCTACACCAGGATAGACCAGCAAAAACTCCACCATCACCACCTTCTCCACCTTCTCCACCTTCTCCACCTTCTCCACCATCACCACCTTCTCCACCATCACGTCTGCTATCGACTGTTGATAAGAGCGGTGAGAGAAGTTACGATGTCAGCAGGCAAGTTCTCTAGTGCAGGTTTGATGTATAAGTCATACATCATGGCATCTGAGGTCTCATAGGTGGGACGCCGAATACGGCCATCATCAGATGACAAGACGAGTAGACTGTCAACAATGTTGATGTCATGCTGATCCCACGACTTAAGTTGTAGCAGCTGAAGATAGTTCTTGACATGATTAAAGCCAGTACACAAACTATTATAGCTGAACTTCTGCCATGCATGATCATAGTAGTCACCATAGTATCTCTCAAGTTCACCATCATCACGACACCAGTTATCAGCCACTCCCTCAAAGAAGTAACACAACGATGCCCAACTTTTATCTTTAGGATCTGTACTACCACATCTATCCTTCCAAACAAGATTGATGACAGCAATATTTAACTTGTCTTCATTGACACCACTGTCATTATTAATAACGAAGTGCTTGAGCAGTTTGCTGGTCGCGTCTTTAGACACACAATGAGACTTGATTACAGACCACTGTTTCAAGCGCCGCTCTGGCAGCAGGGTAGCTGGCATCAATAGACTACGTGTCTGGAAGTTACTCTGCTGCATACAGAATAGATAGTAATCACGATGACTACGTTGTTGTTGCAGTAGCGCGGCAGTAGCCTGGACTTGATTACGGTACTTCTGTGTCACTGGTTGTGAGTCAACTGCCTGCAAGAACAACACTGAGTCATACAACACACCCTGTTCTTGATACTGCTTTGACAGCTTGTTGTAGTTGGCTACATCGTCGAAGCTGCCATCTGTCACCAAACCTACCTTACAGAAATCTTGCCAACGAACCTTATCGGGACTGTTCAGATCTTCATATGAGAAGCTGCCATAGTAGACAATTGGATTAGTCCATACTTTATACAGCTTCTCCAACTCACCATCAACAAACTCAGACCAAACATGCCTGTTAGGGTAGTTGTCATAGTTGACTTTGTTGCTGATGTTGTCATCAACATCATCACCGGTAGTCTCGACTTCAACTTCTTTAGCTTCAGCTTTAGTCTCGACTTCTCTAATCTCATCACGGGTAACCATGTCAACAATCACTACATCACTAATACCGTCAACAGTGGTTTTGTACTTGGACAATTGTGACCATGCCAGCTGCATGTCAGGAGGTAGCAGATTGTAGGGAAGAAGTGCCGTCCTAGTCACCTTGTCCTGTTCTTGATCACAAATCAGCAGGTACTTCAACTCTCTGACGTTGACTGTTTTTCTGGCTGCATCCACCCGTCTGCTGTAGTCAGTGTCTCTACCCCATGTATCGCTACTACTATTGTTGGTCTCGTTATGAGTTTCCTGGTTGCCAATCATAATAATGGTTTTTCAGCTGGTAGCGGGTGTCAAGATCAGTTATTGGATTGGGATTATTAAACTGCTGTCATAGTCTTGCTGTGTCGTTGACATTGTCCATGCATGAATAACACCAGTACAGGAGTCAAACGTCATATCAACATCGATTCACCATTAATTAGGGATAGTGACAGTGCTTATGCTTCTTATAAACTCCGTCTCGGTTCAAGTAAAATACCACAAATTCTATAGTAATGGACATTAGGAAGTCCAGTAAATCACAATCACTGCTTATTAACGATACGTTTTGAACTGCTAGTAAAGATCCGGAAAAGTCCACAATTGGCAGTTGAACCAAAGCTTACGGTCTCAAGTTCATTTCTGCTGTCTGTTATAGAATAGTTGTCACAGGTTGTTTGTTAGCCATTAACCTCTACCCTACTACCGCTCATATATTAGTTCATAAGGCTCTTGATTACTTATCCTTACGTTCCGCTTAAAAATTATTCCGGACAACAAATTGTTGTCATGTTGATATTTCGAGATCATATTGACTCTTCTCATGTTACTAACACAACCTTTACATTTTCACTACACCTTCCGATCGGAGACTCGTTATACTACAACAAACCTCATAATAAAGTTGTAACTCCAAGTTACAACAAACCAAGTAGCAAGAATAAAGAAGCAAACTAAACATCAGATTGACTGCTAGTCAGTGTCTGCTCACTAACTAACAATTTCCTATCACGTTCTATCCGATAGATAGATCTGTATTTGACACCAAAGTTTTCTTGTGTTACAACCTTGAATTGGGAGTCGATACTAGTCTCTTCGAGATAACTGTTATCGTAGCTATCTTTAGTATTGTTATCATATTCCCAGTGAATCTCTCGAAACATAAAGCCAATGGTCATTTTGAATCCGTCAATATTTGTCCTTGCTTGTTGATACTGTGTGCCAACTGGATACCACTTTTTGCGAATGTACTCGTACTTTTTCCCGAGGTCTTCTATGGACCACAGTTCATAAAGACGTGTCTCAAGACTTAAGCTCCACAGTATGTCCCTAAGCTGATAACTATACTTTTTTGACTCATTGCTCATAGACTTTGATGCGACAACACATCTGATATCACTATGAATATAGAAACTCTTTCTTCTCGTATACTCATCGAAAGATTCATTATCAACCTCGAAAGGTAAGTCCTTATACATGCTTTTTCGTTCAGACAGTGACCAGTATGAAACACCGCGTGGAAACACATAACTTAAAATATGTAGTCTATCGCCTCCTGATCTCAGCTTACGTCTTTTAATTTCGTAATTTGGTATGATAAAAGAGTAGTCATACAAGACATTGTCAACCTGTCACGACATCTTACCATAGCTCTTAAGTTCATCGTCAATATGGTCTTGCCTCATCTTAGACAAACCGTGTCGGCTAATCCAGGTTTTTAGTAATGCCTCATCGTCTTGTAGCCGAGTTGGCCACAAGTCTTTGGGTATCTCTAAGCAAATCTCCCTAAGTGTGTCGTTATCGAGTTCTGTCAGGATATACTTGCATTGAGAATAGTTGAGCAAGAGCCGTCTAACACAGTCTTTGAAATATTTATCGTCTCCAAGGAATATCGAGGCCCTCAAACAGCTCTCGATATACTGAGGTTGATCCACCCTACCAGCAACAAAGTTCAGATAATCAGCTAAGCCCACTGCATCCACTCTGTCAGTTGGTGGTAACTTTTCTCCTTCTCCTTCCTCTTCTCCTTCTTCTGACTGTTTACTACTCTTACTCTCTTGATCTCTCCGGAATACATTGGAAAACAAGTCTGCATAGACAGTGTTCGTCAAGTCCTTCTTGTTAATTAGTTGTTTGACAGTCAAGGAAACATAGTCTGTATTGGTAGAGGCCATTGTTGTGTTGTTAGACTAGGGTATTTATTAGTGGTTAAACGTCATTTATTCATTTTACTTGTTAAGCTAACGAGCCAGGACAAAGAAGTTATTTAGATACATACTAGTTGGTAATGACTCCATAGGTTAGGTGACAGTAGAACTATTCTTACCTGATACAGTCAGTGGTTAATTGTTAATTGTTATCATTGATAAGTTCGTCTATTGTTAATGACGCTTAGATGGTGTTACAACCTGAAGTTGTAACTCCAACTTCCTATAAGCAGTTGATGACGGTGATAACTATTAGTCAGAGACCAACAATTATAGATCAACTACAAATGTTGATGTACTAGTCAGTGGATGTAGACGTTAATGACTTTAACTTAAGGGTATATATACTATAATAAATAATGACAGAAGCGGAAGTTAGTAATTGGTCTAGTACCAATTTCTGGTTATGTATTGTGGGATTACAAGTAACGTCTACGATGTTGGGTTGGACAATGAAAAGTCTACAGAAATCTGGAAAGACTAACAAGTCTAGTAGTTACGGCAATGATAGTGGTACTGATATCAATTATGTGACAGTATTACAAGACAACAGTGGTGTTTGGTTGCGTCCAATTGGTGGTAGTGACTGTGATGTTGTCACCAACCAAGTCCTGCATCAACATCATTCTATTGTGAACAGTTTGTACATCCTGTGTGTGGCACCAGTACTAGAAGAGTTGGTGTTTCGCCTAATTCCATACTGGTCACGAGCACCACCGTCCTTAGCCATGTTAATAGCTGGACCTATCTTCGGATTGTGTCACTTGATCAATTACCGTGTTTTCAACAAGCAATTGGTAGGTGGTGGTGGCCTGGTCAGTGCCCCAACCATGATGGCTCTCAATCAAGCTGTCAATACTAACTTCCTCGGACTAATTCTTTATCTGACCTTGCAACGTTACCAGCGTAGTTATATTCCTATTTTAGTCCACAGCACCAACAACTTTCTCGCTTACTTAACAACAACAAGATGACTATAAAGTGTGATGAAGCTGATCATGTTGTTGTCATCATCAATATCATCGTTGTTGTAAGTTCAACTTACAACTAGACCCTAGGCTAACAGCAGTTATTATTCTGATACTATAGTTGTTTTGTAGATATCACGTTACTACAGATTCACCAGAGTCTGACTCAGCAGGAATATGGTAGTGGCCTCTTATACTCGAACAGAATCCAACTCACTGATCTGGATAACTCTATATCAAGCTTTTGACTATTCAACTTGGTTGAAGTCTCCAACCAAATCAGAACCTCAACCAAATTGAAGTTCTTCGACAGACTAAAAGTTGCTATCTATGGCCTCTCTCACTGTAATTGTGGCAGGCAACTACATTCTGTTGCAGTCTTGGCAAGCCGAGATCACAGAGTCTAAAGCTAGTGATCTAGTTAGGTTTCTACTGCAACTGTCACCTGAATCACCACTAAAACACTATCATGGTGCCTACATCAAGTACAACTTCATCATTAACCAAGATGGGTCTCTAGAAGTCTATAGTTCGAATAAGCCGTTCTACACCGGTTACGCCCGGAGATCAGCTGATCGACGTGACCTTGTCACTTTCAATGCTTACGTGGAGGAAAGTCGTCATCGTGATTATTACGATGATAACAGCACAATCAAGAAGGTATGGGTCAGCTTCTTTGAGAACAAGCAGTACAACCAGGGTGATATTGAGCCTGTGATTGTTATACCTAATACTCCTGAGGCTGTCATTCTCAACAACTATATTGACATGTTCCATGATCATGATCATGATGAGTTTAGCTCGCCAGTACTGAGAGTTCACAGTGACATGACCACTTACCTGGAGTTGTTCAAGGCTGAACGTTTCGAAATATTTGGACGTCTCAGGCTTGTCAAGACCAGTTACTGGCTGCCAATGATCGCCGACGGGTTACAAGTGTTGAATGGCGACGATAAGACCTACACTATGAACTACTTCGCCGGTGAACTTAGTGGTCTCTACAAGATCGATTCCTTTTTTAAATACACCCGCAAGTGGTATCGTGCCGGTCAAGTCAACGACTACTACTACACTTACGATAAGCGTCATCAGTACGTGTCACTTATTGGTTTCGCTTGCCCCCAACGTGGTTATAAGTACGAGTTTCATATCAGTCTGGATCACTCGATCTATCTGTACTTGTCTGAGGATGACATGAATGACTACAGGAGCTATAAGCTTTACGTTGGTGATGGACCACCATACAAATTTAGACTACAGCGTCATTATCATCATCATCATGAGGGGCAGGAGGAGCCGGAGTTGGGTGACGAGGTAAATCTTCTGACATTTACCTACGACGTTGAGCCCGCAGTTGCTATCGACAGCAGTCCTTCTGTCCTCAGAGTCACCATTCTCTACCGCAACGTTGAGATTGATCACCAAAACTTTGATGTCCACTCAGGGCTTCCACTGTCCTTCCAACCTCCAGCGTACTTAGAGGAGTCGATGTGAGATCACTGGTGGCGGTGGCACCACAACTGTTGCTAGTGACAGTATCATCATTGTCATCTCAGATGGCAATAGTTATAAGGGATCTGATGCGGATAGTTGTTGTTACCACTAGATCATCTTATAGTCTCTACATGTAGACAGTAGGTCTACTCTTACTACTATATTTGCATATAGAGGCTGATTGAACAAGTTAGCCACTGCTATTTCTTATGGCAGATTCCAAGAGGATCGTTGTCAGTGTAAGTGTTGATATCAGTGTCAGATCATGTCTCCAGTTTCCGGCGTGTATGAGTAACGAGACATATAAGGTTTCTTCCCAGCTGGCGTGTGAAGTTCGGCTCCGTACTGGTACAATTGATCAGGACCTCTTACATGAATCCACGCGGTTTGCCCATCCCTAAGATCGGCAATGTCAATTAGGGTTCCGTCAACTTCCTTGACGGTCATGAAGCCACTGTGGTTGAAGATCTGAGAATAGTGACCTTCTGTATGCAGGTCTGCGTAAACAGCTTTAGGGGTAATTTCTATTGTGACACTTGGACTGTTAATAGTAGTTACGTCACCTCTGCGTTCGACTTCAGCACTACCAATCATTCCACTAAACATACTGTTTGAAGGTTTGCGCTCCTCCTCACGATAAAGCGGTTGAGTGAATTTGTTGACTAGCCAGCTTGCCATGATTTTCTATGCTTTAAAAAAATCTTCAGTTAGTATAGGTAACAGTTGAAGTTATAGTAGAGTCGCCGAGAGATGTTGTCAACTTCTCTACTATATAAGATTCTCTAGCAGGAGCTTGGTGTATCAACCCCTATTAGCAACTCTATTATATAAAATTTGTAATGTGAGATTACTCTTAATGACTCAGCCGCTAGGTAGAGTGCCAACTACATGTGGTATGTGACAAGTCATCATGTAAAATCTTGCAACTATGGTTAGATGATAAGAGTAATTTTACACGGCGGATGTAGTCTAGTTACACTACTTATTATGTGTTATGATAACACATAAATAGTTATGCTATGGTTACTATGAGGTAGCTGCCCATACGCCACTGTTAATGAGAGCGCGCTTCAACCCCTCACTGTCTGTCCCTTTCAGTGTACCTAGCTCAAGTTTGCTCCCTCGTTCCCTATTAATAAGGGAATAAGAAAAAGTCTGCTTGCCTACACTCTCAGTCGACAGACTCAGGTTGTCATTAGGGTCATGATGTCGGTAACACGAAGACAATAGTTCGCTACTGAGCCATTGGTAGGAAACTCATGCTGGGGAAAAGAATTTGACTTACTAGTCATGATTTTGACACTTTAGTAGGCTGCTGTGTAATCTACACTATTCATTTCCTTTCTGTTTCACTTGTGTCGTAACATCCAACACGACTACTATAACACGACTGCTATAACACGACTACTATAACACGACTGCTATAACACGACTGCTATAACACGACTGCTATAACACGACTACTATAACACGACTGCTATAACACGACTGCTATAACACGACTGCTATAACAAGACTACTATAACACGACTACTATGACACGACTACTATGACACGACTGCTATAACACGACTACTATAACAAGACTACTATAACACGACTACTATAACAAGACTACTATAACACGACTACTATAACAAGACTACTATAACAAGACTACTATAACAAGACTACTATAACAAGACTACTATAACAAGACTACT
>Ga0302309_10002902_pt1 | contig 13775 bp, 11 predicted proteins | sample III_Palsa_N1_1_FD_200453 | JGI IMG/M metagenome (GOLD analysis project Ga0302309, IMG submission 200453) | Peat permafrost microbial communities from Stordalen Mire near Abisko, Sweden - III_Palsa_N1_1 | ecosystem: Environmental > Terrestrial > Soil > Palsa > Peat permafrost | place: Sweden... | reverse complement strand
AAGAAGTCCAGGTGTTTTTGCTCAAAGGCAAAGGCAATGGGGTCGCCTACGCCCAGGTATTTGTAGTTTACCATTCCTGTAAGTACAAGGGTTACTACTATGTACAACACTGTGCAAATGCCAAGGGCATACATCATGGCGCGGGGCAAATCCCTTTGCGGGTTTTTGCATTCCTCGGCAGTGGTAGATATGGCGTCGAAGCCAATGTAGGCAAAGAACACAGCGGATACGCCTTTTAGTATGCCAGAAATGCCATTGGGTGCAAAAGGTTTCCAGTTGACGGTGTCTATATAAAAAGCCCCTACAGCAATTACCACCAGGATAACGCAAAGCTTTATTGCTACCATAATATTGCCCGCTGTTTTCGATTCCTTTATGCCGATATATACTAGGGCTGTAATAAGAGTAGTAATACCAAGGGCAGGCACATCTGCTATTAGCCTAAGGCCGCCTATTGCCGGGGCTTTTACCCATGCCTGGTAATACAATTGCAGGTGTGGTTGCAGGGTGCCAAATAAATGTCCCTGCTTTAATAATACATCAGCTTCTTTATGGCCTCTGTATGCGGAAACAAAATCTACCGAGAGGTATTCGGGAAAAGAAATGCTGAAGGACTGGAGAAGCGACGTAAAATAGTCTGACCAGGAAATGGCTACGGCAATGTTCCCGATGGCATATTCCATCAATAAGTCCCAGCCGATAATCCAGGCGGCAAGTTCCCCAAACGCAATATAGGCATAGGTATAAGCGCTGCCGGAAACCGGTACAGAAGATGCAAATTGGGCATAGCATAAGGCAGAGAAAAGGCAGGCCAGGGCAGTAAAGGCAAATAGGAGAGAAACGGCTGGCCCCCCGTTGGCGGCGGCGTTGCCAATGGTGCTAAATATCCCTGCGCCAACAATGGCGGCAATACCCAGCGAAGTAAGGTCTTTAACGGACAGGGTTTTGTTTAATCCGTCGGATTGCTTCTCGTAGTCCGATATACTTAGTATCGGCTTTTTTCTAAGCAGATTTCTATAGTTGAACAAGATACTTTTTTCTTAAAAATAACCAATAATTTCTAAAACAGGTAAAGCGCCCCGGCAATGTCGTTAAGTTAAACTACCATCCCAGGGGATCCTCGTGTCGTCAGGTGTTCCCACCTGACGTTTTAGTCCCCTTACTGTCAGATGGAAACATCTGACAGCACAGAAACCTTAACTTAACGACATTGAAGCTACACAGAGGTATTAGTCGCCGTTTAATACCTGTAGTATTGCCTTTGCTTTTAGGAGGCATTCTTCGTATTCCTTCTCCGCCACCGAATCGTAGGTAATGGCGCTGCCCGTTTGAAAGGAAAGGTATTTGGTAGCTGCATTGTAAAGCACAGAGCGGATGACCACATTAAAATCGAAATCCTGCTCTGGAGTTATATAGCCAACAGCGCCAGAAAATAGCCCGCGCCTGCTTTCCTCGTAAGTTTCTATCAGCTCCATGGCTTTTATTTTAGGGGCTCCTGTCATGCTGCCCATAGGGAAAGCGTTCTTTATGGCTTCTGTAAAAGCCAGCCCGTCTTTTAGTTCTGAACTAATGGTAGATATCATTTGGTGAACCTGGTTGTAGGTGTAAATTCCAAAAAATTCCTCCACCTTTGTTGTGCCAGGCTTCGAGCTGTGCGCAAGGTCATTCCTAACCAGGTCAACAATCATCATGTTCTCTGCCCGTTCCTTTTCGCTGTTTTGTAGCTCTTCTTTTATTTGTTCGTCTTTTTTAGGGTCAACATCTCGGCGGGCTGTTCCTTTTATAGGTTGCGAAATAATGCGGCTTCCGGACTTCTTAAGAAAGCGTTCAGGAGAACAGCATATTAAATACTTATGTTCCAATTTATACAAAGAAGCAAAGGGCATTGGCGAGAGGCTATTTAATTTCTGAAACACAGAAATGGGATTTATCAGCGCCTGTTCAGCAAAAAACTCCATGCAAAAATTTAGCTCGTAAATATCTCCTTCTAATAGGTGGTTTCTTATTTTTTCAACTTTTTCCAGGTATGCTTGTTTACTAATGCGGGTTTTAATTTCGGGTTTTACATAAGCAGTTTCTTGTGGCAGATGTGTTTCTGTTATTGCCTTGTAAATTTCTTCAGGCTGGTCGAACGAGGAAATGCTTACCTCATCTTTAAAGAAATAAATTAGATGCCTGGGCTGAAAAAAGAAGGCAGAAGGGAAACCTATCTCGTCTTTGTGTCGACTTGTAAGTTTTTCTATTTCGTTTTTCAGGTCGTAACTCAAATGTCCGAAGAGAAAATCTTTTTTCTCTTTAGAAAATTCATAAAGTTTTTCGAACGAATTGTTAGTTGTACTACTAAAACTACTTGCTGTGTCAACTGCGAGCAGGTTTGGGAAAACCCCGAAACGGTTCTGATGGTTATTGCCGGAGAGGTATAGAAATGCATTAAAACCATTGGCCCACGCCAGCGCTTTTTGCCGAAATTCTTCAATAGCTTTTATTTTAAAAAAAACTTCTTTTCTCATGGCGTTCTACCAAGTTCGTTAAGGCCTGCTTTGGCTTTGGTTTCAATACTATTTTTGTATTCATAGTCCTCGTAAGACATAGCTTCCAGGAAATACTGTTTGGCGGCTTCTTTATTATTGACCTTACGATAGAGGTAACCGAGTTGCAGGCAGGAATTAGGGGCGAAATAGTAACCGCTGTTGGGCGATATTTTTATGGTTTGTTTATAAAGGGCTATGGCCTCGTCGCGTTTGTCCATTCCCTGGTAAATTCTTGCTTTGCGGTAGGTTAGCTCCATGGAGTCTTTTTTATTGGTAGGGACATAGTTATCTATACAAGCAAATGACTGCTGATAGTAGCCGCCATCGCAGAGCAGCCGCGCTTTCATTAGGGCCTTGTCGGGGTAGTTCTTCGTCTCTGCAAATTTCTGTGCGTATTTGTCGGAGTCAAGTTGTGTTTGGCCGGTTGTAAGAACTTTAGCAAGAGATTTTTCTGCCTGGGTATTATCATTAGTTAACCAGAAACAGAGAAACAGCTTATAGTAGGCGTCTTTTATATAATTTAAGCCCGTGTTCTTTTGCAGGAACTGGGTAAAATGTACCTGCGAATTGGCATAGTCGAGTTTATTTAAAAACAAGTCTCCTTTTAGTAGTTCTATAAAAGGAAAATTGATATAATCCGCAGAGACAGGGGCCAGAGATATAATTTTTAGGGCCTCTTCGTCTTTGGAATGTTTATGTAAAATAGTAGAATATACAAATATAGCCAGCAGGTTATCTGGGTGCGTTTTACATTCTTTTTCCAGTATATAATTTTTTTCAGTTTCTCCATTAAGTATAAAGGCGTCTGTTACAGCTTTTATAATAACAGCTTCCAGCCGGAAAGGGCTATCGCCTTCGCTGGCTTCTTTAAGCAACTTAGCGCCTTTGGCGTGTGTGCCTTTAATACCAGCCAGTATTAAGAGCGGAGAGTACACCTGGGGCACAGAGCCAATGAGTATATTTAATAACCCAAGGCTTTTTTTATTTGGCAAGAATAGAGGAAATTTTTTTTCGTTTTCTTTAAATAGTTGATAGGCTTCTTTTATTTCAAATAAGCCGCTCATATAGTCGTTGTAACGAAGCTTTATAAAGCCCCATTGCATTCTCAGTTCGGCCTGTGCAAACAAATAGTAGGGAGATGTAGTAACTTTATCTTTTTCCAGTATCGTTAACCGTTCTTCTTCTCTTTTGCCTAAATTCTCGTAAGCTTTAGCGTCTTCAATAATGGTGAGCTTTAAAAAATCGCCATAGTTGGCAATAAACACCGCCATGGCATTTTGTGGTTCTTCTTTTAAGGCTTCGTTAATCAGTTTTTCCCCGGAGCTTATTTTTAATTTCAGGAATTCCTGGTAAGCCTGCTCTATTTTAGGGCTAAACTTGTAGTAACAATATGATGGGGACGGAATAAAAATAAAACATAAAAAGGCCAATAAAAAAAGGTGGCTCTTTAAAGCCACCTTTCTATTCAATTCTTTTTTAATTAGTTCTTTCAAGTACTATTTTTTTACTACCTCAACCAGAACAGGAATTTCCACATCAGAGAAAATTCTTCCGCAATGCTCACAAACGATCAATTTTTTCTTTTCGCGAATGTCAACCTGCCTTTGTGGAGGAACAGTGTTAAAGCAGCCTCCGCAAGCGTCTCTTTTTACGGCAACCACGGCAAGTCCATTGGCGGCGTTAGATCTTATCTTATTGTAAGAGTTAAGAAGTCTTTCCTCTATGGATTTGCTGGCTTTTTCTCTCTCCTTCAAAAGCTTTGCTTCTTCGTCCTGACTTTCTGCTATCAAATTGTCAAGTTCTCCTTTTTTAATAGCCAGGTCTTTTTTTCTTTCGGTAAGGGTATGGGTTATAGAAGCTATATCAGTATTTTTCTGTTCGATTTTGTATTGAGCTTCTTTGATCTTTTTTTCGCTGATCTGGATTTCCAGGTGCTGAAGTTCTACTTCTTTGGTGATCGCATCGTACTCGCGGTTGTTTCGTACGTTCTTCTGCTGATCGTCGTATTTCTTAATGTTTTTGTTAGAGTCTTTTATTGACTGCTTGTTCTTGGCTATTTCTTCTTCCAGCGAAGTAATATCAGTGTTAAACTTCCCGATTCTTGTTTCGTAGCCTGCCAGTTCATCTTCCAGGTCTCTTACTTCTTCGGGCAAATCCCCTCTTACTTTCTTAATTTCGTCAAGTTTTGAATCAATTGTCTGGAGCTTAACTAGGGCTTCTATTTTTTGTGCAACGGTACTTTCCATCAGGTATATCTTATTGGGTTACTGAAAACTTTCGATAAAATGAGTGCAATATTACTGAATTTTTTACTCAATAGCTCATAAATTAATTCTTTTGTATAAACTTCACTTTCATAATGTCCTATATCGGCTATTACAATTTTGTTTTCGGCGTCAAAAAACTCGTGGTATTTAAAGTCTGCCGTAACAAAAAAGTCCGATTTAGCTTTTATAGCATCTTTAAGTAAAAAAGAACCAGATCCGCCACAAACCGCTATTCTGCTTACTTTCTTATTTAAAAATGCCGTGTGTCTAACTAAGGGAACAGCCATTTTTTCTTTTAAGTTCATTAAAAAATCCAATTCAGAGACTGCTTCCGGCAGGTCTCCAACCAATCCGGCGCCCACTTCCTTATGCGAATTTTCTAAAAGAAATACATCGTAGGCGGGTTCTTCGTAGGGATGAGTATTAACAAGAGTAGAGATAACCTTATCTTCCAGGTACCCCGGAAAAATAACTTCCACCCGGTTTTCCTTTACAAATTCCAGTTTGTTGGCAACGCCTATGGTTGGGTCGGCCGCTTCGTTGGGTTTAAACGAGCCAATACCTTCTACCCTAAAACTGCATGCGCTGTAATTGCCAATTTGCCCGGCTCCGGCGGCATATACCTCTTTCATCACTTTCTCTGTATCCTCCACAGGTATAAAAGTCACTAACTTTTTCAGCGTTTGTTTTTTAGGCGCAAGAATCTTTAAGTTTATAAGCCCCAGCTTTTCAGCAATTTTATGGTTTACTCCATGTAATACACTATCCAGGTTGGTATGGATGGCGTAAATGGCTATATCGTTTTTAAGGGCTTTTATAATGGTTCGCTCTATATAATTGCTGCCAGTTAGTTTTTTAAGCCCCTTAAAAATAATAGGGTGGTGAGAAATGATAAGGTTACAATTTAAGGCAATGGCCTCTTCAATTACGTCTTCTATGGTATCTAACGTAATAAGAATTCCTGTTATATCAGCCTCAGTATTGCCGGTAAGAAGGCCGCAATTATCATAGCTTTCCTGGTAGGCAGGGGGGGCAACTTGCTCTAAAAAGCGTATAACTTCTTTTATTTTGGGCATAGACTACGCTAAATTGCTATATTGTTGTCAAATTTTCAATTTCGCGGTTCAATATACCTTTTAATGTTCCTTATTAAAATCCTGCTTTCGCCTTTTTCTTTTCTTTACCTGCTTATAACTTCTTTCAGAAATCACCTATATAATATAGGATATACCCGCTCTTTTAAGTTTGATACCAAAATTATTGCTGTGGGCAACTTAACCGTTGGGGGTACGGGTAAGACACCCCATGTGGAATATTTGATACGACTTTTAAAAGATTCCTATAAAATAGCCACGTTAAGCCGGGGCTATGGCCGAAAAACAAAAGGCATACTTATTGCAGACGATAAGGCTACCGCCAGCACATTGGGGGATGAGCCTATGCAGTTTTATAAGAAATTCTCGTCGGATGTATCAGTGGTAGTAGGAGAGGAGCGGGCCTTAGCCATACCGACTATATTATTTGAGAAACCGGATACGCAGGTAATTTTGTTGGACGACGCCTACCAACACCGAAAAGTTATCCCTGATCTGAACATTTTGCTTACAGACTACAATCGCCCTTTTTATGAAGATTCAATTTTGCCTGGCGGGAGATTAAGAGAATCCAGATCAGGCGCTAAACGGGCTGATTTAGTTATAGTGAGCAAATGCCCTGCAAATCTGGATGAAGAGAAAAGAAATGAGATTATTAGCAAAATTAAGAGGTACTCTTCTGCTACTGCCCCTATTTTTTTTACAGGGATTAGTTATAAAGAACCCTGCTCTGTATTTGGTAACAGTGTGGAGACTATTAAAAAAATAATTTTGTTTTCGGGAATAGTAAAAACAAAAGGTCTAAAGGCTGAGGTGGAAAAAAACTACGAACTGCTAAAGTTTTTTGAATACCCGGATCATTATGAGTATAGCGAAAAAGACTTTAAAAAAATGGCTAACTACTATGCTGAAAATTATAAAGAGGGGCTGGCTTTGCTGACTACTGAGAAAGATATGGTAAAAATTATTAGTCACCCACAAAGGGATTTATTGGAAAATTTGCCGCTTTATTACTTGCCTATCGAAGTCTTTTTTTTGAGGGACAAAGAAAAATTTGACGCCCTGGTTTTGAATTCCCTAAACAACCTTTCCTGATTTGAGATTATTTATTGCCATCAATTATTTAATTTTGAAGGTGCGGTTAAGAATAGTTCTACTCATTTTTCTTTTTTCAGGCGCTCGCCTGGCTGTTTCCCAGATTCTTAACGACTCCGTAAAGGAGGTCTATGGCCACCATACCACTTTTTTTGTGACGGAAGAAGATATATTTGAACCTAAACAAAAGCCTATAGGCGACGATGGTAAAAGAGATACAACTAACGAGCATTCGGTAGATACCACTATTCATAATATGCAGAATTATGGGTATGTATATAAGGATGGTACTATTAATCAGGATTTAGGGGCGCTAACCACTCCGCTTTCCCCCATTTTCTATAAAGCCCCCACCCAGATCGGGAAGACTTTCGGGTTCAATGGATATAGCCCTTATGCATTTGACCCTAACAAAGTAAAATACTACAACACCAGGTCGCCTTATACTATGCTGGAGTACGTGCAGGGTACATTGGGACAACAAATATTGAAAGCAGAATTTAGCCGAAATATAAAACCCAACTGGAATATAGGCATTGATTTCCGTACCATGTCGGCTTTAAAAACGATTGGTTTTCATCAGCAGGTATTTTTTACGAGTTCTAACAGAGATTTACAGGGGAATAACGATGCTTTTACCTTCTATACCCGGTATTTTACTAAAGATAATCGTTACCAAATACTGGCAAATTTAACTTATTTCGATACCAGGAACTATGAAACAGGGGGTATACAACCGGCTCCCACGGGTTCAGATTCTCAAGATTCGCTTTTTAATTATAAGTTGGAAAATATCAGGCTTAAAATAGCCCGTAGCCTGGAAAAAAGAGTAAACTACCACGTTTATCACCAATATTCCTTGTCGGGCAATTCGTTGCAGTTATACCATATTGTTGACTATTACAACCAGTCTGACCGTTTTACGGACGGACTAGACGGGGCCACTGACGTCATTGTTCCCAACGGGCTTATGACATTAACTCCGCGCTTCGATACAGCAGCCACAGATAGTAGGACAAGTTACCGCCTTCTGGAAAATAAAATAGGAGTTAAAGGCGCGCGCGGAAAATGGACTTACCGGGCCTACTACCGGCTAAAGGACTTTAGTTATACGCTAAACTACAGTCCCATTAATGCCCCAAGCAAAAGTACCTTTACCGAAAATTTTGTCGGTGGTTATTCCGCTTATAAGACAGGCTACTTTTCGCAACTATCAGCTACCGGCGAGTATTTTTTTGCCGGGTATAATTCTGATGGTCTTGGTAAAAACCATGGCGACTATTCTTTAAAGCTAGATTATACGACCAAAAATTTGTCTGTGGGTTATAATTCCATCTACTATTCCCCTTCGCTTATGCAGAGAGATTACACTAGTAATTTTGACGTTCTATACTGGAAAAATAACTTTACCCAGACGCGGTCGAATATGTTGTATGGGAAGCTTGATATAAAATTAGGTAAGGTTCTGGCTATACATCCTTCAGTATCTAATACCTGGGTTTATAACTATATTTATTACAATACACAGGGCGTTCCGCAACAGGATGGCGGTTTAATTAAGATTTTTTCTCCGGAGCTTACTTTTGAGCTGACTGTTGGTAGATTTCATCTTGATAATTACTATAGGTACACACTGGCTTCTGGTAATGGCGCAAGTTATATACATATGCCTAAGCATTTTGACTGGCTTAAATTTTACTATCAGAACTCTCTTTTTAAGAATGCGCTTACTATGCAATTAGGTATAGAAGTATTTTACAGAAGCAATTACCTGGCCAACTACTACATGCCGGTAACCCAGCAGTATTATCTTGATAATAGCTTTATCCATTCTTCCTCCTACCTCGTTTCTAACCTTTTCTTCAATTTAAAAATAAAGAGCGTAATAGGTTTTGTCAAACTCTCTAATTTGAACCAGCTGGCGCAACCTAATAGTGGATATTTTATGACCCCTTATTACCCAGGTATGCCCTTCGCCTTTGAGTTTGGTTTAAAATGGATGTTTTTTGATTAACTTTAACTTATGTTAGGTTTAAAACTTGCCACCGACCCGCAATGGATAAATATTGCGGAAAAGAATATTGAGGAGATATTGGTTGACCATGCGTATTGCGAGCAGAAAGCGGCCTCTACCGGAATTTCGCTAATACTGCAATTTCCGGAGCGGGATAAACTGGTCGAAGTGGTTTCTCCCATAGTAGCCGAGGAATGGGCGCATTTCAGGATGGTATTGAAGGAACTGAACAACAGAGGATTTGGCCTAGGCAGAAAAAGGACGGACGAATACGTGACAGAGCTTTTTAAACTGGAGCGCAAAGGCGGCAAAATCGAGCGGCAGCTTATGGATAAGCTATTGGTTAGCGCGCTTATTGAAGCCAGGAGTTGCGAACGATTTAAAATACTATCAGAAGAAATTCCCGATGATGAACTAAAAGTTTTTTACCGAGAGTTGATGATTTCCGAAGCAGGGCATTACAGAACGTTTGTTGACCTGGCTAAAGAATATATGCCCGCCGAGATAGTAAAAGAACGGCTGGATGAAATGCTGGAGGGAGAAGCGGAAATTATACAAAGACTATCTGTAAAAGCCCGCATCCACTAGGTTTTTTGTTTCTTTTTCTTAGCGGCAGGAAATAGAATGTTATTTAATATTAGCCTAAATCCAGGCGAGTTAGGATGCAGATTAAGGTCTGTTGGCTCTTCGCCCACCATGTGCTGATAATCTTCCGGGTCGTGGCCCCCGTAAAAAGTCCACGTTCCCTTTCCGTATGTTCCGTGAATATAGCGGGCCTCCCCAATCTGTTTATTTTCGCCCATTATTACCACTTCCGATTTTACCAGGCTTTTCTTGAACCCGGTGGTCTGCCCCATAAATCCTTTTATAGTAGATTCATGATTTTGGGTAAGCATACTAGGGATGGGGTCCCATTTGGCAGAAAATTCAAATAAGTTAAAGTAGTCTTTATCTTCCGCTACTGCCGGGGGTACATCATTAGGGCGACTGTCTATGTTAGAATATTCATACGCATAAGGGTTCATTACCAGCGTAAAATTTTTAAAGGCAAAGCAGTTGTTAAAATTAAGTTTGTTTTGGGCGTTAGGGTCTGCAGGGTCTCCGTCAAACATTGTTTCGCAAATATCTACCCCGTCTGCAGATAAAGCAATATCATAGGTATCTGTAGCCGAACACATGGCAAATAGAAAGCCCCCGCCTGCGCAAAACTCTTTTATCTTTTTAACTACCGCCAGCTTAAGCTCAGAAACCTTCTCAAAACCATGCTTTTGGGCAGAGGCTTCGTATTCCTGCTGTTGCTTAAGGTACCAGGGGGCATAGCGGTAAGAGGCATAAAATTTTCCGTATTGGCCCGTAAAGTCTTCGTGGTGAAGGTGCAGCCAGTCGTATTTTGGCAGTTCTCCGTATAATACTTCATCATCAAACACCACCGTATAGGGTATTTCGGCATAAGTAAGCACCATAGTTACGGCATCGTCCCAGGGTAACTTGGTTTTTGGGGAATAAACGGCAATTTTAGGAGGCTTTTCAAGCTTTACAGCGTCCATATTTGCATCCGGGCTCGCTATCTCATCAAGTATTGCCGCCGATTGTGCATCAGATATCACTTCATAGCTTACTCCTCTTATTATATTTTCATTTTCAAACTGGGGGGTATTCTTGTACATAAAGCTTCCGCCTTTATAATTAAGCAGCCAATGCACCTCCGTTTCATGCTGTAGTATCCAATAGGCAATGCCATAAGCCTTTAAATGGTTTTTTTGAGAATTATCCATCGGGATAAAAATAAAAGAAGCTTTAGATACAAAAAGGATGAAAAGGAAAAGAAAACTTAATAAATACCTCATAGTGTTAAAATAACGGATAAAAGTCTTATTTCAGATAAATATTGTGATTTTTTTTATTACTGATTTTATTTTTTTATAAATTGCCGCTGTTATTTACAGTAAAACAAGAATATAGAATTGAAGGTTTCTTATAAACCTGATAAAAATAAGCTGTATTAGTTTTATTTAATTAGTTTTTTGTATTATTTTAGCCTTTCAAAAGTTGATGAACATTACTGAATATATGAGTAAAACTATGAAAATTAGGTCTTTCATCATTTTATTTTTTATCGTTTCCGCCCCTTCTTTAAAGGCCGGAATTCTCACCTTATCAGGTGTGTACCAAGGTAAAAATTTATATGTGCAAAATCCGTTTGCCGGAAACATGAAAGACTTCTGTACTAATGAAGTTTTTATAAACGATGTACAGGTTATGAAAGGCATAAGTGCCTATGAGATTGATCTTTCCAATCTTAAGATGAATGACCCTGTTACGGTTAAAATTACCCACAAGGACGATTGTAAGCCAAAAATTCTGAATCCACAGGTTATAAGGCCAAGCAGTTCTTTCCAGTTCAGCGCTTTTAATGTTGGCAAAGATGATCTTAACTGGGCTTCTAAAGGCGAAAGGCCAAAAGGAAGGTTTTTTGTAGAGCAGTTTATAAACAACAGCTGGGTAATTGTAAAAGAGCTTCCGGGAAAAGAATCTGTTATTCTTAATAACTACGACGTTAAAGCAGGCCATAACTCCGGAATTAATAAATACCGCGTTAAATACCTGGAAAATGATGGTCAGGTATTTTATTCTTCTGTAACAGAATACTTGTCAGACCTTGCTCCAATTGATATATACCCAAAAAGGGTTACTGATAAAATATACTTCAATCCTTCCAGAGAAGCAGACTATGAAGTGTTAGACGCTTACGGAAACGTAATAAGAAAAGCAAAAGGAGTGGAAATCAATATAAGCGATGTTACTTCTGGCGTATATTATGTAAACGTAGATAATAAAACGTTTAAGGTATTTAAGAAATAGTAATAAGATATTATAAAGTTTAAAAGCCCTGTTTACAGGGCTTTTTTTGTTTAAGAAGGAAGCGTAAAGTTTGGGGATCAATTATACTTTAAAACTATGGAGAACTTTTCTTTACTACTCAATCATATCGCGCCACACATTACACTTAATGAAGAAGATAAAAAATTATTTGTTTCCACGCTAAGGATTAAAAAAGTGAAACGCAAACAATTTGTGGAACAACCCGGGTATGTGTCGAAATATCGCTCGTATGTGGTTAGCGGCGCGCTCAGGGCTTTTTTTATAGGCGCTGACAGAGAGGAGCATACTATTTCATTAGCAGTCGATGATTGTTGGATCGGAGATCATGGTAGCTTCGTGTTTCAGGAGCCTGCAACTTTATTTATTGAAGCCATTGAAGACAGCACACTTATCCAATGGAGTTACGAAAGTGAACAATTGTTGCTGGAAAAAATACCTCAATTTGCAATGGTAATGATGCAAAGGTCGCAACAAATTGCAGTTATGATACAACAACGGGTTATATCGCATTTAAGTCTTTCAGCAGAAGAACGATATGAAGAATTTGCCAAAAAACATCCCATATTTGTGCAGCGAATTCCTCTTTATATTATAGCCTCTTATTTGGGAATGACTCGAGAATTTCTCTCTAAAATCCGCAATCAAAAAATTACTTCAAAGAGCTGATTTATTAAAAAGTATGTGAACTAGTTCACGGCCTTTTGATAATCTACTTCACATTTTCTTTCATGGCCTTACCTTATTTTTGCTTTGTCAATAAAGGCAAGTATAAATTAAGATAACAATGAAAGATTACGCAAATGAATTCAAGGGTAAAAAAGCCCTTATAACAGGCGGTTCACGCGGTATTGGCGCAGCGGCGGCTCAACGCTTCATTGATGGTGGCGCAACTGTAGTGGTTTGCGCTCGCTCGCTCCACGAGCAAACTCCCTCAGAGGCGGCATTTATCAAAGGTGATATAAGCACACTGGCAGGAGCTAACGCCGTCGCAGAAGAAGCGCTGAAAATACTCGGCGGCCTTGATATATTGGTAAATAATGTTGGAGCTGCTGCTGCAAAACGTCCTGGCATTGAGGCGATTTCAGACGATGATTGGATTGAATCACTAATGATTAATTTTATGAGCGCTGTACGTATAACCAATCCTTTATTAAAAGCGCTTCGGGAGAGTAGTTCCGGCGCCATTATCAATATATCTGCCGGCGGCCTTACTCCATTTCATGGTTTCCTGGCACATTATGGGGCGGCTAAAGCAGCGCTTAACAGTTATACCAGGTCATTAGCTAAGGAACTTGCGCCAGTTGGCGTACGTGTAAATCTTGTTACGCCGGGCGCAATAATAACCCCTGGGGCTGACGAAGGGCGTAAGTTGCTAACCACAGCGCTGGGCATTACTACAGAGCAGTTGTTTTCAGCAATCCCACTTGAGGGTAGGGCTGGCACGGCAGAAGAAATGGCTGAAATGATTGCTTTCCTTGCTTCTGATCGTGCCTCGTATATTACCGGACACAACCATTTTGTTAGCGGTGGTTTCGGTGAACTTGTTTAATGCCATGTCATTTGCTTTAAGACTATTCCATCATTAATTAAAAAAGAGTCTGAGGCAAACGTAGATAATAAAACGTTTAAAGTATTTAAGAAATAGTAATAAGATATTATAAAGTTTAAAAGCCCTGTTTACAGGGCTTTTTTTTTTGTTATCCGGTAATAGAAAGAAAAGAATTTACTATTACTTTATAGCCTCACCCCAATACCTGCCATTATAGCGAAGTACTGGTTATAAATATTAAGGTTATAAGTCGAACTACCCAGATTAGGGAAATTAGCTACATACCTGCCGTCCAGCGTTAAGAAATAATGTTCAAGGTGTATATCTATACCGGCCCCGGCA
>Ga0302309_10002880_pt1 | contig 13863 bp, 16 predicted proteins | sample III_Palsa_N1_1_FD_200453 | JGI IMG/M metagenome (GOLD analysis project Ga0302309, IMG submission 200453) | Peat permafrost microbial communities from Stordalen Mire near Abisko, Sweden - III_Palsa_N1_1 | ecosystem: Environmental > Terrestrial > Soil > Palsa > Peat permafrost | place: Sweden... | reverse complement strand
TCCGCTTTGTTTTCTCCCCTTCACGCCTCGAAAACTGAGAGCCTTCGCATTGTCACTTATCCGGGATGGGAAAACTTTTTCACCTGTTGGGCAAAGGGGCATGGCCTTTGGAATCGTATGAAAAATCAGCTGAAAGAATCGACCGTTCATGTCGGTACTCTGGCAGGGGCCATTCATGCGGTGCAAAGCGGAGCGGGAATGGCTGTGATCCCCACTCACTGTGTTCAAGCCGATCTCGACGATAAAAGCCTTTACGAGTGTAAATCGGAAAAGCCGGATAAGAATGACAAGTCCGCACGTCCGAGCAGTCCAGTGTACGTCGCGCGACGCTTAGGCGAGAAACAACCTAAGCGCGTGCAGGTTGCTCTCGACATGCTTCTCCAAGCAAAAGCTCACGTCGGCTGACTTAGAAAATTAATCAGGAAAGTTATTCAGGAACTTTGATCACTATCAAGATCACGGCGAAGGGAACTTGCGCGAATCGCGGTCCCGTCTGCGTACTTTCCGCCATACCCTTCGAGAGAAACTATTTCTCCAGGCTTAGGAAAGAAGTCGAGCCCACGCCGGATATCCGGCGGAATTTGAACACTCGCTCCATCCGATAAAATCAAAGTTTCCGGATCTCCATAAACATCCTTCAAGACTGTTAGGATTTGGCTTTGATCATACATGCGATCGAGAGTTCGAGAAGGTTCGGGATTGGGTAGGTTAGATGACGTGGATGTGGAAAGACCGATGCCCTTCCGATCAAGGAGGAGCGATCCGACAAAGACTTGATTTTCTTTTCCCGCGCCTGCAGCTTCGACATATGTTCCAGCCGAAAGCTGCGAAGTATCTTCAGGAGGAACGGGCCGAAAACGAATGGCGGTATGGTCGCCCAAAATCACGCCGTTGATGAGTCCTCGAGGAGTGAGCAAGGTTTGTGCGATTTTTCCCTGGATCGTCATCCAGCTCTGACGTTCATCACCCTGAGCAGTAATTTGCTGAAACTGATGCGGATCTTTGATGCTCATCGCTTGAACAAAACGCCCGCTCTTCATGTCCTTGCTAGAACCGGCGCCGGCGCCAGTACCGGTCCCGATTCCAGCGATAGTAATCGGTGTATTCAACTTGAGTTTCTTTTTATCGACGACACCTCCTGAGGAAACCTGAACGAAGGTTCCATCACTTAAGACCAGTCGATCGAGTTGGCCATCTCCACGCGCGACGAGCGCAAAGACAGAGGAGTGAACGCCCATTTTTTTCAGAACAGTAAATCGCCCAGGCGCTTCAAAATCAGGAGGCTCGACGGGATTAGGCGAGCCCGTTTCATCCAGAATTAAACGCCCTTGATCCATAATAGCGGCCTGTTGAAGCACCCAGTTTGGATTTTGAAGATTGTAGTACCCCCGAATGTCCACCAAATCTCCGACTGATGGCGGTCTCGCGTCACGAAGAGACTCGGGATGAAAGAGCACGACACTTCGGTCTTTCAACACTATCCCTGCGGGTTTTCCCTGCGCATCTCGAAGTACAAATTGAACTCGGCCACGAAGGTGGGTAACCTTTGCACCCTCCGGAGGAATCAAGGCTGCCCGGCCGTTCATGACGCCGATCAGCCCCCAAGTGAGGATCGACACATAAACGGTCATTCGAGCTACAAGGCGAGTCATAAGCCGAAACGACTTCATAACGCCGCTAGCTGCAAAAGAAGGACCCCGGCTCTTGCGGTTCGGTAGGAATTTGTGAAATGGTAAATGACATGAGTTTCCCTCCATCAATGATTTGGGCTGCAGCTTTGTTTATTTGTGCAGGTGCTTCGGCAAGAGCGGACGACAACGCGAGTCCGACTCCGCAAAAAAGAAATCAAATGCAGATGGATCGCGACACCACGGACCCCAAGGCCAACGTCGTGGGAGTGAAACCCATTCCGGCAGGTCCTCAAACGGGACATGGCGGACTCGATCCGTCCAATGGATCTTCCGCTGGATTTGGAATTCAAATCCCTCTCGGCGGACCGGACACTCCGAAAGGCGCGGCTGCTCCCTCAAAAGATGCCGACGAACGAGACTCTGAATGAAAAAGCATTTCAGCGTTGTTCGACTCATTCTGCTCATCGGAATTTTACTTCGAATTTACGCTGCAGTTTCCCACATCGACACCGTTCATCCAGACGAACATTTTCAAAATCTAGAGCCCGCCTCCAAAATCATTTTTGGTTATGGTTGGATGTCTTGGGAATGGACCGTCGGTTCGCGCTCTTGGTTTGTTCCCGCGCTCTACATGCCACTCTTGTTCATTTTTAAATTATTGGGATTCAATGGCGGCCCAGCACCGATCATCGGCTGTCGCATCATGATGGCTCTTCTCAGCGGCTGGATGTTGTTTCGCATGGATGCCCTTTTTAGCAGACGAGGAATCAGCGAAGTCGCGCGCGGGTTTACCGCTCTGTTTTATGCTCTCTCTCCTGCCTTCGTCGCTTGGGGTGCAACAACTCTCAGCGATACTTGGGCCACACTCTTTTTATGGATCGCCCTTCCGACCATCATCGACTTAATCGAAAAGAAAACACCGAAGTCCTGGTTTTGGGGCGGACTCTTAGTGGGACTTCCTTTCTTAGCGCGACTCCAGATGTTGGCGTGGCCTGCTGGAATGTTCCTCGTTCTTCTTTTTAGAAAGCCGGGACTGCGTCTGCTTCGTGCAGCCGCCGCAGGCTTTATCGTCCCCGTTCTCTTTCAAGGGATCTTAGATTGGGCAACTTGGGGCGCGCCATTTCACAGCGTCATCATGAACGTGAAAAAGAATCTTTTTGAAAACGTCGCAGCCTTCTACGGCGTCTCGCCTTTTAATGAATACTTCAAAATGCTTTGGGCAAATTTTGGTGAAGGCTTCTGGTATGTTTATTTCAGCCTGATCGCGGTAGCGATCACTGCCTTCGTATTGATGGGCTCAAAAAAAATCAGCAATTCAAAGCAGCTTGTAAAATTCTCTAATTTTCCAACTTTTACAGATATTCTTATCCTCGTCCCTGTTCTCATTTATTTTTTCGCTCATTGCCTGATCGGCCACAAAGAAAACCGCTTTATCCTTCCGCTGTATCCCGCACTTTTTTACGTTCTCGCAATCGGCATCCAGACCTTGATCGATCAATTAAGCAAAGTCATTCCAGCTCTCGTAGAGAAGCTTCAGAAATGGAGTCCCGCTCTCGTTCTGATTGCACCGGTCTTGGCTTATACTTCCGTCACGAACCTTTACACGCCAGAGCACTTCTACCAATTTGATCTCGGCGAATTGATGTTGAAAGTTCGCGAAGACGGCGCTCTCGATACGACGAGGTGTGTGGCTTTACTCGATCACTACTGGATCTGGAGCCATGGAGAGATGCTTCAAGGACATCCCGTACGCTTCATCGAAATCTCTTCATCTCACGCGTTTCCCCCAGATCTCAAAGGATGCGCGTACGCCGTGATGCCTGGTGGACGTGGTCCGGCCTTTGAAAACCGTGCCGGATTGGGATGGCATTACATGGCCGAAGATTCTCGAGGACAGCTGGTTTATAAGAACGAGTTTCCCTGAGAGTCGTTATCGCTCGCGATTCCGCGCGGGCTAAAACTATCTAACTCTTCACTCCGAGGCATACGGCTGCAGCTACCACCGGGCTATTGTATTCAGTAGTGACCTGCTTCACACAGCTTACGACTGCATTCACGTCATCACCTGTTTTTACGCCCAAGCAGGCGGTCGCGGCCTGTGGACTATTATATTCGGTGGTTACTTGTTTCACACAGCTCACGACTGCATTCACGTCACTACCCGTTTGTACACCTTGGCAGGTGGTCGCGGCCTGTGGACTATTATATTCGGTGGTTACTTGTTTCACACAGCTCACGACTGCATTCACGTCACTACCCGTTTGTACACCTTGGCAGGTGGTCGCTGCTTCTGGAGCGTTATATTCAGCAGTTACTTGCGCCACACAACCTACCACTGAGCTTGTCTGCGCCGCTTGTGCGCCATGAACAGCCAATAAAAGTCCGACCACCGAAACCGACATTAAAAATGTTTTCATCGTTTTCTCCCGTGAGTTGATAGGTTTAATGAGAACAATATACCTGCCAGTCGCCGCCAAAATATCCACAAGCATCAGCGTCGTGATACAATTGCCCAAAACAAAAAACGACCTGCCCCTGACAATCATTAACGACCGGAGGACAATAAACGACCTCTCCCCCCTGGCAATCACTAGCTTCCGCCGGGGATTTCTGTGAGGTCGAGCTGCCTAAAGCCATTGCGGCAGAATTTTTGTCTTCAGTTAATTGCTGGGACACTGATTGATCCGCCTTTGCAGAGCAAACAGCTATATAAAGAATGGGTAGAACCAAAAGTAATGAACGCATAAAAAGACTCCTGAATACAGTGCCCACTTCGTCTCTCAATCGTTTTCCAAATCAGTTATAATTTAGGGTGACACACATGTATGCGCCACTTTGTGTGTTATTGCCCCATGGATATGCCATCGCGACTCCGGGTGCAGATGCTTGTACTTTTTTGCCTTGTTTCTGAAGATCCTGAATCCGGCTATTTACTGAGCTAGCGGTCGGATATTGACCGTTTGCCCATTCACAAACAACTTCGCTGTCTGCATACGCAACGGAAGCGAAAGAAATCACACTCATCAGAATTAACAAATTTTTCTTGATCATAATTTTACTCCTAAATTGGCGGAGATAATTCTCCAGAATACTTACGAACAGCTGCTGCGATCGACTGTCGCTGAGAGGATGACCGCACCGATCATCACTGCGATGCCGGCAAACGAAATGTCCCATCCGAGGTCGGAGTGGGGATTGGTGCAGATGTTCGCAGGTCCGCTGTTTACGGGCGGTGAGTTCGAGCCCGAGCTAGAGCCCGAGGACGAAGAACCCGAGGAACCCTCCCCCTCCGAATCATCAAACGTGACGATTTGGATTGAACAGCTCTTAATCATGCCCACGGCGGCTCCAACCAACGCTACGGCCACCCCTCCGACGGCAAGTCCTGCGTCTCTTTTGCAACCGCCGGCGAATTGAGCGCCGTTCAGATTTGAAAGTGCAGCCTGGATCGAGGAACTCAAGAACTGTTCGGTGTTCGCGTTTGGGTTCAGGGCGAGCTGCGCCTGGGTCATCGTGTCGGTGTTTTCGCGGAAAGTCTGCGCCTGAGCCGGCGCCATCATCCGGGTTTCGACCAACGCGTTGACGAATCGGTCCTCGCGGCCGTCAGCCGGGGCGGTGTTGTCGTACTCCGCGATTTCCTGTGAAATGCGCGCCTGTCTTTCGGTCGCAGTCAGCGGCATTCCCGCTTCTGCAGCGACAGTGATCAGAAGCTGAGCTTCTGGTGTCACAGCTGAAGCTGCTGGGACGTCTGCGAAGCAAAATGAGCTGAGCTGAAATGCGATCAAGCCTAGGGCAACCGCGCGGTTTCGGGACGTATTGATTTTGGTCATAGGGTCTCTTCTCCTTGTGCTTGCTTCGTGCTTATTAATTGATGTCTAGCTCGCAGGTGGTTACGTCTTTAATCCCAGCTGCCGTTTGAAGATCACTGAGATGTGGAAGAAGTTTGTTTTGAGCAGCCACTGCGTTGTATCCGTCGGAATTGAGCCCGGTCCAACTGTCACTGCAGATCGATTTCGCTAACGCTTGAGCTTTTGTACCAAGATCTAGAGCAACTGCAGCCGTGACAGGGATATTGGCCTCGATGGCTTGGACCAGGGCCGCGTCGTCATTCGCAGTACTTGCCCAGATCGCGCTGCAGGAAGCTTGGCTATTGCAACCTGTGGCTTCGTCTACAGCGACATCGGCAATCATTCCGCAAATCTGTGCACCTGGCTCCGACAGGCAGGTGAATCCTGCATCTGCTTTTGCCACTCCTGAAAAGATGGAGATCAAGCCCATCACAGCAAACATATAAAGTGGTTTCATCCCGGTACTCCTGTCGTTATTTCGTAATAAAGTTGCAGTTGCGCGCTAATTAACATGTTATAACGCATCGCGCAATAACTATCTCCCTCTGAACATTCCTGTTGCGCACGGCATCATATCGTGGCAATCAGCCGTTATGAAATTACTTAGCTTCGTTGGCCTTTTCGGTTTGTTTGTTTCCACGATTGCCTCGGCGGCGACCCTCAACGCCCGAGAGCAACAAGATCTCAATACGGCACTCGCGAATCAGACCAAGGCCGTGTGGAACTGCAGCGCGAACGGACAAGGCGATGCTGTGCTCGAGATTCAAGTGAACAATGCGGCCTCATCACTCAGGTCTTCTACCAATGTTTTTATCATCCAGGATCCTGCTGTGGCGGATGCCCTTGGATTCCGCTCCTATCCAATCGTTTTAGCGGCAGACAGCACCGAAAATAACGTTCGCGCCACCGAAGGTTACAATGAACCCACTGTTGAGTTCATTTCCGCATCCAACGGAATGGAGCTGGTCGCAATCAGCAATGGTTCTAGTCCAAGCGTTGATTGGGACCACAATTGGTTCTTTCCTTACGGAACCTGCACTAACAATTAGAGCAAAGGGTTCCTTCGCTTCTCTAAGGACTGTTCCGCATATAGGCCATCGCGTCATTTCCTAACCAAATCCTAAAGAAACTTACTGTCAGAAGGCGTATGACCAGGAGATACAAGGAATCTCATATGAGCCTGAAACACGTCCGGATGCTGAGTTTTCTTTCGATCACTTTCCTCTGCCTGAGTGCTGTCGCAAGCGCGGATCAGATCATGATCAACGGCGCAGGAGCGACCTTCCCGTATCCCATTTATTCAAAATGGTTTGCTGAGTTCCATAACGTCGATCCCACGGTCGACATCAACTACCAATCCATCGGCAGCGGTGGCGGCATTCGCCAGCTGCTCGATAAGACCATCGACTTTGGAGCGAGCGATGCTCCAATGACGGACGAACAATTGGCCAAAGCTAATCCTCCCATCCTTCACATCCCAACGGTCTTGGGCGCAGTCGTCATCACCTACAATCTTCCAACCGTGAAGCAGCCATTGAAACTCACGGGCCAAAACGTCGCTGACATGTTTTTAGGAAAAATCGAAAACTGGAATGATCCCATTCTCGTCAAACTGAACCCTGAACTTGCTGCGGTCAAAGACATGCCGATCATGATCACTCATCGCTCCGATGGAAGTGGTACGACCACCGTGTTTTCAGATTATCTTTCGAAAGTCAGCCCCGAGTGGAAACAGAAAGTCGGCGTTGGCAACGCGTTGAAGTGGCCGGTGGGCTTAGGTGGAAAAGGAAACGAAGGCGTCACGGGTTTAGTGAAGCAAGCTCCTGGTTCGATCGGTTACACAGAACTGAGTTACGCCGCCGCTAATCAACTCCCCGTCGCAGAAATCAAAAACAAAGAGGGCAACTTTGTTGCTCCGTCCGCAAAAGCTGTGACCGCTGCCGCAAACAATTCCATGAAAAACATGCCGAAGGATTTTCGTCTTTCGATCACAGACTCGCTCGGCAAAGATTCCTATCCACTTTCTTCCTTCACCTACATCCTTGTTTATCAAACGATGGACGCCAAAAAAGGGCCGAAGTTTATTGGCTTTTTGAATTGGGCTCTGAATGACGGACAAAAGCTTGCTGAACCTCTCACCTATGCGCCGCTACCTAAAGCTCTTGCTCTTCAAGTGAAACAAAAGATCAAAGAAATTAAAACTCAGTAAATTATGGCAATCCAACAGCCCAAAAAACAACGCGATATACACAAGGGGGATCGAAGATTCTACCTATCGTTACGTGCTGTGGGGTTGCTCGTTATTTTGATCTTCTCGGCCATCGTTATTCAACTCGCGCGCCTCTCGGCTCCGGCACTCCATCACTTTGGATTAGGATTCTTATTTGAATCCAATTGGGATCCCGTGAATGAAAAATTCGGAGCGGCGAGCTTTCTTTTCGGAACGCTTGTTTCTTCGTTGATCGCCCTTGTCATTTCTGTTCCCGTGAGCGTCGGAGTTGCTTTGTTTCTGACTGAGCTTGCTCCCAAACGCGTCGCCAATTTCATGGGGTTTCTGGTCGAAATGCTCGCGGCGATTCCGAGTATCGTCTACGGTCTTTGGGGCGTGTTCGTCTTAGCTCCGATTCTCCGCACGATGGTCGAACCTTTTCTCAAACATCACCTGGGCTTTCTTCCGCTCTTTCAAGGTGCTCCTTACGGAGTCGGAATGATGGCTGCAGGAATCATCCTTGCGATCATGATCACGCCGACGATCTCGGCGATTTGCAGAGAAGTATTCAGTGCCGTTTCAAACGCTCAACGAGAAGCCGCTCTTGCACTCGGTGCCACACGCTGGGAGATGATCCGCCTTTCTGTTCTGCGAGGCGTTCGTCCCGGGATTTTGGGCGCCGTCGTTTTGGGCTTCGGACGCGCGCTTGGCGAAACGATGGCCGTCACGATGGTTATCGGCAATCGTCCTGATATTTCTCCCTCACTTTTTGCTCCGGCTCAAACTATGGCTAGCGTCATCGCAAACGAATATGCCGAAGCAACGAGCGATCTTCATCTCTCCGCTCTTGCTGCGATCGGGCTTTCGCTCTTTGCAGTGTCGCTCGTGATCAATAGCTCCGCGCGACTTCTCATTTGGAATTTCGAACGCCCCTCTCGCCTCGGGAGCGCGAAATGAATGAAGAGGTACTTGAAATGACCACTCTTCATCCCGATAATCAGGCCGATGGTCAGGCCGGTGTTCGGAGTACGCCTCTTTCGACGGTCAGTCGTGATCACTTAGGCGCATGGGATTTTCGTCGTAAGTTGATCAATCGTCTGTTCATGACTCTTCTCGTTTTTGCATCTTTACTCGCCATCGTTCCGCTGTTGAGTGTTTTCATGTACGTGCTCCAACAGGGACTGCCAGCGCTCGACTTCAGCTTCTTCACTCACCTTCCCGCTCCAGTCGGCGAGCTGGGCGGCGGGATGGGCAATGCTGTCGCAGGCACTTTGATTTTGGTCGGAATTGCGTCTCTGCTTGGAATTCCAATCGGGATCGCGTGCGGGATTTATCTCGCCGAGTACGGCAATCGTCCTCAAGGCGGAAAACTTGCCGCAACTTTGACATTTACGATCGATCTTCTTGCGAGTGTTCCATCGATCATCATCGGACTCTTTGCATACGCAGTACTTGTTGTTCCGATGAGACGTTTCTCAGGTTATGCCGGTGGCGCAGCACTCGCGGTGATCATGATCCCGACGATCGCAAGATCGACTGAAGAACTTTTGAAAATGGTTCCCACTCATATTCGTGAGGCGGGCCTCGCGCTTGGGATTCCTCGTTGGAAAGTCATCCTTCGTATTGTTCTACGCGGGAGCATGAGTGGAATCACTACGGGAGTTATGCTCTCAGTCGCACGTGCGGCGGGCGAAACAGCCCCTCTTTTGTTTACGTCGCTCAACAGTCGGTTTTGGCCGACTGGCTTGGATCAACCGATTTCGTCGTTACCCGTACAGATCTATACCTATGCGATCAGTCCTTATGAAGAGTGGCATCGTCAAGCTTGGGCGGGCGCACTTTTACTGGTGAGTTTTGTGTTTATCTTTAATTTGCTGACACGCTTAGCGCTCGGGCGCCCAACACGGTCGCGAGACTAGAGGTTTTTTATATGGGAAATTCAGTTGTGGGAGTTCAGTTGTGAGTGTTCTTCAGGTCAACAAACTCAATGCATGGTTCGGCTCGGTGAGCGCCCTTCGCAATATTTCGCTCAGCGCAGAACCTCTCACGATGACCGCACTCATCGGCCCATCGGGCTGCGGAAAGTCGACGTTCATCCGATGCCTCAACCGCCTTCACGAAGAAGTTCCGGGCGCGCGCGTCGAGGGTGAAGTTCTTCTCGCTGACGAGAACATCTATGCCCCAGGAATTGATCCCGTTTCAATCCGTCGCAAGATCGGGATGGTCTTTCAAAAGCCCAATCCGTTTCCATCGATGAGTATCTTTGACAACGTCGCTGCCGGGCTAAAGCTTGCTGGAATTTCGAAGAAGTCGATTTTACAGGAAGCCGTGGAGCGCTCGCTCCGTCACAGCGCCCTTTGGGATGAAGTGAAAGATAAACTGAAAGCACCAGGGACCAGCCTTTCTGGCGGACAGCAGCAAAGACTTTGCATCGCCCGCGCCCTTGCAGTGAATCCTCCGGTTCTTCTGATGGACGAGCCAACGAGCGCTCTGGATCCGGTTTCTACTGCTAAAATTGAAGAACTTGTGGTGGAGTTAAAGAAAGAGGTGACCGTCATCATGGTCACCCATAATATGCAGCAAGCCGCGAGAGTTTCTGACCGGACTGCATTCTTTTTGTTAGGTGAAATTGTCGAGCACAGCCTCACTTCGGAGCTGTTCACGAACCCTCGGGACAAACGCACCGAACAATACATCACGGGTCGTTTCGGCTGAGTCGGCTGAGCAAAAGAGATTAGGAAATTTTATGGATCGTCATTTCGATACAGAGTTACAAAAACTAAAAGACCTTATCCTCTCCATGGGTGGAAACGTCGAACAAGCGATCGAGCATGCCACGCAAGCTCTTCTTCTTCGCGAACCTGAGAGGCTTGACCGAGTTTTTGAACTCGAAACACAAGTGAACAAATCCCATCTTTTGGTAGATGAAACTTGCCTCAATCTTTTGGCGCGCCAAGCACCGATGGCGAATGACCTGCGCATGATCATTGCGATCATGAAAATTAACACCGATCTCGAGCGCATGGGCGATCAAGCTGTGAACATCGCTCACAACAGCAAGCGCTACTTAGCGGAGCCACCGCTCAAGCCTTTGATCGATCTTCCTCGCATGGCCGAAGACGTTCGCTCGATGGTTCGCGACTCTTTAGACTCGCTTGTGAAACGCGATCCCGTTTTGGCGACCGAAGTTTTAAATCGCGACGACCGCGTCGATGCATTCAAAAATCAGATCTTTCGCGAACTCATTACCTACATGATCGGCGACCCACGCACGATTGAACGCGCGCTCAATCTGATTTTAATTGCTCGTAATTTGGAGCGTGTCGGCGATCACGCAACCAACATCGCAGAAGACGTGATCTTTGCGATCACGGGTCGGGACGTTCGTCATGGAGCCGGAGGAGCTGGGCAATGAGTATGAAGATTCTGGTTGTCGAAGACGAAGGCGATATCCGAGATTTGATGACTCTTCACCTCACCCGTGACGGTCACAAACCTGATGGAGCCGCCGACGGAGAAGAAGCCCTGAAGAAGCTTCAAGACAATACTTACGATCTCGTGGTGCTCGACTGGATGCTTCCGGGAATGAGTGGGATTGATATCGCCAAAACTCTGCGAAAGATGTCCAGTCGCGTGCCGATCCTCATGGTCACTGCTCGAGTCGAACCAGCTGACATCGTTTTGGGCCTCGAAGCAGGGGCTGACGACTACATTACAAAACCTTTTGAAGTTCCCGTCTTTTTAGCCCGAATTCGGGCTCTTTTAAGAAGAGCCACGATGACCGAAGATGGAGCACCGTCCACTCCTGGAGTGATCGGAATGGGAGAGCTCCAAGTCAACGAGAACTCCTACGAAGTCAAATGTGCGGGCGCGCCGGTTTCACTAACGCCTTCAGAATTTAAACTTCTGGTCGCACTCGTGAAGAACCAAGGGAGAGTTCTGACTCGCGCATCTCTCATCGACCTTGTGCAAGGATCGGATGTCTCTGTGGTCGATCGCACGATCGATACCCATGTGTTCGGACTTCGCAAGAAGCTCGGCGTCTGTGGCGACCTGATTGAAACCGTTCGCGGCGTGGGTTATCGGGTGAAGAATACGTGACGAGCCGGTTTCCTTGGAGAGTTTTTTTTAAGTTAATCAGCGCACAAGCTCTTCTTGTTCTCTTGATCGCTTTTGCCTCAGGCATCTCCTTTCGAAGTATCAGTTTCCTCATTGTTGCACTTTTAGCAGCGTCGACTTGGTTCATCCGCGAATACAAAGAAGACTGGGAGCAGATGGAAGCTACCCTCGATCAAACTGGGCTTGATCTGCGAAAGCGATCAGACGCTCTTGCTCGCGAACGAGAAGAGATCGAAGTTTTGATGGCGGCCATTCCAGAAGCGATCGTTGCTGTTGATCAGAACTCTCGCCTACTTTTTTTCAACTCCCAGTTCGCACTTTTGTTCGGAGATTGGAAATCCAGCACGAAACAAACGGTTTTGGGTGAGGTTTTTAGAACACCTGAAGTCCTCGATACTTTTCGAAACTCCCTTCGTGATGGAAAAACCACGTCTCAAAGTATTGAACTCCGAACCCGCTCAGATCAGCAGGTTCGTCACTTTTCTCTTTCAGTAACTCCACTCAGACATGAGTCGGGTCCGGTTTATTCGGCCGTCGGGATTTTCCACGATGTCACCGAACTCAAGCAGGCCGAAAAAATCCGCATCGATTTTGTCGCCAACGTTTCGCATGAGCTTCGAACTCCGCTGACAGCAATCAAGGGCTATACGGATACGCTCGCTCATGACATTCGGAGCAAGCAATTCGACGCCGTCGATAAGTATCTTGAAGTGATTAATCGCAACACGGATCGCTTGATGAGTTTAATCGAGGATCTCTTGGATCTCTCTTCGCTGGAGGCAAGCGACGACTCTGAGGAGTCTCGAAACAGCGTGAACGTGACTGCGGTGAGTACTCGCGAAATTTCGTCTCGCATCATCGCCCAGCTGGAACCGCGACGGGCCCAGAAGAATCACATCATCGAGCCGGTCTTCGGCGCAGACTACGTCAACGCGGACCCACGACGTCTGGAACAGATCCTCGTGAACCTCATCGACAACGCGATCAAGTATGTTCCTCAAGGCGGGAAGATCCGTGTGGAGTGGCAGAGCTCGCCTTCTTCTGTGTTTTTACACGTGAGTGACAATGGCCCAGGGATTCCGCCTGAGTATCAAGCTCGGCTATTTGAACGATTCTTCAGAATCGATAAGGCACGCTCTCGCGAAATCGGCGGTACAGGCCTCGGCCTAGCGATCGTCAAACACATCATGCAGAAGCACGGTGGGAGTGTTCGCGTGGAAAGCGAACTGGGCAAAGGCACTGAATTTATTTGTGAATTTCCCGAAGGAAACGGTAATCAGATCCTGACCCAACCCTGACAAACCTCACAGGGTTCCGCGTTAACCTGAATGTGATGTTTTTAGCGGATTTTCACATTCATTCGACCTTCAGCGATGGAAAGCTTTCGATTCCAGAATTAGTAGACTTATACGGACGACAAGGTTTCGGCGCAATCTCCATCACCGATCATCTCTGCGAAAGTAAAACGGTCATCGGAAAAGCTGCTGAGTTTTTGAATCGCACACTGACTCCATCGAACTTCCCCTTCTACATGGAAATTCTTCGCTCTGAATCCGAGCGCGCTTGGGATCAGTACAAGATGGTTCTCATCCCTGGATTTGAACTGACCAAAAACTCCATGTCCAATTATCGCTCGGCACATATGGTGGGCTTAGGAATCAGCAAGTTTGTTCACGCAGACGGCGATGTGGTCGATCTTGCGCGCGCAATTCGAGCACAGGGCGCACTCGCTATTGCGGCTCATCCTGTGGCGACTAGAAAAGTAGAAAAGCAAACTTACCATATCTGGGATCGTCGAGAAGAACTCGCGACAGAACTGGATGCCTGGGAAGTTGCAAGCGGTCCCTTTTTATTTGATGAGGTTGCGCGTTCAAGTCTGCCGAAGATCGCAAGCAGCGATCTGCATGCTCCTTGGCAGATGACCTCCTGGAAAACGGTTTTGTACTGCGAACGAAAAGCAGATGCCGTTTTAGAAGCGATTAAGAAACAAGAACTCGATTTCCGTTTTTATGCGGAGGAACCAAAACATGTCTATCGTCCTTGGGATGATGTTGTT
>Ga0302309_10002879_pt1 | contig 13865 bp, 16 predicted proteins | sample III_Palsa_N1_1_FD_200453 | JGI IMG/M metagenome (GOLD analysis project Ga0302309, IMG submission 200453) | Peat permafrost microbial communities from Stordalen Mire near Abisko, Sweden - III_Palsa_N1_1 | ecosystem: Environmental > Terrestrial > Soil > Palsa > Peat permafrost | place: Sweden... | reverse complement strand
ACGAGCATGTCATTAGCTACTGTACTGAGTGTTTTATCGTTGATAATAATCTCATCCCAGCCTAGTTTAAGCGGTAAAATATTAGGGTCGGTCGGGAATTCCATGTAATTTACCTGGGCGTAGCTGCCCAATGTATAGTTTAGCTGCTTGCCCTGGTCCACACATTTCGAACTCCAGTCTTTCGCAATTGGAATATTGTTTACAATATCATTCAACGAAGCGAAAATGATGCTTTTGGTATAAACATCTGTTTGGCAGATAATTCCAAAACGTTGAAGGGTGTCTTTCAAGAAGTCCTTTTGCGATATATCGGGCAATATCCGCTCACATTGCACCATCTGTCCATATTTTACCGTTTCATTTTGCGCTGCTACACTCCATTGTGCACCTGAAAATAATGTAAAGGAGGCAGGATGATCCCCATGAAACTCATAACCGATGTAAAGCCCTTGTCCCTGCTGCAATTCGGTGTTAACGGTGATTTTTGAATTATAAATATCTCCCGTTCCACGCAAACCGCTTCCGTCGGTACCGGCCTGCCGGGTAAAGCCTCCTGAAAAATCAAATAACAATTGCCCAAGGTTTGCATCGGGATAACCCGGCGTTTTGAGCCAGATAATGATGTTAAGATATGATGGCGTGCCGCCGGCAACATGCCCGGTAAATTGCAAATGCGGTACAATTACCGTTACGGCCACGCTTTCACGTGCTGCCGCCACGAAGCCGGTTCCAGGAATAAATTGATTATTCCAGTTAGTAACTATATATGGCCATCCAATGTTACCGGTGTCATCCTGGTTGGTATTATGAACGGCGTTCAGATTTTGAGATAACTCGACAGTTACCACCTGGTTAAGCACATTCTGATAATCAAAACCATGTTCCCAGCTTCCATTACTAAATTGCGCGATGAGCAAGGGATAAAGCGGGTCGTTCAACAAAGAGCCCCTGGCTGTATAACCTGTTGATTGCACCAGCAGATCGATAGCTTTCTTAATAAAGAAGCCCGGCCTTTGGTTGAGTACATTGATAGGTGCCGAAAAATTTGCCGGGTCTATCAGTCCATAATCCACAATCGGGTATATCCAGCCATCCTGTTCTGTGTTTTGCTGGCTGCCGGCTACATTTTGCAGGTTCCATTCATGGTCGAACGGTTTCCAAACCAAGTTTGCGCCATAGCCGCTCCATTGGCTGGTACTATCGCCCATGTCGGCAATTTGCCCGCCAAGCGAATCGAAAAAACTTACATTGCCCGACAGGATGGTTATGCTGGCCGTATCGTCATCAACCTGGTTTATTTCGGCAACGGCATTCGGGAATACCTCTATGCCGTTCTGTACAACCTTTGCTGTAAGCTGGCTGTAAGGCATTTGCGGCGAAATATTCTGGTTTTCGATGCTGATATCATCTGCATAACCTAAAATCGCCCGATTATTTTGGGTAAGTGGTATTTTAAACTGGTTTGATGTATTGCCCTGCTGGTTCTGCACTTCGGCCAGGTCATTGATCTGGAAGGTGAGAGCAATAGGATTGTCGTCAGATAAATCGACGGGTTTATCGTTTAGGAAAAGCTGGATATTGTTCATTGGTTAGTTCATGGTTCATAGTTCATAGACGTTGCATGGTAATCAGCTCTTTTACTAATCTCTGATCACTAATTAGCTAATCTCCAACTTACTGCGTTTGAATATTTATCGACGGCATATTAAAAGTAATGCTGAATGGCGCCTGGCCGTTGAATGTTTCATATTCAGTGAAGGTCGCGGTATTAAGTACCATCGTTTGCCATTTTACCGGGTTCGCATTTACCATCATTTGTACTTTTGGCGAGTATTTAATGGATTGAAGGCCTTTAATATCCGCCACGCTCAAATCTTCGGCAGTTACCTTCATTTTTTGGCCGGCATCCTTGCTGATCACTTCTTCAATACCATCCTGGTTTTCCCAATCGGTTACAAAGTTTTTGATGATGGTAGCGTTTTGAACGTCGAGCGAAATTTCCTGGTTATAAATGAAACGGTAATAGTTCCAGCTTCCGGTCAATCCTATCCAGCGCAGGTAAACGGAGTTAATATCTGGCGTATGGTCAATCCTTACTGTTTGCAGTTGCGTAACCTGGATGGGATTATTGTTGGCATCGTTATAAAACAAGGCTATCGTAAAGTACCAGGCGTTATCGGGGAAAGCGGTATTAATGAGCAGCCTGTTTAGCCCGATTTGCTGAAGTATAGGCGTTGACGATAAATTTTGCGAGGCGATAACAAGTTTTGAAGTATCCTCGTTCAATAGCCACGAGCTATCTTCATTTAACAAGTAGGAGGTGAGCGCATTGCCGGGTAACGGTTGCATGTTTATATCCGAAAGTGTTACCTGGTAATACAGTTGCTGCCCGGCAAGCGTTTCTCCGTAAATAAATGAAAGATCGAAAGGATAACCTATTGAATAGGCCGGTTCAGCAAAATCAGTTATCCATTTTGCCTGCTGCCCGGTGGGGAAGGGTACATATTCGGCCAGGTTACCGCCGTTTTTTGATTGCAGTTGGCGGGCAGTATAAAGCACATAATAAGGTGCGGCTATAGTGATATATTCGGACGTTTTGCCTGTTGGCGAGCCATCGTCATAATTCTCGGCGTATTGAATAGTATAACTTGCTGATAAGTTACTATCGCGAAAATTTATTTGTGTGTAAGTGCTATCATCTTTAACCCTCAACAGACTTTGCAGCAGGTTGGTTATATCCGCATTGGTTATTCCTGCGGAATTTGGGCGATTGACAGATGTTACGGTAGTTGCTGCATTGGTCAGGGGATCGGTATAAGTAATGTTAGTAAATACTTTGTAATATGGCCGCAGCATGTTAATGTTTACAAAGCCCGTGGCACTGGTTGTATAAGATGCATTAATAAGGAGCGAATTCCCATTGGCGCTTAGAACGGTAAACACGCCAACATATGGCCCGGCATTTAGATAGATATAAATGTTAAGCGTATTAATAAGCGTAATGCCCTGCGCGGCAGCATTTGCAATAACAGCATTATTGGTTGTTATAGCAGTGCTGATGGAACTCATGTCGGCATTTACGGCTACAACAGCATTGCCTGAGGTGGTATCAAGTGTAACACCGGTAACCTCAAAATCCTTGCGCTGGTAAGTAAAAACTACCGGGTTGAATGCAGCATTCCAGCGGCTTATGTTACCCCCGGTAAGTGTTACCGAAGGATCGTCGGTGAGCAGGTTTTGCGTTATGGGTATATCAACAGATTGTACAGCGGTGCATCCTGTTGGGTTCGCATCTTTAACATAAACTTCCAGTACGCCACCTTGCAGCCCGGTAAAGACATTGCTGGTTTGAAAGGTTACATTATCGGTTGAATATTGTATAGGCAGATAGCTTGATGTTGCGGTTACCGTTACCTGTGCATCATCGGCGCCGGGCGAACTTTCTGGAGTATCGACATTTATAAAATCAATCACCAGGTCGCACTGGGCAACAGGCGGTGCGGGATCAGGGACATCAGATTGTGAGACTATTTTCCAGCTATAGCCGGCTACATAGGTGCCACGGTAAACAACAATTCCCTGTCCTGCTATGGTGACGGCTGAGTCGGTTATTATGCCGTTTAAATTTTGTTCATAGCTAACAACAATGTTATTACCATTAACAGGCTGGTTATTTTCATCGACCAAAAAAATAGAGACGATAACAATTTGGCCTGTCGCCGGTGCCGCTGCGGGTAAAAATTTATAGGATAATACAGGATTGATCATATAGATAATATGTTTAAAATTTCGTTTGTAATGTTATCTGTCAACTGCGATAGTGGCTGTTCGAGGCGCTGATTGATATTGTCACTGCCCAATGGTTCGGAAATGATCCCTGGTTTGCCCGGATAGCCTGTTTTATCTATCTTCTTTTTTATGGCCCAGGCGGCTTTATCGGCTATGCCTTTTGCCCGGCACCATTGCTGTATCCGCTGTATCATGGGCGGGTTGCCGGGCGTTGCATTTTTACTGGTTGGGCCACGGCCTTTTTCCAATATAAACAAGTGGGGCGGCAGTTGTAATTGTATGCCTTTATCAGTGGCTGTCAGGGTTATTTGCTGAGCCGTTTGGTCGGACACCAGGCTGCCTTTTGCTTGCATGGAGTTGATGACATCAGTTTTGAGCGATAAGGCAATATCGTTTAGGGTTTTGGTGGTATCCATCTGTTATCAACTGAAATTTTCGTAATACATGGTTGATAAAGTGAGCGTAAGGTTTACACCAGTGCTGTTCACGTCAAATTTATTGTAAACAGGCAGCGATCTGGCTTTATCGCCTGCTTTAATGCGGAAGTACCGGCCCTCGCCTTCACGGTATTTTGCGGCTTTTACAATAAAATCATTGGCCAGTTGCAATGCCTGGGTTACATAGGTTTCATTATCAGATGTATATTGATCAAACTCTGTCAAATACAAAAACTCAAGATATACCGAAAATGTATTATCTACTGAACCGTTAATCTGCGGAGATATGTCTACGGGCTGCAGCGGATACATGAAAACGCAGGGAAAGGATGCTGCGTCATCAGCAAGCAGGTTTAGTTCGTTAGCTGTACCATAAATAAAGGTTACGGGTGTGCTAAGGGTTTGAGTTATGGCTTCAATTTGGTTACGGATCATAGTTTTAGTTCATAGTTGATGGTTCATGGTTTGGTTTTTTTGGCCGATAGACCATAGTCCATTGACCATGGTTAGGAGATGTGTATGTTGAAAGATATATTAACGCTGTGCCTCTAAAATTTCGGAGTAGCGTTTGTGGTATTCGGCTTCGGTTTTATTGAGCAGGAGCTTGGTTAGTACACGCTCGTAGGGCATATTGAGTATCATATCCCATTTGGTGATGTCGCCGCCGGCGAGGGCGTTTACGGTGTTGATATACTTAAACTTTTCAAATGCCTGTATCCCGGCCCTTTTTTCAATCGCAGTTGCAGGCGATGAAAGAAGTTTGTTCTCGGTTTCGATAAGTTGGGATAACTCGTAAAAAAATGTTTGGCAATGGGCAGTGCCTCCGTTACCCTTAGTTTTTTTATTTCGGTACAAAATTCCTCGGCTTCATATTCATTGTACTTTTTTCCTGTCGCCCGGCAAAAGAAATAGTGCGCAAGTACCTGGCTGCAAGCCCTGAGCGATGGGTTAAAATATTGCTGCCAGTCTTTTTCGCCATATTGTTTAATGCTCTCGTTTACTTCTTCGGCGATAATATTACGGGCAGCCATGAATGCCCCGGCCGGTTCCACTGACAGGTTGCTGATAACATTTACAGTAGCCTTTTTATTGTTTAACACGAATGTTATGTGTTTTGGAACGTTATCGCTGTTGTACAGATATTTTACCTGGTTTGCCAGCGATAGCACGGCTTCGGTAAAAACCTGGAAATCCTCCATGCTGGTTACATTTTCAAGTTCGCTAACCGGGATGCCTGACAGTATGCTGATCGCATCCAGGTCGCCGAGATCTTTCTTTTCCTGCAGGGCGACCATTTGCCCAAGTGTTACTTCGGTTAAATTACCGGGGATTTGTACCAGGAGTTTACCGGTACCGGTTCGTAGGTTTTTTTCTATCATGTTATTATAAAATCTTTCAATATTGAATTAGACCATGGGTGTCTCTCGCGGTAAGGCATACGCGAGACAGGTGGTTTAAGATTATTTACTTTTAGCTTATTTAGTGCGATATAACGCAATGGATCTATAAGGTGGTTCCAGGCATCTACCGGCTCATTTATTGGCTTGCCTGAACGATCTGCTTTCCATTTATATCGCCCGAGCTCACGACGCAGGTTTACACTGCGGCGGGTTATGTTTATTTTGTAGCGCCTGAGGATATCGATAGAATTTTTAACGCTATCAGCGCCCTTTTTAGCACCCCGGATATTCCAGCCCAGGCGTTTCAATTCTTCAATGGATTTTGGTTCGGAACTATCGGCGATCAGTTCATTGTTTTTATTCAGGCCTGCCTCAATCAATTTTTTATCAATATCGGTATTGGTAAGGCCTGTTTCATAAAGTAGTTCATCAACCCAAAGCTCGCCGTTTTGCATGTACACTTCAATGCAGCCGGTTTCGTCGTTGGTGAAGCCAAAATCAAGTCCGGCAGCCAATAGTTTTGCGCCGTCGGGTATCGCTTCGCAAATATGCCAGGCATCAAACACCAATCCCGTAATCTTACCCGTGAGGCCTCGCGCGTAAACCTTCCACAACTCATAATCGTCAAGCTTTAACTTTTCTATTTTGTCGCGCTCGCGCTCGGTTAAGAATGGGTTATGCCGGTGATCAGATATAATAAGCTGTACACCTGGCTGGCCGATGAGCCTGTCATGCACCCAAAAATTATAATTAGGGTTATAATCTATGAAAATCCGTTCGCGGGTACGTAAGGCAAGCTCGGTATAAATGTCCCAGGTAATGCCATTGGCTTCGTTTACGAACAGGTAATCTCTTTTGCCGGATTTCGCATCCTGGGCATCGCTAAAGCTTCTAAACTCGATAATTGTACCATTATGAAACTCAAATATCCTGTCGGTTTTATTATAGCTTTTAACCATCAGCATAAAATGCTCGAGGCTGTTATATATTTTCAATGCATCGCGTAATGCGCCGGCTTTTAGGTTAGGTATGTCCTGGCCAACCACGGTTATTACCTGTTTTTCTTTTTTACAGGCAATACAAAATAACACCTGTTGAATAGCGTAGGTTTTACCAGCACTGGTACCACCCTGATTTATGACCACGGGACAGGTGGCATTATAGTTTTTCCTGAATAATACGGATGTTTGTAACATAGGCGACCTTATTAAAGGATAACTTCTTTTTCATTTTTGGCCGGTTGTGGTCCGCTTTCCAATATCCTGATGTCTAAGGTTGATGGCACATTGGCCACGTTTTCCTTATCATCATTCCACCCAAGGCTTTTGAGTGCGAATATGGCGCCTGCTGCCGAGGTAAGGTGCAGTTTCTTCTCGTATTCGGCCTCAATTTTAAGGCGGGCGCGTTTCAGTGCTTTGGCATAGCGTGGCTTTTTCTCATTTTCCTCAAATTCCTGCCGGCTGCTAAAGCCAATATATAGTGCAAGCCCGGTGATGGTTGGCGGTTCAGGAGGGCGGTCGTAAACAATAACTTCTTCTAACGCCGTGCTATCCCTGGCGTTTTTGGTTGGCTTTTGTTCTGTATGGAATTCACCTGCTATGTAAGCAAAGTATTCATCAATGCGCCGTTCAATCTTGTCGGCAGGCAGTTTAGGTTTGTATTTTTTCATTTATGAAACGAGTGCCGATTGGCATAGTAGATATACAAATATAGCTAATTAATTTAGTATTAGCAAGGGTTTTTTAAAAATAGTTTATCTGCTTATAATTGCTTGCGGAATAGTATGGCATTTTATTTGTGAATTGATTTAGGAAATATTTTGTTTTTAAAAAGAAAAAATTTATATTTGTGTATGGAAAACAAAGAGCCAAAGAAATATATCACTGATGATATGCAGCCCGGCGTACTTAGTGATTATACAGTACCTTACAACAGCTATTTTCAATCGCCGATAGCCAAATTGGGCGCTATTAAGGAGGGGCTGCAACCAGCTACCATCAGTGATCTGCTCCGGTTTACGGGCGCTACACAAATTGACGTAGCCAAATGGCTTGATATTACAGAGCCAACATTGCGCAAGTACATCCAAAGTTCAAAAGGGCTTAACCCGGGCCTAAGTGAGCATATTATTCAACTATTTGAGCTTTTCAATAAAGGTGTTGATACCTTTGGTTCGCTGCCTGAATTTAAAAACTGGCTTAAAAGTTATAATCCTGGTATTGATGCTATCCCCTTTGATCTCCTTGATACCATTACAGGTATCGGCATTGTAATAAATGAACTTATCCGTATCGATTACGGTGTTACTGCCTGATAGTTTTATTCCAGAAAACACTTCATGCATACTTATCGCATTGGCCAAACCAAATACGCTTATGACAGGGTGGGGTCGGGTATTGATGCAAGGTGGAATTTACGTGGTGAATACGTAATATATACCGGCGGTACACTGGCCTTATCGTGTTTAGAAAAACTCGCGCATACTCCCGGCGCTTCGTTATTTGCAGGCGACTTTTCCGTTACTACATTTATTATTCCTGAACGGTTAGAAATTTCTGAGATAGGAATAGCAGAACTTGTAAAACTAAACGCGGAATGGAGCAAACCGATTAATTATCCTGTTACGCAGCGTATTGGCAGCAAATGGCTGCGTGAGTATAGAACCGCGGTTTTAAAAGTACCGTCGGCTATCATAGAACAGGAATATAATTACCTTTTTAACCCTTCCCATCCTGATTTTGGAAAGATAACTATTGCTTCTGTAAACAAATTCAATTTCGATCACCGGCTGAAAGCCTAATACTTCTATTGCAGTTCGATACTTGCTTTTTAGTTTACCAGGTTAATTTTTGTTAAATTAATTTGCAATTTTTTTTATAGCAACTTTTTTAGTTATTTTTACGTACTCATTTATAGGTCTGATCCAATAAATCTGCTTATGCTAAATACCCCGGTAAACAGGTATCTTATTTTATTTATTTTCCTGCTTACGGGTATGATCTATTCCTGCCAAAAGGATAGCCAGGACGTAGTGGCTACTACTCCTCCGGCTAAAACAGACTCGACACTAACACTTAGCACACCCGGCAATTACCTGGCTGTAAAAGGTACCTTGAAAATCAGTTTGCCCGATTCTACTTATAGTTTTGACGCATCGCGCGATTCGATCGCTTTTATTAACGTACATTCAGGCGATACACAATATTTTGGTATTACCGCCATCAATAAAGAGCACAATATGAGCTTTGGGATAAGCTCGGCAGGCAACGCGGCGAGCAATATAAATAGTGTAGTTGCCGGCAGCCAGCTTTTACTTAGCCATGTTGACCAGCCCAATGTTGAGTACACATTGCCTCAAAATATTACTTCCAATGATTTTGGAAAAATAAGCCTTGTTACATTTAAACAAGATAGCGTACTTGCCACTGGTACATTCTATACCTTTTTAATCAGCGGTAACAAAACTGGTGTACCTTATAAAGTAAAAGGTACCTTCAGCCTTCAATTGAAGTAGATAATTCTATAGGCTCCCTTGTATTTTTTAATCCCAATGCCATCCATACTATCAATAGCCCTAACGGTGCAATAACTGCGAACGACCAGCGGAGGTTTAATGCCTGTGCCACAAAGCCCACAACCGGCGGCACCATTAAAAAGCCCAGGTAGCCAACTGTTGAAACCGCCGCCACTGCAGGGCCTTTGCTCATTGTTTTTGACCGGCCGGCTTCGCTAAAAACCAGTGGTACTATGCATGATGTGCCTATTCCTATCAAACCAAAGCCTGTAATCGTAGTAGGTACATAAGGAAAAGCCACGGCCAAAGCAAACCCTGTTACAATAAATACGCCGCTATACTGCATTAAAATTTTAACACCGTAACGGTTTACCAGTTTATCGCCGGTGAACCGGGATATGGTGAGGGTTGTCATAAATATAACAAATGCTGCTGTTGCAGTTGCGTGTGTAGTATGTACCGCTTTGCTCATATAAATCCCGCTCCAATCGTACATTATGTTTTCACAGGCCATGGATGAAAAGCAGATCAAGCCAAGTTTAATCAGCGATTTATCCGGCCACGAAAATTTTGGTTTGGCGGAATTACTTACCGGCACCTGGTTGAGCAGGAACGGGGCAAAACAAAGAGACAATACAACAAGGCCGATACTAACACTAACCAAATGATGTGCCGGTACAACATGGTTTGCTACCATAAAATAGCCTAAAACGGCACCACTAAAACCAGCCAGGCTCCAGATGCCATGAAAGGTGGTCATGATAGACTTTTTGTACATAGCCTGTACGCCAACCGATTCGGTATTCATTGACAAGTTGAGCAGGTTGCGGGATGAGCCAAAGCAAAGCAGGATAAGCAGAAATTGCCAATAACTGTTTGTATACCCTAACAATCCCAAAGTGATGTTAAAGAACAGCGCACCAAAAAGCATGATCCGGCTTCCGCTAAAGCGGCTGAGTAAGCTGCCGGTTACAGGAAAAGTGGCTAAAAGCCCAACCGGGAGGGCAAACAAGGCCATACCGAGTTGCGCCTCGTTTAAATGCATATGGCTTTGTATAGACGGGATGCGCGAAGCCCATGTTGTATAACCAAAACCCGATATAAAAAAGTAAACAGCGGTTGCTATGCGGATAGTCCCCGGCGATTTGTGTATGGATATAGCCACATTGCAATAGTATTGGTAAAATTTAAAACCTAAAAACTAATTTGAGAAGTGTGCGATTTCGGTAGTAGTTGTATTACTGCCTGTAACGGTATTAAACACAAGCACCAGGTTGGTTGATGTAAGTGCTCTTATATCAGCTGTTACGGTAGTGCCCGTTGATGCAAGTGTACGTGTTCCAACAGCATTTGCCTTTTGCGGAATAACAGCATTTACTTTTGTGCTTGTCGGAAACAGGAATGTTATTGCCAAATCTGTAACACCAAATGTAAAGGTAGTACTTACATTACTCCGCATTTCAACGCCGCTTCCATTGCTGTTAAATTGTATATAATCTGTCTGAAAATAGGCGTATGCTTTTGACGAATCTAATGTGCTACCGGTATAATAGTTAACGGTATCGGTTGTATAAAACCATTGTGCTATTAGATTATTTGTATTGATATTTGATGTACTACCTGTACTGCTGCCCCCACTAAGGCCTAAAGTTGTTTTTCCACATGCTGAAATCGATACTATTATGGCCGCGCCAATTACAAAAAGCAAATTTTTCATCTTCATCTTCCTTATGTTGTTAACAAAAATACAGAAATATTTTTAAAGAAAAAAGTTGTAATCGATTTTTATGTTATATATGACAATTGGCATAATTTAAATCATAAAAATAGCATTTCGTCCCTGTTGTCATCGTAGACCTCGTTTTCAACCAGTTGGGTTAAAAGCGTCTTCAACATAGCTTCACGCGCCCATTGCTGTTCAATGGGGCTCGCATCTTCGTTATACCACTGGATAGGTTCGTTTATTTCTATACGTGTTTTATAAACAAATCCCTTTTTGGGGTGTATCTTGTTTCCCTCATAGCTGTTCAGATTTTCCGTACGGATTATTTTGGCGAACTGTTTTAAGGGCATATCAAGCTGAAGGCATTCATCAAGCGAGTTTTTAAAATCGTGCTTGTCTTCAAGCCATAATGTAAATGTATCGCCATTTATTTCATGATCGGCGATGGTTATACGGCTGTAATCATAATCAACTGTTATGATCAGCCACCATAATTGGTCTTTTAGTTTTTGGGATAATTTTATCATAATAAGTGTATTGTCCCGTGATTGGCTACGGGTTGTTTATTTTTTTTGTGATAAGGCCATACTGTATTACAGCAGTATGGTTAATAAAATTTTGGTTGCCACTCTGGCAGGAATTTTTGAATGTCGGCTATCTCGCGGCGATATTTATTGCAAATATTTTGGAATGCTTCGTAGCGTAATAACAGTTCGGGAGTTAACGTTCCAGAGTTTTCGGTTTCGGTCGGTCTTGCCTTGGCAGCCGGTTGGTGCCGCAGTGCTGAATAAGCAATATACATGGTTTAGGTGTTTTTTCGTCTTCATCAATTCATTCTACATATTTCTGTGTTTTGTACCTGCTTAGCCCGGCTTTGGATTATTGCAAGTAAAATAATACCTGGTAATAGCAAGTTTCTCTGTAATTTCTGTATGTTTCATTTGGATTGTTGGTTGATTTGATTTAATTTAGCATCGTTTGACGATACAAATATAAAGAATAATCTTTATTTTAAACAAATGTTTTTTTAAATTAATTTTCGTAATTATGGAAGATGTATCAAAAACTGCTAAAGTAAAAAGGATCCGGCCTGAGACATTAGAGTTTATTATTCTTTATAATCAGCTTAAAGGCAAAGCTTTTAGTGGTAACGCACAACTGGCCGAAGTGTTGGGCTTTAATTCGGCCAGTTCGATAACAGAGATCATAAAGAGCCGGCAGAATATTGATCCTGACAAGTTACAGATTTTTAAGGATAAATACAAAGAGTATTTTAAAAATGCAAAAAATACAGAAAACGCTGTTGCTAAAAAGAATGAAACCGGGATACCCATGTATGAAGTGATTGCCACAGCCTCGGGTGTAGAGGTTTATAACGATATTAATGATACAACACCGGTTGGTATAATGAATTTCCCGGGAATAGAGGAAAGTGACTTTGCATTGCCGGTTTGGGGGCATTCGATGTACCCGTACCTGGAAAATGGCTGTTGGGTGGCGTTAAAAGTTATACATGATAAAAAAATATTGCCCGGCGAGGTTTATTATATCGAATGGGGCGATTACCGCATGTATAAGCGGCTTTTGGCCGGGGATAGTGAGAATGAGGTGATAGCTCATTCTGATAATGTTACGGAAATGATAGGGAACCGCTTGAAATACGCACCATTTGTAATACAGATAGAGGATATTAAAAGATTATGCCTGGTAATGGATATCCATAAAAAGCACAATCATTGATGAACGACCAAAAGCTGAATGTACCGGAGAAATCGTTACATTTATAAAAGCTAAATATATATAATAATGTCGTCGCCAGTTATTCAATTCCGCTATAGTAAAAAAGTATCCTTCTTAGGCATTGGTGTTTTACTTGTCTTTGCTTTATTGCTTCTAAAGACATGCGTTGAAAGTTATTACGCACACGCTATGGTAGGTACAGTAATATATGGTGTATTTGTTTTGATAATAGTAGCAGTGCTGATTATTATGATATATACAAGGTTAATACCCGCCCTGAAAGGTGAAATAGCGCTTGAGCTGGATGAAAATGGCGCCAAAGATTATATACGTAAAATTGTAATTGACTGGAAGGACGTGGAGGACATTTACCTTAGGCCGGGCAGAAGTTCTTCTATGCTGGTATTTGAATTAAAGTTCGAATCGGATTTTGGTAAACAGGTATCTGTTTTGCTACGCTGGGTTGAAGGGCGCGACAATGATATTTTTAATACTGTTGTAGCTTATTTTGATGAGGCGGAAGGAATAATACGGGAATAAATAAGTACTATACATTATTGATAGTAAGATGACACAACTTTGGCAACACAAGATTATCGCGATCATGTTTTTACTATTAAAGATTGTCCGATTTACTTTTGCGTGGTTTTGGCTCTTCTTTTTTATCTAACAACTCGTCCAGGTATCGGAATACAACTTCCATATTTTTTGTCCTGTTTATCCAGTTTAGTTTTTATCTTTTCTATTTCGAGGCGCAACTCGGTGTTGTCCATAAACATTTGGCGGATACGTGTAAATATTCGCATCACTTGTATGTTGACCTGAATAGCTTGTTTGCTGTTTAATACGCTTGAAAGTATTAATACACCATGCTCTGTAAAAACATACGGCAGCTTTCTTCTGCCTCCACGTTTTGATGTCGCAATTTGCGACATCAAACTTTCAAATTCTTTATCACTTAATCTAAACATGAAGTCTTCGGGAAACCTATCAATATTTGCTCATTCAATCGTCTTGTTTCAACACCATACAATTCCGCTAAATCACTATCAAGCATAACTTTTTGATCCCTGATATAAAATATCTTATTCATTATAATTTCATCGGGTATGGTTAATTTATCCGGCATAGTAGACAGGGCTGACGCATAAGAAACGGTAAAAATCAGTGTAGATATTAACAAGTTGTTGGTAAAGCGGGAATAAGTTCATCTGCTCAAGGCTGTTTTAAAGGCTTAGAGCAGTGTTTCTTTGTAAAAAGAA
>Ga0302309_10002876_pt1 | contig 13881 bp, 10 predicted proteins | sample III_Palsa_N1_1_FD_200453 | JGI IMG/M metagenome (GOLD analysis project Ga0302309, IMG submission 200453) | Peat permafrost microbial communities from Stordalen Mire near Abisko, Sweden - III_Palsa_N1_1 | ecosystem: Environmental > Terrestrial > Soil > Palsa > Peat permafrost | place: Sweden... | reverse complement strand
TTAAAAGTCCATACTTTTTTATCCTTTTATGATAGAGGCAAGAATCGTGCAAAAGAGTGAAATCCCTTGTGCTCAAAGCATTTAGCAAAATCCCCGGGGGACGCTCTTCGCTATTTTAGCGGATAGGCGCCCAGTTGCGGAAATTATTTCGCATTTTTGGGCGCGTAAAATCATGGAGGATATGAAATTGAGTCTTTTAAAGTGGATCAGCAGCTTAAAAAAGGTTACCGGGATGGTTGTTGCAGGTTGTCTGGTCTGCAGCACTCCGGGTGCAGTGTCCGCCCAGACCCAACCAGTAAAGCAGGTGGAGCTAACCCGTTTTTTAATGCAGTCCTCCGCCGTCGTTCATTCTCCGGGCGATTCCATCTCCCAACCTTCGTATCCCTTGAATGATTATTGGTTTCCCGTCAATGTGCCTTCTACGGTGCTTACCGGGCTGGTAGCCAACCATGTCTATCCGGACCCCTACCAGGGAATGAACAATATGCTCATTCCGGATGCTTCCGATTCTTTTAACCACGAATTTCACCTGGAACAATACAGCCATCTGCCCAATGACCCCAATCCCTGGAAAAAGCCCTACTGGTACAGAAATGTGTTTATGGTGCCCGCATCCGACAAGGGCAAGCACTTTGAATTGATCTTTAAAGGGATCAATTACCGGGCGGCTGTCTGGGTGAATGGAAAGCCCATAGCCGATTCCTCCCAGATGGCCGGGATGTTTGCCGATTACCACCTGGACATCAGCGCTCAGGTACGGGCCGGGAGCAGCAATGTCCTGGCAGTGGAGATTTATCCCCTGGATTATCCGGGTCTCCCGGCTCACCCGCAATTGAATGCCCTGGGTGATTTTTACTTGAATGGAGGTCCTACAGGCGATATCGGAAAGAATGTAACCATGCTTTGTTCCATAGGCTGGGATTGGATCCCTGAAGTCAGGGACCGCAATATCGGTATCTGGCAGCCTGTCTACCTGCGTACTACCGGGCAGGTAGTGATCAGCCAGCCCAGGGTCATTACCGACCTGAATGCCCTTCCGGATACGAGCGTTGCCCGCCTTTCCCTGCAACTCAACCTGACCAACTATACTACCATTGCCCAAAAGGGGACCCTGCGGGTGACCATCAGTCCCGAGACTTTTGCGGGCCCTTCCATCCATTTTGAACGACCCGTCGCCCTGGGTGCGGGAGGCGTAGTAGAGGTCTCCTTATCCCCCGACCAGGTAAAAGCCCTGGAGTTGCACCATCCCCACCTTTGGTGGCCCAATGGCTACGGGAATCCTGATCTGTACCGGATACGCTTGCAATATGTCGAAACAAACGGTATTGCAGACGCCCATGCCGGCGGCGAATCCGGAGCCCAGGTCTCGGACGATACCTCCTTCCTGGTTGGTGTCAGGTCGGTTGGATCCCGTACGGTAGACGTGAACGGCTGGCTGCGCCGGGATTTTTATGTCAATGGCAAGCGGGTGCACCTGGTAGGCGGGGCCTGGGTTCCGGATATGATGTTGAACAGGGATTCCGTTCGCTACGATTATGAACTCCACCTTTGCCGGAATGCGAATGTGAACCTGGTGCGTATCTGGGGTGGGGGAATAGGGGAGACGGATGACTTTTATGCCCTGGCCGACCGCTATGGTTTGCTGGTCTGGCAGGATTTCTGGATTACTGGAGACACGCAGGGGGAATTCAAGGGATCGGCAGATTATCCTTACCAGGGGAATGTGTTTATCCGAAATATCATCAGCACCATTCTCCGGATCCGCAATCACCCTAGCCTGCTGGTATGGACCGGGGGTAATGAAGGGCATGCCCGCCTGGAATTATATAACGCCATGCGCGATAATGTCGCCACGCTGGATGGAACCAGGCCTTTTATTCCCAGTTCTTCCGGATTCGCCAAACAAAACAAGGATTGGAAAGGTTCCTGGCCCGACGACAAGGCTTCCGGTGTGTACAGCGGCGGATCCTATTGGTATCAGGAGGCAAGCACTTATTATCAGTTAGTGGACTCTGGAAAAGACTGGGTGTTCAAAGACGAAACCGGTCTGCCGTCCCAGCCGCCCTATAATACTTTATCAAAGATTATTCCCGACCTGGTGCCGGACACGACCCTTCCTTTTCCCCTGAATAATAGCTGGGGCTATCATGATGCCTGCGAAGGGGCCGCCCGGTATTCAAAATACTATAAGGCCATGAAAGATCATTTCGGGTCGCCCGTTAGCGTAAGGGACTTCTCTGAAAAGATGCAGTTACTCAATGCGGACGGATATCGTGGAATTTTTGAAGCGGCCGGTCACCGGCTGAACCAGACCGGGGGAGTGATGCTGTGGAAACTCAATTCGGCTTTCCCCAGCGTCGTCTGGCAGATCTACGATTGGTACCTGGAACCCAATGCCGGCTACTATTTTATGCAGCGGGCCTGTGAACCGGTCCACGTACAATTGAACCTGGACGACTCTTCGGTGGCGGTGGTGAACCGTACTTACCGGAAGGCCCCCGGACTGTCCGTCCACGCGACCGTTCTGGGCTTGGATGGCGCCGTCCGCTACGAAAAGAGCATGTCTGTTTCCATGGATACAACGGACGTAAAAGAATTGTTGCCCCTGGCTTCCGTACTTAGGGAAGCCGCCGGGATCTCCTTTGTGGTACTGGAACTCAAAGACGCCGCCGGTAAAACGCTTTCCCACAATGTATACTGGATGGCCCCGGGACATGACTTTACATCTCTTCGTCAAATGCCTGCGGCCAAAGTGGATGTTCAGGTGGAACAGATCACCAGGACTGCCCGTGAAGTCACCTATACCCTTCGGTTCACCAATGAGTCTGCAGGGCTCGCCTTCTTCCTGAATCCGCAGGTGGCCCTGGGGGGTGAAGAAGTGATGCCCAGCTTCTGGTCGGACAATTATTTTTCATTGTCTGCCCATGGGAGCAGAACCGTTAAGGTGAATGTCCCAGTGGAGAAGGTGAAGGGCGGCCCGCTCTCCGTGGTACTGGAAGGTTGGAATACGGCAAGACAGGAGATCCGCTTGTAAGGATGTAACTTCAGGAGATAAATATATTTTATGGCCGGTTCAGCGCTTCAGGATAAGATCGTCCTCGTCACAGGGGCCACTTCAGGTATTGGAGAAATAACCGCCAGGGAACTCGCTGTAGCGGGAGCCCACGTGGTTCTGCTTGCCCGGAATCCCGGTAAAGCGGAACGTACCCGGCAGTCGATCCTCGCAGTATGCGGCCACGAGAAAGTAGATATTGTTATAGCGGATTTGTCTTCTCTAAGCCAGGTACGCAGTGCAGCGGCCGCCGTGAAGCTGGCCTATCCCCGCCTGGACATCCTGGTGAACAATGCCGGCCTTATCCAGGGTAAACAAAGAAAGGAATCGGTGGACGGCTATGAACTGACCCTTGCGACGAATCATTTAGGCCCCTTCCTGTTCACCGCCGTGTTGTTCGACCTGTTGCTCAAAAGCGAGCGGGCTCGTATCATCAATCTGTCTTCGGCGGCGCACCGGGTGGCCAGGGCTGATTTTAATAATCTGCAGTTGCATACAGGATATTCCTCCCTGCGCGCCTACGCCAATTCCAAACTGTTCAATTATATGTTTACCGCAGAGCTGGACCGGCGTCTTCGCGCCCGGGACTTGCCGATGGTGACCAATGCTGTGCACCCCGGTGGCGTAGCCAGCGGCTTCGGCAGAAACTCCGATGGCTGGATAGCGGTGCTGATGCGTCTTTTTTCGGCCACCCTGATCTCTCCGGAAAAAGGAGCGCAAACGTCCATCTACCTGGCCACTTCTGAAGAGGGGGGACGTATCAGCGGCCAGTATTGGAATTCCGAGCAGAAAGTGGTCAAGGCCAAAAACGCCTTTATCTCCCGGGAGAATGAGCGGCGGTTGTGGACGGAGTCAGAGGAATTGACGGGGGTAAAGTTTTTGTAGAAGGGGGCGTGGCTTGCCGCCCGAAAACCTGCTTAACGATACCCCATCGCCTGCAAGTGGAACAATTCCGCATACCGCCCCTCCAAATTGAGCAGCTCTTCGTGGCTTCCAATTTCTATAAGCGTCCCCTTTTCCAATACCAATATACGGTCTGCCATCCTAACGGTGGAGAAGCGATGGGAAATCAGGACAGCGGACTTGCCCCTGGTCAGGTCGGCAAAGCGCTGGAATACTTCGTATTCGGCACGGGCATCCAATGCTGCTGTGGGTTCATCCAGGATCAATAACTGGGCGTCCCGCATATAGGCCCTGGCCAGGGCCACTTTCTGCCATTCGCCCCCGGATAGTTCCACGCCCTGGTTGAATCGCCTGCCTAATGCCTGCTCATATTGATTAGGCAGTTTTTCGGCCAGGTTACTGGCGAGACTTTGGTGGGCGGCCTTTTCTATGCGGGGCCGGTTGTCTTTTTCTCCGATATTTCCCACGGCGATGTTTTGGGAGAGGGTCATCTGGTAGCGGAGGTAATCCTGAAAAATGATACCGATGTTCATCCGGAGTCCCGTGATGTCGTACTCCCTCAGATCAATGCCGTCCAACAGGATCCGGCCTTCGGTGGGATCGTACAGGCGGGACAGGAGCTTGACCAGTGTGGTCTTACCCGCTCCATTTTCCCCAACGAGGGCCAGCTTCTCCCCGGCTTTCAGGGTAAAACTCAGATTGCGGTTGGCCCATTGTTCCGAATGGGTATAACGGAAGCCTACATTTTCAAAGGTGAAGCCTTCCCGGATGGGCTCGGGAAAGGGGATGGGATGGGCGGGTAGGGCAATCCGGGGCCTGATTTCAAAGAATTCAAACAGGTCGCTCAGGAAGATGGCGCCCTGGGAGACACTGGTAAAGCGAGTAAGGATACCTTCCAGGAGGCTTCTCAGTTGCCGGAAGGAGCCTGCCAGGAAGGTCAGATCCCCTATGGTGAGCATTCCCCTGACCGCCCGTTCAATGATCCAAACATAAGCGGCATAATAACCTGCACTCCCCAGGAGGGCGAAGATGGTACCCCATATTGACCTGCGGGTCGACAGGTGCATGTTGTCAGCGTAAAACCGGTCCGACAATTGCCGGAACCGATCAATAAAGAAGCCGGATAAGTCGAATAGCTTGACTTCTTTGGCGGTTTCGTCACTGGCTCCCAGGTAGCGTATATAGTCCAATTCCCTGCGTTCAGGCGTCTGCCCCCGGGTCAGGGCATAGCTTTTGTCGTTAAAATAGGATTCTCCCAGGAAAGCGGGGACCACGGCTATCAGCAGCAGCAGGATCAGCCAGGGATTGAAGGCCATTAATCCCACAGCCAGGAAGCCCATGGTGATCAGGTCCTGCACCTGGCTCAGCACCTGGGACAGTAGCACCGTACGGCCTGTGGTTTGTTGCCTGGCCCGTTCCAGCTTGTCATAAAAAGCAGAGTCCTCAAACTGGTCAAGGTCCAGGATAGCGGCATGCTGCATGATCCTGACCGAGGTATGGTTGGCGAAAAGATCGCCGAGAAGCCCGTCCAGCAAGGTAATGACCCGGCTAAGGGCGTCGGAAGCGATAGCCAGTCCGAATTCCAGGGCCACGAGTACCCAAAGGTGCTTTTCCGTGATAGGGCCGGATGTCCTGCTCAGGTGAATAACCTGGTCGATAATGAGTTTTCCTACGTACAGGATGCCCAGGGGAGTGGCTGATCTGGCTGTACGGACAATGCAATTGGCAATGGTCAGAGAAGGGCTGGTTTGCCATACAAGCTTGAAAAAAGCCGGTAGATTGCGGAGTGCTGTAAGCCTTTCTTTCAGTGTCAGTCGCTCTGCTGCCGGGGTTGCACTATTGCGCTTTCCAAAAAGGCGGTTTGCAAATTTCATCCATACGAAATTAGCAAATTAGCCAGGACAAATATTACTTTGTTAATTAAGTGATTAGGCGAGTCAAGGGCCACTTATTCGGCGTAACTTCGTCCAAACCCACGTAATTTTCTATAGGGGTTCAAAAGTCGAAAAATGATCGTTCCAAAATACGGTTCCGCTACATTGTCATTGCACACTACGATGAAAAAGAGGGTCAATGATTATTTCGAGAACCGGCAGGTAAACCCCACGGGAAATGCCAGACTCTACATCAAATGCGGTATCCTTTTAGGCAGCTATCTGGCTCTTTATACACACCTTGTCTTTTTTACTCCGAACGTCTGGATCGCGATAATGGAGTGCATCACACTCGGGCTGCTCACGGCCTTCATTGGTTTCAACGTCATGCACGACGGTGCACACGGCAGTTTTAGCAAACATACCTGGCTCAACCGGATGGCCGCCCTGACCCTGGATTTTCTTGGGGCCAGCAGCTTCATGTGGAATGTCAAGCACAACGTGGTACACCACGCCTATACCAATATTGACGGAGTGGACGACGATATCAATGCCAAGCCCTTCCTCCGGTTGTGTGAAACGCAAAAGCGTTTCAAGATCCATCGGTATCAGCACTTGTATTTCTGGGCGCTGTATTCCATGCTGTATTTTTTCTGGATCTATTTTACAGACTATAAGAAATATTTCTCCCGGAAAATAGGCAGCGTGCCTTTGCAGAAATTGAAGTTGAAGGACCATCTTTTTTTCTGGGGCTTTAAAGCGCTTTATCCGGCTGTCTTCATTTTGCTGCCCATTTATTTCTGCGGCGTCATTCCCTGGTTGGTCGGATATTGTACGTTGGCTGCTGTGGCAGGATTTACCCTTAGTATCGTGTTTCAATTGGCGCATACGGTAGAAGAAACGTCCTTTCCTGTGGCTGTTCAACCCGCCAATCGTGTTGAAGACGAATGGGCCCTGTCACAATTGAAATCCACGGCCAATTTCGCTACCCGGAACAAGTTGATCACCTGGTGCCTGGGTGGCCTTAACTTCCAGATCGAGCATCATTTATTCCCCAAGATATCCCACGTTCATTATCCTGCGATTGGCCGTATTATCAGGGACACCTGTCAGGAAATGGGCGTTCCCTACCTTGAGCATCGCCGCATGTACATGGCAGTGGCATCCCACGTATCCTACCTGAAAAGGATGGGAGAGAAGAACGCATAAATGCGGAGATGGGCTATATTTGCATATATGGCTTTCATTGATTACTACAAAGTATTAGGGCTGGAAAAAACGGCTGCGCAGGAGGATATTAAAAAAGCCTATCGCAAGCTCGCCCGCAAATATCATCCAGACCTGAATCCCAACGATAAAGAAGCAAACAAGAAATTCCAGCAGATCAACGAGGCCAATGAAGTCCTGAGCGATCCTGAGAAGCGGAAGAAGTATGACCAGTACGGTAAGGACTGGGAGCATGCGGACGCCTTTGAGCAGGCCCGCAAGGACAATGCGGGGCGTTCCCGACAGGGGGGCGCAGGAGGTTTTTCTCAATCCTACGATCCTTCCGGATTTGCCGGCGCTGATGAGGATCATTTCTCTGACTTTTTTGAATCCCTGTTCGGTGGCATGGGCGGCAACCGCAGCAGCAGCGGCGGCCGGCAGGCGGCCTTCAAAGGGAATGATTACCAGGCGGAATTGCACGTCACCCTGGAAGAAGCCTATACGACACACAAACGGATCATTACTATCAACGGAAAGGACGTTCGCATCACCGTACAGGCGGGGGTGGAGAACGGACAAGTGATCAAACTCAAGGGGTACGGGGCCCCGGGAAGGAACGGGGGCCCTGCCGGCGACTTGTTGCTCACTTTTGTGATCAGCGACAATCCACGGTTTAAAAGGCTGGGAAATGACCTCTATACAACGGTTAACCTGGACCTGTACACGGCTGTCCTGGGGGGTGAAGCCACGGTGGATACCCTGAACGGGAAGGTGAAGCTAAAGGTGAAACCGGAGACCCAAAACGGGAGTAAGACCCGCCTGAAAGGGAAGGGCTTTCCGGAATACAAGAAGGAAGGGGTATTCGGAGACCTGATCCTGACCTTCGACATCCAAATGCCCACGCATTTGACCGACAAACAAAAAGAACTCTTCCGGGAGCTGGCACAGTTATCCGGAGGCTAACCTGAATAAAGCTATACACTATGGAAGAGCAGGAATGGATACCCGCCGATGCCATTTGCACCTACTACCACGTTGACTTATCCCTGATCCAGGCCATGGGGGAATACGGCTTGATAGACATCAACGCGGAAGCGGAAAACTTGCTGATCCCCGCTTCGGATCTCACCGAACTGGAGCGGATCGTGCGTTTGTATACCGAGTTGGATATTAACCTGGAAGGAATCCAGGCCATTTCCCATATCCTGCAGCGGGTGAAAGACCTGCAGCGCGAAGTCGGATCACTCAGGTACAGGCTTCGTACCTACGAGCCGGATGCCCCTGACTTTACGTAAACCCAATGGGGTAACCTTCCATTTTTTTTCTTTTGTACCCAACCTTTAGGTGGCGTCGGCCCGTTAAGCTACAAAACCAAAAAGTATAAGTATGAAAAGCATAACACGGGCCCTCCTCTTTTCAGGATTGGTGATTGCCGGCTTCTCCGCCTGCCACAAAGATTACAGTTCCTCTTCTACCCCTTCTACCGGCACTCCTTTGACCCTGTCGACTACCAGCGTGGCCAGGGGAGAAGCGATGGTCGCCACGGTCCCTGCAGGGTTTTCTACCAATGGACTCACCTGGACCGTCAGGCCTGCTGCAGGAACTTCCATTACACCCGGTAACGGAAATGCGAGTATCACCTTCTCTTATTCCGGTACTTATTACATCACGGCCACTTCTATCACCGATTCCGCCACCGGCAAAGGAGATAGCTGCACCGCTCCTATAACCGTCACGGATTCGGTGTATACGCCGCCGACTGACTCTATTTCTGCGGCAGGCAAGAAATTTATCCTGGTCCCTGTCTCCGTCACTGATTCCAGTGTAAACTTACTATTGAGGACCGTTGACTCATTCCCCTGCACTTATGGCATCCTTATGGGACAGAACTCAGAACCGTGGGGAGATTCGATCACTGTATTTCAGATCCAGGGCGGATTTTCCAATGATTTGTGTGGGGTGAACGTTCCTTCAGTAGCCAATTTTTATCAGCACACGCTGACCGTTGGATCCTCTGCTTCCATCTGGATTTGGTTGCCTTGGGGCGGAGGAACTTATCAGGTCAAGATGACGGCCACCGCTTCCGGGTATACATTTAGCATGGCCAGTGAAACCGGTACGCAGCTCAGTATCTCTCCCACAGAGATTTCCAATTAAAGCGGGCTCAAAATATTATTTTCATCCCGGGATCCAATGTGAGATCCCGGGATTTTACGCGTTTAACAAGGACTGTATTTGGAAGACTTGCAGGATATCATAAGGAATTGCGCCCGGAACGATAGAAAGAGCCAGGAAAAGTTGTATAAGCAATTTTATGCCCCTTTGTATTGTCTTTGCAGGCGCTTTTTCCGTAATGAGCACGAGGCAATAGAGTCTGTCAACGACGGAATGCTAAAAGTATTTTCCAGTATCGCCTCTTACCGGGAAGACAAAGGGAAATTCTTTAACTGGGTCTATACGATTGTGCGCAATACGGCGCTGGATAAGCTCAGGGCATCCATCCCATTTACGGAGTCTTCCGATATATTGAATGACCTTCCGGAAACGGATCCCGTCTACAGCCCCATCCAGTCGCTGGAAACGAAAGATATGTATGTGATGCTGGATCATTTAAACCCTGCGACGAGGGTAGTGTGTTCCCTTTTTTATATGGAAGGATATTCTATAAAAGATATTGCCGATCAATTGAGTATTTCGATTGGAACTGTCAAGTGGCATTTAAGTGAAAGCCGCAAAAAGATGAAGGTAATTTTGGAAAGACATTTCAACGAATGAAGATGAGTGATAACAATAAAGAACCACTATTTTTTTCAGCAGAGGAGAGTCCCATACCCCTTCCCCCTGTTGAAAAGTCATGGTCGCTCATGCGGAAGAGATTGGACATCACCGCTCCTATCCTAGGCGGCTGGGGGCGTTCCATAGGGTGGATTATTTTCGCCGGGATCATCATGGTGGTCTCTGTTACAGTGTGGCTCACCATGCGCACCAACCCTTCCGGGAAGACGTCCATGGGCGGCCGGGCTACGAAGGCCGCCGTTAGCTCCCAAACCATGGAGGCTCCTGCCGACTCCCCGACTATGAACGCCGCCGCCGGCTCCGGGGCTATGAAGGCCGCCTCCGGCTCCGGGCCGGATTCCAGCCGGTCGGCCACGGTATTTGCCAAAGACCGCTTGCCCGGTCAGGGAGGTGGTATGACGGCAGTACCTGAACACCCCGCTGGTTCAGCACGGGTGAGACCCGCCGGGACACCTTCGCTTAGCTCTTCCCCTGTTTCGCAGGCAAACCCTGCCAGCGTGCCGCCGATCAGCCAGGATTCCTATGAAAGAAGCCTTACTGCTCGCGGTCATCATGCGGCCAGTGACAATGCTGCTCGTGGTCGTCATACGGCCGATAACAATACTACTCGTGGTCGTCATACGGCCGGCGAAATTGGCAGTTCCGGTCATCATGAGACTGGCAATGATGCCGCACCTGGTCGCTATGCTGTTACTTCCGCTCATCGAAGCACCGGTGTTGATCGATTAACCATCGCGCAGGTGTCGGATCAAGGCGCTCAAGAAACAAGTACCGCAGGAATACTTGATAAAAATGCCGTGGGTCTACCCTTTGCGTATTATCCTTTTCTGACAATGAAAGACACAGCTTTTTTTAACCATCATCCTTTCTCCGCACTTACAACCGGGGGACCTGCGGGTTATGGCGCCTCCAAAAGAAAGTCCGCCTCTTCCGGAAGCGGAGGACTTCACGTGGCGGCGGGCTTATCTATTTCCCAAAGGTTTCCCATAGGCGCACAACAGTCTTACCCTTACAATATAAATGCTAAGAAAAATTGGCTGAGCGATTATATTCCCGCTCCGTATTTTCAGTTTTATTTCCGGAACAATGTATACCTGCAGATTGCCTTGCAGTTCAATAGTCCGCAGTATACTTCGCCTTCATCCGCCAGTAATACATCAACCACCTATAATACCAATTCAGTGGCCGTCGGTACGTCAGACACGCTCACTACTACCGTTGCCCTTAAAAAGTTATACTACACAGATGTTCCCCTCACGCTTTATTACAGCCCGTTCCGTCACCTGTTCATTGGTACGGGTCTTCAGTACTCCCATTACAGGGGCGGCGTAGCCTTACAAAGTACCAAGGGTTCCCGCACGGATAGTGCGGGTTATGCGATCGTGGATATAAACACTTCTCAGGTGATCACCCTGAAGGACACCGCGGCCAAGAAAATTGACATCAGAGAAACGGACTGGCGGGCATTGTTTGACATCAATTATAACTGGAAAAGATTTACCCTGGGCGCCCGGTTTCAGTCGCCCTTAACCAATTATCTCCTGACTAAACCGTCAGGCTCGCAGGGAACGGATAGGAATAGCAGCTTTGGTGTCTACCTGCAGTACAATGTATGGGAGCGAAAACCGAAGAAAGCAGACCGGAAATAATAAAATGAAAATTGATTTGCATAAATCAAAAATGCCATTACCTTTGCAGCTGTAAAAATAAAATTATTCACAATGCTCCGCATTAATCTACATATCGTCTACAAAGGAATGGTCGGCCGGAATCCGGACCATTCACTGCGCGGGGCATGTTATTCACTACATTAGTAAGGTAATAAAGCATGAACAGAAACCCCGCCACCAGCGGGGTTTTTTGTTTTGCGACCTGTTGTGGCAAATACGCCACTATGCGGCATCATCAGTTAACCTTGCGTTTGCGCGGACCGGATGCACAGGCTCCTGGCGGAGCTATGCGCCAGAAATAAGCTTTATATTTTAAACAAACTACAATGGACAATTTACATACGCAAAAGGTGATCGATGTGTCATTCATATTTGACAATTTTTACCTGGACGCAAAGAAGATCTACTTATATTATTTTCAGGTATTGCCTAACTATGCTTATATAGGCGCCATTGATGGACTAAAGATGTACAAGTCATTTAAGGATCAATTTGAGGGGTTGATTGTACAGGAGAATCAATACCAGGAATTTGAGGGGAAGAGGAACGGGTTTGAGTTTAGCACATCTTTTTTGTTGCTGAATAATCACTGCGTGATGGAGTTTGACGATGGCTATTGCAAAATATTTCATGATGGGCAGCAGGAAGCATTTTTGAAGGCTGTGGCGGCCTTGAGCGTGAACTGCAAGGAGAGGAAGAAGAGGGAGCCCCAGGAAATCAACCTGATTGTAAAAGGTGGCAGGGGAATGGCCCTGAAAGCCATGGCGATCAAAAGGACAAAATTAGACCTGGATCTTTTTTACGAAGATGACTTCAAGGCAGTGGATGATCTGATCAGGAAAAGGTTGAACCAGAAAAAAGACAAAGGAATTGTCTTGTTGCACGGCTTACCAGGGACGGGAAAAACAACTTACTTAAGATTCCTCGTTGGAAAGATCAGGAAGAGAGTATTGTTTTTGTCCCCGAATGTGGCCGGTGATTTAATGAGTCCCGATTTTATCGATCTGCTGATCGACAATCCCGATACGGTATTGATCATCGAAGATGCAGAGAATATTATCATGGACAGAAGGAATAGCCCCAATTCGTCGGTCTCCAATCTGTTAAACATCTCCGATGGAATGCTGGCTGACTTCCTGAATGTACAGATCATTTGTACGTTCAATAGTGAATTGACATTGGTGGACAGCGCTCTGTTGAGAAAAGGAAGGCTTATCGCCCAATACGAATTTGGGCGGTTGGGTATCGAAAAGTCAAGGCGCCTGAGTAAGCACCTGGGATTTGATCAGGAAGTGACGCGACCTATGACGGTGGCAGAGATCAGTAATCAACATGAAGGGAATGCAGAAATAAAACAGCAGAGGGTATTTGGCTTTAGAAGAGAAGCAATGGAAAATTAAAAAAACAGTCATGGCAAAATTATCATTAAAATCAAGGCATATAAAATCCATCGGCTATCCCCAGGGACCAGCTGTGAGCGTGGCGATCGGGGTCATGGAACAGTACTATAAGCACCATTCTCTTGAAGGGGCACTGAAAGTATTGGCGAATATACTGGAATGTCCTTCGGCCTATGCAGAAGATGCCGTGTTGGGTAAGATAGTGCTGGCACTGCAACCGGCCGCACCGGAGGAAGGAATGGAAATAGCACTTAACCGGTTGGGTGTCGATTTTTCGATCTTCGGGAGGGGGCATATTGAAGAGGGTGCCTTGCATCAGATGTACCTGGCAGCCAAGCTACCGGTGGCGGTAGCTGCCGCCCTGATGCCCGATGCACATTCAGGGTATGGGCTCCCAATCGGTGGGGTGCTGGCTACGGATAATGCGGTGATCCCTTACGGGGTGGGAGTGGACATCGGGTGCAGGATGTGCTTGAGTATTTTTGATATCCCTGTAAAAGAGTTGCATCAGAAAGAGTCTTTATTTACCAGGGAATTGGAAGGCGCCACCCTGTTCGGTAGTGGCGCCCAATTTAGGCAGGCGGCCGACCACGCTGTGATGGAGCGAAAGGAATTTCATGAGATGCCCCTGTTACGCAAGTTGCATGGCAGGGCCTGGAAGCAATTAGGAACCAGTGGAGGTGGGAATCACTTTGTGGAATTCGGAATCGTGGAGGTCCCCGAAGCGGATCCTGTATTAAAAGCCCCGGCAGGAACATATATCGGGTTACTGAGCCACTCGGGTTCCAGGGGACTGGGGGCTAATATTGCGGATTATTATACAAGGGTTGCCCGGCAGAAGAGGAGGCTTCCCAGGGAGGCATCCAACCTGGCCTGGTTAACCCTGGATGAAGAGGAAGGCATGGAGTTCTGGATATCCATGAACCTGGCGGGCGACTATGCCAGGGCCTGCCACCAGGTAATACATGCAAAGATCGCAC
>Ga0302309_10002874_pt1 | contig 13884 bp, 9 predicted proteins | sample III_Palsa_N1_1_FD_200453 | JGI IMG/M metagenome (GOLD analysis project Ga0302309, IMG submission 200453) | Peat permafrost microbial communities from Stordalen Mire near Abisko, Sweden - III_Palsa_N1_1 | ecosystem: Environmental > Terrestrial > Soil > Palsa > Peat permafrost | place: Sweden... | reverse complement strand
GGCAGGTTGGGACATTGCATCCACCACGGGCGGCTCGCCCGCATCCGTCCAGGAAGCCGCCAGCGCCAGGCGCGCCAACGCGGGAAGCGACTTCGAGGCGGTCTTCTTCATGATCGACGCGCGATGGTTTTCAACCGTGCGCTGGCTAATGGCCAGGTTCGCGGCAATGATTTTGCTCGGGTGGCCTGCGAGCACCATCTCCATGATCTGCCGCTGACGCGCTGTCAGGCTCGCGATATGGTCCGCCGCACTCTCCCGCCAGGATGCCAGCTTGCTGGCGTCCTGCGATTGACCGAATGCACGTTCGATACTTTCGAGCAACTCGGTTCGTCCGATCGGCTTCTCGATGTAGTCGGAGGCACCCGCCTTCACGGCCTGCACCACCATCTGCACATCACTGTTGCCTGTAATCATGATGGTAGGCAACGCGCGCCCCGCCTTGCTTAAGGTGTTCAGCAATTCGATGCCGCCCATCGCGGGCAGATGGGCATCCAGAATGAGGCAGCCACGGCGCCCGGGTCGCCAGGCGTCGAGAAACCCCTCACACGTGGCGAAGTCCTCGACCCGCATCCCCTCGGCCTCAAGCACACTGCGAATCGCATCACGCACGTGATTGTCATCGTCGACCACGAAGATAACCTGCGGCGATTCGCTGATGTCCGTGGTCTCCCCAGGATGGAGCGCCGCCAAGTTTGATGCAGCGTGCGACGTTGCCAAAAGACGCTGGATCACGCGAGCCAGATCCTCGAACTTCACCGGCTTGATAAGCTGCTCACAATTCTGCTGCGCGACGACACGCAACGTCTCGGTCGAGATATCGCCGGTCAGGATGATCGCCGGGAGCTCACGATGAAGCTTTTCCCGCACTTTCTCGACCATCTGCAGCCCATCCATGCCGCGGGGCAGGTTGTAGTCTGCAACAACCAGGTCCGGGCGGACGGTCTCTTGCGCTAACCACTCGAGTGCCGCGATGCCATCCGGTGCCGTAACCGGGTGATGGCCTTCGTCCCTGAGCAGCATCTCCATCGCGTCGCGCACCTCGGGATCGTCTTCGACCATCAGGATCACGCCGGAGCGATGCAAATCTTCAGACAGCGCATGGTCGATATTCTGCGGCGCAGGATCCGGTTGAGATTGCTCCCCGGGCGGTGCGAGCTTGACCTCGATGGAGAATCCCGACCCTCTTCCGGGTTCCGAGCGTACACGTAACGGGTGCTCCAGTAATGCCGCCAGGCGTTGGACAATTGACAGGCCCAGACCCAATCCGCGGCTCCGTTCGCGCGCAGGGTTATCAAGCTGGTGGTACTCCAGGAACACCGACTGCAAATCCTCTTTGGGAATACCCACACCGCTATCCCAGACCTCGATGCTCAGCGTACCTTCGTGACGGCGGCAACCCAGTAAAACCTTGCCGTGTATCGTGTATTTGAATGCGTTCGAGAGCAGGTTGCGAATCATCTGCTCAAGCAGACGCGGATCGCTGCGTATCGTCAGATCGCAGGGTACAACGTGCAGCGCAAGCCCTTGCGCCTGAGCGTGATAAGCAAACTCCTGCTTGAGCCGCCCCAGCAGATCGCCGATACGGAAACTGACGATTTCCGCGTGGACGGTACCCGCCTCGATCTGGTTGATGTCGAGCAGCGTGTTCAACATACCGGACATGGCGCCCAGGGTTTCGTCGAACCGTCCCAGCAGCGCGTGTGCCTTGTCGCTTGTCACGGTCTTTTTTAGCAGTCCCTGCAGCAGGGTCAGCGTTTGTAGCGGCTGGCGCAGGTCATGGCTCGCGGCGGCAAGAAATCTGGATTTGGACGCGTTCGCCAGCTCCGCCTGCCGCGTGACCAACGCGAGCGCCTTTGCGGTCTGCTTGCTCTCGGTGATATCCGTGAAGGTGATCACCACCCCCGCGACGTCGTCGTCCTGGGTCCGGTAGGGCAGGATCCGGCGGATGAACCAGACGTCGAGCTCGGTTTCGACTTCGCGCTCGATCGGTGCAAGACTGCGCAGCACCGTCCTGGCATCGGTGAGAAGCGCATCGTCGGCAGCCAGCGCATTCAGATCGGAGAGTGGCCGGCCGATATCGCCGGGAATCAGCTTGAATAACATCCGCGTGGCGGGTGTGAAAAAGCGGATATTCAGGCGCGGGTCGAGAAAAAGCGTCGCAACGTCCGTGCTATACAGGACGTTCTGCAAGTCGTTGGAGGTGGTCCGCTGCCGCTCGAGCGTTTCCTGTAGCTGGCCGTTCAGCGCCGTCAGTTCCTCGTTGAGCGACTGCAACTCCTCTTTCGAGGTCAGCAATTCCTCGTTGGTGGACTGATACTCCTCGTTGACGGACGAGGCCTCTTCGTTGATCGCCTTTTGCTCGTCACTGGACATTTCGAGGCTGCGTATCGCACCTTGCAACTCGGCGCGCGTGGCATCGAGTTCCTGCTCCAGCTCGGCGATACGCGGCAGGTCCTGCGGCTCGCTGGCACGCCCTGGTTTCTTCGAGTTCCTGGGTTCGTCGACGAAGCAGATCAGCAACAGTGGCTCGCCGTCGCTCATCACCGGCTGAACCTCAATGCTAAACGACATCGACTTGCCGTCGACGTCCACCTTTGCGCCTGCCGCAACAACGCGCCGGTTCTCCTGGGTCGCCTGCTGGATTGCCGAACGCAGCCTCGTACGCACGCCCAGGCGCGCCATGGCGAGCAGGTCGTAATTAGGTTGTCCGGGCGCGACGCTCAGATAGCGATCGGTTGGGCCCAGCAGGTAGAGGCACTCATGGTTCCGGTTGATCAGGACCGTGGCAGGCGCGTGCTGCTCGATCACGAGGCGCCGGCACAGCTCGGCCAAGGCGGCGTGCCCGATGCCAGGGGGTCCTGCTCCTGGCGGGCCGACGCCCCGCGCCCCACCCGCAGCACGCGCCAGGAAGCCGAATTCGCCGGGGCGACCGTGGCCGATGTGCCGATAGACGCGCGCCGAACGCGAAACGACCTCGAACCGGTCGTCGACGTGACCCGGGGTCTCGGAGTTGCCAAGCAGCAGAACACCCCCTTCGCGAAGGGCGAAATGAAACAGCGAGATCACCTTGTCCTGAGCTTCGGCGAGCAAATAGATCAGCAGATTACGACAGGAGACGAGATCGAGACGCGAGAACGGCGGATCGGCGAGCACATCCTGAACCGTAAATACGACCGCTGCGCGCAACTCCGGCAATACCCGGTAGCCGTTTTCGTCCTTTGAAAAGAACCGGCTTAGACGTGCCTGGGAGACATCGGCTTCGATCGCTTGCGGGTAGAGACCCTCACGGGCCCGCGCTATCGCGTCGGGATCGACATCCGAAGCGAAGACCTGCAGCTTGAGGTTGCTCCCGGCTGTCGCAATCTGCTCGAGAAACAGGATGGTAAGCGAATAGGTTTCCTCTCCCGTGCTGCAACCGGCTGTCCAGATACGCAGCGGCTGGTCGGCGGGACGACCGGAGATCAGATCCGGAATGATTGCTTCGCTGAGAAAATCGTACACCTTCGGATCCCGAAAGAATCGGGTCACGTTGATCAGCAGATCCTTGGCGAGCAGGTCGCATTCGTGTGGCGCGCTCTCGAGAATGTCGAGATAGTGTGCCATGTCACGAACGTCGATGCCTTCCATGCCCATGCGCCGCTCGATTCGCCGCTCCAGCGTACCCGGCTTGTAGAGCGTGAAGTCGTGAGCGGTCTTGCTGCGCAGAAGCTTGACGATCTGGCTTACGGTATCTCGAGGACTCACCGCATCCTGTTGAATACTTTGTAAAACCGGATTCTCGTGCAACCGCGCGAATAGCCTGTGTTCGTCGTATTGCATCAAAGCCCCGGCGATCGCGGCCACCGGCAGCACCCGATCAACCTCCCCTGTCGCAATCGCGTTGCGCGGCATGCCGTCATAGCCGGCCTCGTCGGGATCCTGCGCGATCACGAACCCTCCCGACTGTTTCACGGCCCTCACGCCGATACTTCCATCCGCGCCCGTGCCGGAAAGGACCACGCAGACCGCGCGTGGACCATATTCCTTCGCGAGCGACTGCAGCAGAAAATCGAACGGCAAACGCGCGCCGTGCGGTGCTCCGGGTGTCGTAAGCTGCAAGGCCCCGTCACGCACCGCGAGATAACGCCCGGGCGGAATGATGTAAAGGTGTTCGTCCTCCAGCAGCATCCCATCGGTGGCCTGAAGCACGGTCATCGACGTGTGGTCCGCAATCAGTTCCACCATCAAGCTCTCGTGGTCTGGGTCGAGGTGCTGGACCAGGATATACGCCATCCCCGTCGCCGCGGGCAGCGCATCCACAAGTTTGCGGCAAGCGTCGAGGCCGCCAGCCGACGCGCCTATGCCTACGACAGTGAAGTTGACGGCAGCCTGATGGGGCGCGCGAACCGGCACAGAAAGCTGCGTGCCTGCGCTCCCATCCGCTTCGGAGATGCGAATGTCTGACATTGTATGAACGCTCTGGACAATCCAGCGGATTCGGGATCGAGGCAAGGCACGCGATTTTTCCTGATACAAGGGCTAAAACCGGTGCCTGCTCCAATTGAAGGGAGATGCAGAGCGTCACTCGCTCATCGGGATGCGATGTTGGCGGCTTCGAACATCTGCAAGCGCTTATATTCGCGTCCAATCCACAGCCCACCATGCGCTGTCGACCATGCGAACCGATTGACCCAGATCAAACCGTTGCTGGATCTCGAAAGGTTCTCAACACAGCTTGTCCTGCACTCAGACTTCCGGCCGGCCATGACAGCTGGCGCGCTGTCCAGCCTAACCGCCTTTTGTGGCGAATTGCCTCGCGAGACTCGCCCAAATGGCCTGGCTGCCTGCAGCGCGGCAGTTTATTGTTGCACGCCGAATGCGATGTGTCTGTACGGTATCAGTCAATGCCCTTAAAACCGGTACGCAACCGTACCGACTTCCAGCCACACCGCGAGCAATCTATGGATGGGCGACCCGAGCCACGTTGAGCCTGAGCGCGCCCCACCTCGAAAAGAAAGGGGAACATACATGAAAAACCAACCACGCGTATGGATACTGATGGCGCTTTTGCTGGTTGTTGGTCTGAGCGCGTGCATTCTGGTGCCGGTTGGCGGTGACGGCGATCACCACGGCGACTATCACTCGGATCACGGTCAATATTAGGCGCGTACGGTTACGTCACGTCCCAACGCAAGGTTCGGCCGCCATCTGGGGCGCCCGTCCCCATCCTTCGATTTTTGGTTTTACGACAGCCTGTTGCTGCGGTGAGGTAGACGGCCTAACCATGAGCGAAAGAGTCGCCCATGATCTCGTCGCGTTCGGCTGCGTCGGACAGCAGGAACTCTTTCCTCGCCTCATCCACTACGTGCCGTACGTACGCGCTATAGCCAGCGCGACCTACCGTTTCAATATCCCAGTTACATGCGTCAGCATCCGGTGCATGCGCTTTGGGCAACGGCAAAGAGACTTCCCAAGGATAGCCGGACGCCGGCGGCTTCAGCAGTACTCGCCTATGGACTTCCTGCTGGATCTGCCTGGCAGTGAGCATCTTTCTGAACATGGCGACCTCCCTGGGTCAATGTGTGGTCGGGTGTCTGTTGACGACCCACCGGTAGCCGGCGTGACGTCAGTCGCCCTGCACAAACGGTTCGTCTACGCCCGCTGCACCCGCTTCCGTGGTGATGACCCGATACAGTTCGGCAAACCGCTCGTCTACCGTAGCATCGAAGAGCGGATCAGGCTGCCCATACGCACCTGAGCTTTCGATCTCATCCCACTCCGCGCCGCCGAGGTTTTTCTCCGCGGCGGGGAACAGCGTCAATTCCTCGATGACCATGTTGTGCCGTAGCCGCTCAGCGTAAAGCCGGACGCGGCTATCGACGAGCTCCTGCGACATGTTTTCGCCTCGCACCGCGGACTCCAGATCCCGCAACAGATCACGACCGTCCCGGATCAGGATTTGATGCTGGGACTCGATTTCCTGACCGAGTTCAACTGACAAGGCTCTCTTTGCCAGCAGCTTCTCGACCATGCGGTCTTCGATCACATGATGCGCAAGATCGGCGAAGCGTGTCAAATAGCACAGCGCGTCGACCAGCAACGCAATATTCGGCGCTGTCGCATCCGTGCGCTGGCACGATTGAAGATTGAGCAGGCTTACCAGGCGCGCAAGCCTGACGTGGTCCGCTTGAAGTTTCTCGATGATGACGCGCATGGTATCCACTCCCTGCTCTCAAAACACTGGAGGCATCGCTTCGGTCACGACGCACTGCCTCTGCAAAAGTCATCGGACGGCGAGTTTCACCTCCGGTGGCGTCGCCCAGGTGCCGCGACGAACGTGATGAATGATGAGCGGAATGCCCCCGAACAGCACAATGCCGAGCACGACCAGACCGACATAGAGAGCCGGCGAACCGACCGGCAACTGATCGGGCGGGAAGAACGACACGATGAAGCTGAAAATCACGCCAACCAATCCTATGCCTGCGGTCAACCACATACCGACGATTCCGCCAGGCACCTTGAACGGTCGTTGCAGTTCCGGCTGCGAATAGCGGAGCTTGATCGCTGCCGCATACATAAACATGTACGCAATCAGGTAGAGCGCGATCGTCATCGCCGAGATCAGAAAGAACGCAACGGACACATCGCGTATGACGAAGTAGAAGCACGAAATGACCGTCACTATCAGACCCTGGATGAGCAGGATGTGAGTCGGCATTCCCTTGCTGTTTCTGGCCTGCAGGATCGGCGGCAATTCGCCCTCATGGGCCGTTTCAAGCAAGCCGCGCGACGGACTCCCAAGCCATGCGAGCACGCCGCTTATCGCGCCGATCCCGACCAGCAGGGAAAGCGCGGAGACCGCCCAGCCCATATGCCAGATATCCGTGATAACCGCGCCGAACGCGTCAAACACGCCGGACTGAAGCGAGATTTTTTCGTAAGGCAAAATCGCCGCGATCGGCAACGCTCCGAGCGCGAAGATAAGCACCGAAATCACCGCGCCGATCCCGATTGCGGCCGGATATCCCCGACTCGGGCTGCGCATCTCCATCACGTGGACAGCCTGAACTTCGACGCCCGCGAAGAGCAACACGATACCGGCCAAAAACGCGATGGTGCCGAAGCCATGAATCGACGGCCAGAACCGCGCATGACCGTTCTGCGACAGAGTTGATTCGCTCAGATGCTGCCAGCCGAGCGGATGGCCCGTGCCGATCCAGTAGCCCAGCAACACAAGCAACACCAGACCCGGCACGATCGTGCCGATAACGAAGGTCCAGTTGGCGATTCTCGCGAATACCTCAACGCCCTGCAGCACGATCCATGTGGCGAGCCAATAAAAAACAATACAAAAAAGCCCGACATAGATACCGTTGGTTGCAAGCGCCGGCCGGCCCACGGTATAGGCGATCGCAGCCGCGCCAAACGTGAGCGCGACCGGATACCAGACCACGTTCTGAATCCACTGCAACCAGATTGCGAGGAAACCCCAACGGTTACCAAAGGCCTGCCCCACCCATGTATAGATGCCACCGCGCCGGTCTGCAAACGCGCCACCTAACTCGGCGGAAATGAGAGACGCCGGAATCAGATAAAAAATCACCGTGAAAGCGAGGTACGCAAACATCGTCATCTCTTCTTTGGCGAGCAGCGGCAAGCCGCGCAGGCTGGTCACCACGGCGGCCGCCGTCATCAAGCCGACCGATGTGACGCTAAGGTATTTACCGCTTTTAGCAGTCGTAGCCATCATGTACTCCCTGTTTTGTCAGCTCGCGGCGTCAATCGTGGTGGAAGCTCGGTCCTGCAGTCGAATGCTTCACCGGGTTTTCCTGCAGATGGCTCAGAGCGCGTTTGATGTCCGCGAGCAACAACGCGGCCATGTCGCGCGTGACGCCCCGCCGGATCAGGACACGCTGTACGATCGTTTCTTCGCGGTTGCGCGGCAGCTTGTACGATGCGATCTGCCAGCCACGCATTCGAACGTGCTGCGTCAGGTCGAAGAGCGTGAAACCGGCTGTTTCCGGATTCTTCAGCTTGTAGCAAACCGCGGGTAACGCACCCCGGCCGTCGTAGACCAGTTCGAGCATGTCGATCTTCGCTATGCCATCCGCGAGCGCCTGTGCGGTATCGGCGCATTCCTGCTGGATATGCCGGTAGCCTTCGTGGCCAAGTCGCAGCAGCATGTAGTACTGCGCGATAATTTCACCCGCTGGCCTGGAGAAATTGAGCGCGAAGGTCGGCATGTTGCCGCCGAGATAGTCGACATTGAAAATCAGCTCTTCCGGTAAATCCTTCGTGCTGCGCCATACTATCCACCCCACACCGAGCGGGGCCAGTCCGTATTTGTGACCGGATGCGTTGATCGACTTGACACGGTCGATGGTGAAGTCCCACTCGAGATCAGGCTGGATGAAAGGCGCCACGAACCCGCCGCTGGCCGCGTCGACGTGAATGGGAATGTCCAGATCGACACTGCGTTGCAGATTGTCCAGTGCATTCGCCAGCGCTTTCACGGGCTCGTACACACCGGTGAACGTAACGCCAAGCGTGGCGACGACACCAATCGTATTCTCGTCGCAGTACTCTGCCAGTTGCTCAGGTTGCAGGCCGAGCGAGTCACCGCTCAGCGGCACCTGGCGAATCTCCACGTCGAAATAGCGGGCGAATTTTTCCCAACAGACCTGCACGGGTCCGCAGACGAAATTGGGCTTGCCGGTGGGCTTGCCCTGCGCTTCGCGCCGTTTCTTCCATTGCCATTTCAGCGCGAGGCCACCGAGCATGCAAGCCTCACTCGAGCCCGTCGTGGAACAACCAGTGGTTTCCCAGGAACGCGGTGCATGCCACAGATCGGCGAGCATATGCACACAGCGCTGCTCGATTTCGGCGGTCTGTGGGTACTCGTCCTTGTCGATCATGTTCTTGTCGATCGACAGGTCCATCAGATGGCGCACTTCGTCGTCGGCGTAGGTCGTACAGAATGTCGCGAGGTTCTGGCGGGAATTGCCGTCCATCAACAATTCGTCGCGCACCAGATCGAAAACGGCGCGCGGATCGGAAGAGTTTTTTGGAATGCGGTACTTGGGCAGTGATGCACCCGAAATCGTCGCCGCATATTCATCTGCAACAGCATCCGCTGTTTTCGAGGCGGGCTTCAGAAACGTCATGGGGTGTTACTCCTGATTTGTAACGGCTTGCACACGACTCTAGGCTCGCGCGCTGCTATTCCGTTGACCTAGATCAACCAATAGGGAAGCTCGTGGCGTTATCGAACCGTCGCCAACCGCTTGCCCGATCAGATCGACCAACCGTCCGCAGCCGCATTGCGCCAACTGATCGGCTGGCGCGTCGCCAATGTGGCTTTGGTTAGTCCAGATCTGCGTGAGGCCGTCCTCGTTGTCCATGATGAGTTCCCGACGGTGCGCGGCGAGTCGCGTATCATCGACGACTTCTGCATGCGCTTCGTCCGTTCAGGATCGCGCCTTCTCACGCTGAGCCAGCGAATCATCACCGAGGCAACGCTCGCATGTCCGGTCACGCCAAGCTTCCCGCCCCTGACGCGGCGAACCGGTCCGCGCCGGAGATCGCTCCCAACCGCCGACCGGTGCTCGTTGCCGCGGTGACATTCGTGATGGCGATGGCCGTCGCTGTCGGCGCGGCGAGCCTTGTCCGCGGTCATCTGCAGCATGCCGCACACGCGCACTTCGAGTTGCGCACGCAACGCGTCATGGCGGACCTGCGCGACGAATTCCGGGCCTGCGAGCAGGTGATGCTCGGTGCGAGCGGTCTGTTCGCCGATGTCTCGCCACCCGGGGCCGTCACACCTGAGATCTGGTCCCGTTACGTGGCTCAACTCGATCTGGCCGACACCTTGGCCTCGGCCCGAGCGCTCGGGTACGCCGATGCGCCCCACCCCACCGCGCTGGGCGCGTCCGGGTCGCTTGTCGCGCCCGTCAGGCTGATGTGGCCGAAGTTCGCCGATGCGGCGCGCCCCGATCGCGACCTCGGAGCCGATGCAACTGCGCGCGCGGTGCTCCTGCGCGCCGCCGACTCCGCACAGGTCTCACTCTACGTGCACGCTGGTGAGCAACAGGCGCCTCAGGGCAATGAGCGCGCCACGCTCGATCTGTATTTGCCGGTGTATGCGGGCGGATCCGTGCCGCTGTCTCGCGAAGCGCGGCGCGCAGCGATCTCGGGATTCGTGGTTGCCGTGCTCGATACCGGGCAACTTTTCGGCGACATCGTCATGCGTGACCCACGCCTTGCACTACGCGTCACGGTGGGCAATGCGGGTGCACCAATGCCATTGTTCGCCACGGACACGCCATCGGACGATGCCACCGACGCCCCGCCGCTGTTCCACAAGACAGACACGCTGACTGTCGGCGGTGAAACGCTAACGCTGTCCTACAGCACCAGCGACGCCGCTCTGAGCGCCATTCCCGATTACAGCAGCAACGCGGTCCTCGCCGCCGGAACACTCGCGGCGATCTTTCTCGCCGGCATCGCCTTCCTGCTCGCCCGCCGTGCGGCAGGCACATCGGCGGAAACCAGCCGGGCGAGCTCCCAATCGACGCTCAACGAAGCCCGCATGATGGGCATTATCAGGTCGTCGATGGAGGCGATCATCACCGTCGATGAAGCGCAGCGCATCGTGATCTTCAATCCGATGGCAGAGCGCATATTCGGCTGCTCCGCGATGGACGCCATCGGCGCGCCGCTAGTACGCTTCATCCCGGAACGCTTTCGCAGTGCCCACGAAAAACATGTCGAGCAGTTCGGCGTGACAGGCGTCTCGGAGCGCCAGATGGGCCGGCAGCGTGTCCTGTTCGGGCTGCGGGCAAACGGCGAAGAATTTCCAATTGAAGCGTCGATCTCGCAGATTCTCGACGCGAACGGCAAGCTGTACACGGTGGTACTGCGCGACGTCACCGAGCGCGTCAAGGCCGATAACGCGCTAAAGGCGTCGCGCGAGGACCTGCGCGAACTGTCGGCGAATCTGCAAAACGTGCGCGAGGAAGAGAAAGCCCGTATCGCCCGCGAATTGCACGACGACCTGGGCCAGCAGTTGACCGCCCTAAAGATGGATCTATCGTCTGTCGAACTGGCGCTCGACGCCCTGCCCGCGGGCGGTCCCGAAGTACGCACCCAGTTGCGCGGCATGCGCCGTCTGATCGACGCGACCGTTGCGTCGGTACGGCGCATCGCGGCGGACCTGCGGCCTGTGATGCTCGACGACCTCGGTCTCGTGCCCGCGATCGAATGGCTCGCGAACGACTTCACGAACCGCTATGGTATTGACATCGAACGTCAGATCGAGCCCGGCGACATCGTGTTTACCCGTAATGGCGCCACCACCCTGTTCCGGATCGTCCAGGAGGCGCTCACCAATGTCGCGAGGCACGCGGACGCGACACTCGTCACGCTGGTTTTACGCATCGAAGGCAAACAATGCATCCTGCGGATAGAGGACAATGGTCGGGGTACCGTCGAACCGGATGGCCGAAATGGCAAGTCGTTTGGATTGCTCGGCATTCGCGAGCGCGCGCATATGCTCGGCGGTTCGATCGCAATTGAAACGGCGGCCGCGCGCGGCTTTGCGATCACCGCCGTTTTCCCGCTGCATTCGATCCGACAGGATGAGACACTCCCATGACCCGCGTGCTACTGGCCGATGACCATGCGCTGGTGCGCGACGGCCTGCGCCACATCCTCAAGAGCGCAAGCGGTTTCGAGGTCGCGGGCGAAGCCAGCGATAGCACAAGCACCATTGCACTCGTCCGCTCGAGTGCGGCGGACGTGCTGGTCCTCGACCTGTCGATGCCCGGGCGCAATGGCATTGAACTCATCAGACAGATCAAGGACGAAAAGCCCACGCTGCGCGTGCTGGTACTGACCATGCATGCAGAACAGCAATATGCCGTGCGTGCCTTCAAGGCAGGCGCGTCGGGCTATCTGACCAAGGAAAGCGCCAGTGCGGAGCTGGTGGCGGCGGTCACAAAAGTGGCCGCTGGCGGCGTCTACGTGAGCCTCGCGATGGCGGAGCGCTTCGCACAGAGCCTGAACGAACCCGTCGATACCCTGCCGCACCAGCGGCTCTCCGACCGCGAATTCGACGTATTCCGGCGCATTGCCGTTGGCCAGACCATCTCGGAGATCGCGCAGGAACTCTGCGTCAGCGCTAAAACGGTCAGCACCTACAAAACCCGCATCCTTGAAAAAATGCAGATGCCGCACGACACGGCGCTCGTGCGTTACGCGATCCGCCACAAACTCTTCGACGAAAACGACGAACTCTGATTCCACCGCTGCGGCGCCCGTAAAGGGTCGCAGACTTGAAGTGGGACATGTGGCACGTCATCCGACCGAGGAAGTCGTGTAGGCAAACCCCTACACGACTTCCATCTCGCCTACCCGAACCTCATTCGCCGCCGATATTTTTTCGAGATGGTGCAGCCGATACTGGCTGTCATGAACCCGAAAACGCTGGTGCCATGCTGAAAGTCTTCCTCGTTGAAGATTCGTCGCCGGTCCGCCTGCGACTCGCCGCCCTGATAAAGCCGATTGCCGAAGCCAACGTGGTCGGCGAAGCCGAGGACACCGACAGCGCGTTGACAGGCATTGCAAACAGCGGCGCCGACCTGGTGATCGTCGATCTGCGCCTGGCTGGAAGCGACGGCCTGGAGCTGGTCAGCCATCTTTCGCACGGTACCCGCAAGGTGATCACGATCGTGCTGACCAACTACTCGACCCAGGCTTTTCGCGCAGCCAGTTTCGCCGCGGGCGCCGATTACTTTTTCGACAAGACGAGCGAGTTCGACCTCGCGCGAGACACGATTGCGCACATTGCCCGCGCGCGCTCAGACAACATCATCGAATGAACCGGAGGTCAGCATGTTCAATGCAGCCCAATACGGGGACGATAGCGTGGACGACACGACTCTCGCGCTACCACCGCGGCCGTCCGCCGCGTCTTTTGCCTTGTCTGTTCCGAAGCGCTCCGGAAACGCCTGTTCGAACTGTCCGGTCCGCGCAACGTGCATGCCTGAGACCCTGACACCGTCCGAACTGGCCCGGCTCGACTCGAGCATCTGCTCGACGCGGACGATCAGGCGCGGTGAATCGCTGTATCGCGCAAACGATACTTTCCAGAGCGTCTATGCACTACGGTCGGGCTCGTTCAAGACTGTCGTCATGCATCGCGATGGCCGCGAGCAGGTCACGGGTTTTAACCTCGCCGGCGAGATGCTCGGTCTCGATGGCTTTCATACCGACCGCCACAGCTGTGACGCCATCGCGCTGGAAGACAGCAGCGTGTGCATCATCCCGTTCAGCGTGCTCGAGGGCCTCTGTCACGAGATGAAGGCGATGCAGCAGCATGTGCACCGGATGATGAGCGGCGAAATCGTTCGCGAGTCCGGTCTGATGATGCTGCTCGGCACAATGACGGCGGAACAGCGGGTCGCCGCGTTCCTGCTCAACCTGTCGCAACGCCTGAAAACACGCGGCTACTCCGCGGCCGAATTCAATCTGCGGATGACGCGCGAAGAAATGGGCAGTTATCTCGGGATGAAGCTCGAAACGGTGAGCCGCATGTTTTCGAAGCTGCACAAAGACGAACTGGTCGAAACGCACGGCAAGCAGATCCGGATCGTCGATTTCGAAGGACTGGCACTCATTTGATGCGCAACGCGAGGGGTCGTTGACCTGCATCAAGAGCTCAATCGAATAGAGATTCATAGTCGTTTCATCGCGACGCCGTGCATCCATCAAGCGAGGAGACCATGTCTACTATCGAATCGACCCAACCGGACAACGCCGTTGGTGATACGCTGCCGCTCATTTTGCCTTCGCGTCACGCCTCCATAGACGGCATCGACGCGTACCGTGCGGTGGTCGCTGAAG
>Ga0302309_10002871_pt1 | contig 13885 bp, 7 predicted proteins | sample III_Palsa_N1_1_FD_200453 | JGI IMG/M metagenome (GOLD analysis project Ga0302309, IMG submission 200453) | Peat permafrost microbial communities from Stordalen Mire near Abisko, Sweden - III_Palsa_N1_1 | ecosystem: Environmental > Terrestrial > Soil > Palsa > Peat permafrost | place: Sweden... | reverse complement strand
TATATTTCCCGCCCCATCCGCAGCCGCCGAGCGCACATAAACCACCGCACTACTAACAGTGCCGCTGGTTTGGGTAAGCGTTACACTGCTGCCATAACCGCTTCCGCTAAATAATGAAACCTCAAACCCTATGGGCGCAGTTGCTGTTATATCGCCGGTTAAATCACTCCCGGATATAGTGAATTGCTGAATATCCGGGCTTGCCGAAGCTGAGCCCACACAGGCTGATATGGCTCCTGTTACTGTACCCGCCGTTATTACGGGAGGTGCGGACGATGGTTTCAACATATTGGTGGCCATACCCGTATTTATCGCGGTAAATGACGCGATATTTCCTGTACCGTCTCCGGGCAAACCTGTGGCAAAGTTGAGGGCAGCAATAGCATCGCCCTTGAAAAAAGTTAGATTGGTTTGCGCCTGTATTTTGGAGGATAACGCGAAAAGAAATATGATACTAATTACAGTATGTAAAAATCTTCTCATTACTTAAGGTTTGCATATAGTTTACCGGGAGGCACTCAAATTTACTAATTCCTGCTTATAAAGAAACGAATAATAATTTTTATTTAGCGGATAATCGTTACATAACCCGACAAGGTATTACTCCCTTTTTGGGGATTGATGACATAGTAATAAGTGCCCGCAGGCAAATCAGTCCCCTTATATTTTCCGTCCCAGGGCACCGTATAACCAATTGACGAATATAGCTTTTCGCCATATCTATTAAATATATCAACCGTACAAAGCGGATAACTTGCCAGGTATTTAATGTTCCAGGTATCGTTTATACCATCGCCGTTTGGGGTAAAGGCATTGGGTATAAACGGTGCCACCCCGGTAGGGTTTACAGTGATGGTGAAGGTAACCGGCGAGCAGCCCGCGCCACCGGTAATAAAGTTGCCAAACGAAATAGGTCCGGCACCTACCGCTATGGTAGCTGCCACCGTGTTAGTTACGGTATTGATAACCGATACCGTGTTATCGCCAAAATTAGCCGTATAAACCTCGTTGCCATCGGGTGTTACAGATATGCCGGTCGGGCTGCTTCCAACCGCTACAGAGTCTGTTATTTTATTGCTTGCCGTATTGATGATAGATACCGTGTTCGATTTGGAATTTGCCACATAGGCCAGTTTTCCATCGCCACTTAACGCTATACCAAAAGGAGCCATCCCTACCGAAATGGTGGCTGCCAGTTTATTGGTAATTGCATTGATCACCGATACCGTATTATCGCCTGTATTTGTTACGTATACGTGGCTGCCATCCGGGCTTACGGCTACGGCCCAGGGGCTTTCCCCCGTTTTAATAGTTGCTGTTACGGCATTTGTTGCCGTATTTATTACCGCAACCGTGTTATTATCATCATCTGCCACATATAATCGCCGGCTATCGGGGCTTACGGCTATCCCGCCAAGCAGCGTGTCTAAAGCAATGTTGGTTGTTTGTGTATTGTTTGCCGCGTTTATTACCGAAATAATGCCCGGCTCCGAATTTGTTACATAAACTTGTTTACCATCGGGGCTTACAGCTATACCGCCAACATAAGCGGTTCCGGCAAGTGGTACCACAGCCACTTGTGTATTGGAAGCTGTATTTATAACCGCTACGGAGCCGTTACCATTGTTGGTTATATACACCAGGCTACCGTCGGGGCTTACCGCTATGCCATAAGCCGGGCCATCGGGAATACTATCGATCACCATATTGCTTGCTGTATTGATGACCGATATAGTGCCATCATCACGGTTGCCGATATAAGCGAAGCCATTTGCTGTTGGCGTTGCCGTAATAGTAGCTATGATAGGGCTGCTGCCAGTATTTATAGCCGTAAATGAAGGGATATTGCCTGTTCCGCTTGCTGCCAAACCTATACCCGGCATATTATTAACCCATTTATACCTACAGCCGGTATCTGGAAAATTAACGGCTATTGTAGCACTTCCGCTTGAAACAGTTTGATTACCCTGTGCAAATATTGGGGGCGATAAAAAGAAGATGAATATTATAATATATATTATAAATAGACATTTTCGCTTATTATTCAACAACATATATTATTTAGTACAATTAAAAAATATTCATTTACCTGATGATCGTCACAAAACCAGAAACGGTACTTCGCCCATTTTTAGGATTGATAATGTAATAATAAGTGCCCGTAGGTAAATTGGCGCCCTTATAGGTGCCATCCCAGGGTACGGCGTAGCCAACAGATGAGTATAATTTTTCACCGTAGCGATTAAATATATCAACCGTGCAGCCGGGATAGTTTTCCAGGTATTTGATATCCCAGGTATCATTTATGCCATCACCATTAGGCGTAAAGGCATTGGGCACTATAATTTTCTTTAGCACCTTAACATTTATGCCTACCGTTGTGCTGCATCCATTATCGGAGGTAACTGTTAATGTATATTTAATATCATCAGCAGGGCTGGCAACGGGGTTTAATATGGTGCTGTTGCTTAACGCTGTTGAAGGCGACCAGTTATAGGTAAGGTTATTGCCCAAGGCGGTTGCTTTCAGGGTAACCGGGTCGCCTTCAAGTACGGTTATTACCGAATCTGTCGAAACAATCGGCGCGGTTATTACATTCACTTGCTCCGAAGTGGAATAATCGCAGCCATTTTGCGCCGTGAATACATAATTGATAGTAAATGTGCCCAAACCCGTAATGGCAGGGCTAAACAAGCCGGTAGATGACACCCCGGGCCCCGAAAATACCCCTGTACCTGTGTAGCCATTTTTATTTTCCACAATTTGCACCGGTGATGCATCCTGGCACAAATACCCCAATTGAGAAAGGGTAACCACAGGGTTAGGTTTAATGGTAATGGTAACCGGCCCGTATTCGTTAACGCAGGTTTGGCCGGAGTACGCTACCATTTTTACCGCGTAGTTTTTAGTTTGCGCGGTATTAAATAAGCCGTAATAATAACGGTATTTCCTATCGGCAGGCATGGCGCTGCGTTCATAGGCTACAGAGTCCGTAGGGTTATTATTATAATCAAAATACCATACTATACGGGTGATATACCCAAAATCTACGGATGACTGATCGTCAAAAACAACGCTGTCGCTGCTGCATAGATCGCCGCTGTTCTCCACCGCGAAACCTGCAACCGGGTTAGTGCCGTTAACAGTAAATTGCTGCGTACCCGAAGCCTGGCATCCGTATTTTGATTGCACAGTTAAGCTCACGTTATAATTTGCCGCCGCCGTGTATTTATGTGTAGGATTTTTTAAGGTTGATGTATTGGGATTTAACGCGCTGGCATTAGGATCGCCAAAATTCCACAAATAGGTAAAAGCTGAAGTACTGCCATCGGCAATAGTGCTTTCATCATTAAACTGGGCATAGGTATCAGTCAGGCAAACATCGGGCAAGGTAAAATTAACCACTGGCAACGGGTTAATGGTTTCTACCTGCAAAAAAACGGGACTGGCGCATCCACCGGTAGTAACTACATACAATTTGACCGTATCTATCCCCGTATTAGCATAGGTGTGGGTAACCGTAGTTGGCATTTTGCTGGTAACGGTATCGGTGGTACCGTCGCCAAAATCCCATATCCGGGTTGCTATTGCCGCGTTGGCCGAGGTAGACTGATCTGTAAATGTAATGGTTTGCCCAATACAATCAGGGCTTGAAATTGCAAACAAAGCCACCGGTTTGGCATCTATCTCCACATTAGAAAAGGCCACTGTTGAGCAGCTGTCAACATCGGCTACAGTCAAGCTTACTGTGTACGTGCCCGATGTAGCATAAGCATGCTGCGGGTTTTGCAAGGTAGATGTTTGTCCGTCGCCAAAGGTCCATAACCATGATTTTATGGTAGTGCTATCGGTAGTTTGATCTGTAAATAAAGTAGGATCGCCCAAACACTCATCGCTTACACTAAACTTTGTAACCGGCGGATCGGTAATGTTATAATCCAGCTCAATGGTTTCAGTTGAGCCGCATACATCGGTGCCGGGGTCAAAAACAGTAGCAGTTGCCGTATAACTGCCTTTTTTATAGCCCACCGGATTTTTAGGATAGCTGTACATATAAACTTCCTGAGTGCCTTTAAGGGCCGAATCCGCTTTCGGGTTATTATCCACATACTCTGGTGTTCCATCGGTAAAATCCCAGGTTATTTTGGTGGTTTTATAAGGTATAGTGAGGCCCAGATCATAGCTAACACTGGTACAGCCATTGGATTGTACGCTGTTGGTAAGCGGGTTTTCCAGTGCCAAAAAGGTGTTCAGATTTTGCAGATTAGCCCCAGCGGCGTATCCGTATGATTCATGCTGACCAAACCCATAAGCAATGGCGTTAAAACCATCGCCGGCACCAATATTATGTGTGCCTTTGGCAACGTTTATCTGCGCGAAAGAATACGAAGTATCACCAGGCACCGGGGCAAATCCATTGTAGGCTTCTCCATCAATAATGAATGACGGAGCAGCGGCAGTTTTGATGAGTACATTAATATAGCTTTGTAATATTAAATAATTACTGGTAGAAAAAAGGGTTACCTGGCTAAGCGTTTGTTCCAGGGGTGTTAAATAGATCATTTCCGGGTCGCCTATGTCGCTGCCGTCATTACCGCACTCTAAAGTATTGCCTTGCGAAACCGCGTATTGTACTACCTGAACTGGCTGATCGGCAGTAATGATATTTGGTGTTTGGGAGTTAAATTCATAGTAAAACCCATTGGTGAATTTATCCTGGGCTATAGCGGTGCCATTTAGCTGTACATTGGTAGCAGGCGTACTTAAAACTATCCTGAAAATATCGTAATTCCTGTTTTTAAGCGGAACCGTAATATAGTTTTTACCCCAGGAGGCTGTTGGATACACCTGCTGATAAAGGTTATCGGATGAATTATCAGTAGCATTACAATCTATCGCGATTTTGGAGCTGCCCGAAAACACGGCAATTTTTGTACAGGAGTTAGCGCCCGAACTTATAGAGCGTATGCGGGTTCCGGTAAGATCGTCATTAGCCAATCCCTGGTAAACCTGGCCTTTATTCAGGTGGATATCATAAGGCTCGCCGGGTAGCTGGCCACCTATCAGGCTAACTATTGGCGTTATTTCAACAGTGGTACTATCCTGGGTAGCTATTACCATAAAGGCGGAGTAAGCCACCTGGTTTGATTCCTGCCTATAGTTGATGGAGTAATAATCCTTACCTAATGTATTTACCGGCAGCAGCAAGGTAGCTCCCGATGAATTTTCGGCAAAAATATGCGCGTAAATGGCTATAGGTTTGGCAGCCAAAATATGTATCCCCTTATTAAACAAACCCTGGCTGCCTAAAAAAGCGCTTGCCGGCATAGTTAAAATAGTTACCTGGTTGGCCGTTACATTAAAATTCTGTGAATAAGTACCGTCTACCACGGAAACTGTGCCTGTGGTTGATACGTTTGAGGTGATATACAGATCCATAGTGCTGCCGCCGGGAGAAGTTGGCGGGTCGACGTGATCCATGTAGGCTGTCCAGAATTCGGTACCCATACTCGTACTATTCTGCGAATAAACAGTTAAACAGGAACAAATTATTATTACAGCAATAGCCGCTGAACGTAAAATTTTCACACCTATATCAAAATATTTTTAACTATTCTTCCCGCCCCAAATTAATGCAGGCCATATCCACAAAAGTACATCCGCTTTAAAAGCAATTCAAAATCTACAAAAAGACAGGTTTATAATTTACACAAACGTATTTTTAAATTTTTTAAGTACCGCAAATAGGTTTGATTACGAGGGTTTAAAAAAACTTATCGGGATTGGGTACCAGGTTTAAAAAGGATTCGAAATTCTCTAAATAATGCGATTGATCCAATTTATAATAAAATGCTCCTTTTTTTGACGATTGTTTATCTTTTTCGGGCAGTTTTACCAGTAAACCGGTTGATAATAATTTACGGCTAAAGTTACGGTCATCAAACGAAGTTTGATACACCCCTTCATAAAGCGATTGCAATTGAGGTATGGTAAATTTTTCGGGCAGCAACTGGAATAAGATGGGATGCAGAGCCGCTTTATAGCGCAATTGCCTTTTAGCCAGCTTTACCATTTCCATGTGATCGAAAATGAGGCCGGGCATTTCATCCAGCAAAAACCACTCGGCGTGGTGCTCATCATTCAATTGCTTTTCGTACTTATGAATATCAATCAGCGCGAAATAAGCTATGGATAAAACCCTTTCCAATGGATCGCGATCAGGCTTGCCAAATACCTGGAACTGATCCATATATACGTTTTTAAGCCCGGTTCTTTGTTCCAGCACACGGTTTGCGGCATCATCGGGGCTTTCGGTAGGCTTAATAAAGCCGCCCATCAGGCTCCACTTGTTCAATTCGGGTTCTATACTGCGCTGAACCAGCAATAACTTTAAATTCCAGCCGTCAAAACCAAATATAATACAGTCTATAGCAACTAAAATTCCTTTTTCACCGGCATATCTCTGCATAATCAGGGTTAGTTTTGTACAAGTGTAAATATAATTAAGGATAATTAAAAAAGAGTCGGTATTTAAGCGTCAAGAATCGGGGAAAAAGAGCCAGGAGTAAAGAATCAAAAGCCAGGATAAAACTTCCATAAGGCGCTTATTGATCTATTTCCTGATTCCTGGCTCTTAACTCTTTACACGCTCAACTTACTCTTTTGCCCTGCAACAGCAGATGCATGGCATCATCCAATGAACCGGCCCGTATCACCTCGCCGGAGTTAACGAAGAATATTTCGTCGGCATTCTCAATGGTATTTAAGCGATGTGCTATAATTACGCGGGTAGTTGTTTGGGGTAAACGGTTTAAAATATCGCTTAACAGCTTTTCGGTTATGGTATCCACATTGGCGGTGGCTTCATCCAAAATGAGTATCTCCGGGTTTCTTAATACGGCCCGCATAAAGGCGATGAGCTGCTTTTGCCCCAAACTAATGCTATCGCCGCTCGATGCTACTTTTGTTTCGAGGCCGTTCTCAAAAAGCGCCAGCAGGCTTTCCAGGTTGGCATCTGTTATTACCTGCTCAAATTGTTCGCTGCTAAAATCCTTATAAATCTCGTTGCCGTACAGTATGTTTTCTTTTACGGTACCGGTAAATAAAAACGGTTCCTGTAAAATAAAGCCTATCTTTTTTGTCCGTTCTTCGGGTTGATAGGAACGAATATCCTTACCATCGAGCAAAACAATTCCCTTACCGGGATCATACAAACGGGCTATTAATGATGCCGTAGTAGTTTTACCTCCGCCGGTTGGCCCAACCAGGGCATAGGTTTTGCCACGTTCCAACTTAAAGCTGATGTTGTGTAATATCTCCTGATCGGCGACATACCCAAAATGCACATTGCGGAACTCCAAAAGCGGTGCCGATGGTTCGGCAATCACGGTATTAATCGTGAGCAGGTTAGTATCCAATGATAATATCTGCGATATCCTGTCCCAACCAGCCATAGCCGTTTGAAAATTGGCCCATAATGCTGCCAGCTGCCTTAAAGGGTTATAGAAAAGTGTTGCGTAAGACAAATAACTTACCAGTAAACCTATGCTAAACCTATGGGTGCTGATGAGGTAAATGCCCAGCGTAAGTACCAATAATTGAGCGATACTGGAGAAAAAGCTATAAACCGGCAAAAAAACATTATTTGCCAAACCTGCGCCTATTGATGTTGCATAGTTTTGCTTATTGGCGCCATCGAAACGCTTGCGGAAATAATCGCGGCGGTTAAAGGCGATAATTACCTTAAAATTATTCAGGCTTTCCTGTATCTCGGCGCTCATGCCGCCTACACTCTTTAGGTTGATGGCATTTTTACGTTTAACCCAGGGCGATACTATACTGGTAAACATTAAAATAAGTAAACCCGGTGCCAGGGCAGCCACACCAAGGCGCACATTTATAAGCAGTAAAAATATCCCCGCCCCCGTCATGGTGGCAATGCTGCCGATGAACTGCATTAATGATTGTGAGAAAAACTGGTTCAGCTTATCGGTATCGTTGTTTACACGCGATATCAGGTCGCCGGCTTTGTTCTGGTTAAAAAAATCAACCGGCAGCAATTGCAGTTTGTTGAATATGGCATTACGCAGGGTAAACAACATGCGCTGCCCTACCCCGCCCATCAATTTGGTTTGCTGGTAGCTGCTTACCAAAGCTGCCAGGTACATGATTAATAAAAAGCCACAGTTGATGAGCACACCATGGTAATGCTTGGTTTGTACATAGTTATCAATGGTGTGCCCGATGATGAGCGGCCCCAATAAGTTGAGCGTTGAATTAATGAGGATGGCTATAACCGCCAATAGCAAATTCTTCCTTTCATGCTCTATCAGCTTTAGCAGCTTTTTAAGAGCTACGTAGGTTGAGGTTTTTTCCTGCTGCTCCGAAAGCTTGTTTAAATTGTAATTCATTTTATATCTGTCTGCTTTCGGGTTATTATTTATTTACAGTTTCGTAGTTACTGGTGCTCTGCTGCGAATTAAATATCTGCACATACTCGGTACTGTTGTGCATCAGGTCTTCGTGCGTACCGCTGGCTACTATTTCGCCCTGCATCAGCACTATGATCTGGTCGTAATGCTCAACCGCGCTTATTTTTTGCGTTACGGATATGAGTGTTAAGCCGGGATAGTTCTTTTGCACATTAGCCAGTATCTTTTTTTCGGTATTGCCATCAACCCGGGCGGTAAAATCATCCAGCAATAAAACTTTGGGATTAACTGCCAGTGCCCTGGCCAGCATAATGCGCTGCTTTTGCCCGCCCGAAAGGCTCGACCCGCGCTCAGAAACTATAGTGCTCAAACCATCGGGCAGGCTGTTGATAAAATCCCGCAGTTCGGCGGTATCAATGGCTCTTTCGAGCGATTCATCGGTCACCGTATCGCTGAAGGCGATGTTCTCCCTGATGCTCATATTAAAAATGATGCTATCCTGGAAAACAAACCCTACCTGGCTATGGAAGGATTCATTATCATACTCTTCAATGCCCCTGCCGTCAAATGCTATAGTGCCCGATGTCGCGTTGATCAAACCGGTGAGCAGGTATAGCATTTGCGTTTTACCTGCGGCCGTAGGGCCGATCACGGCTATTTTTGAGCCTGCTTTTACCGAAAACGATATGCCTTTTAAAGCTGGTTTTTGTCCGTATTTTACCACTACATCTTTCAGATCGATGTCGCCGCGAAGGTTTTCTTTAATAAGGCCCTTGCCTAATGAATCGGGAGCATTGAGCACCACGCTTATACGCTCGTAGGATGCCGTTGCCTGCGCTATAATATTGCTCATAAAGCCGATAACCAGAATTGGGAATATCAGTATGGACAAGTAACTGTTAAAGGCCGCGAAATCGCCCAAACTCATGGTACCGTCGATCACATAATGGCCGCCTAATGCCAGTATAGTTAAGGCGGCTATGTTCGCTGTAAAGGTGATGACCGGGATAAGGCTTGCAAACAGGTTAAGAATGGTAAGCCCAAACTCTTTGGCTTTGGTATTTGCCGCTAAAAATTTGGCATACTCCAACTGTTGCGAATTGATAACGCGGATGAGCGCCGAACCTAAAATACTTTCGTTAATTACCTTGTTGAGCCAATCGATAACCGCGCGACTCTCTTTAAACAACACCCTTACCTTGCGCAATACATAAAAGAAGGTACCGCCGATAATGGGGATTATAGCTATAACACAAAGTGCCAGCTTCCAGTCTATAGTGAGCAATAAAATGCTGGCACCTATAATAATGAATAAGGATGAAGCAATAGATACGATGGCCTGCGAAACAAACATTTTGATAGAATCCACATCGGCGGTGAGATTGGTAAGCAGTTTGGATGGATTTACCGCCTCCACAAAAGCATAGCTTTGTTTGGAGATCTTTTCGGATAAGCGGCTTCTCAGATCGCGCGCCACACGTTCCGATGCATAGGTTTGGATGATGCTTTGCAGGTAAGTAAATACAAATATGGTTAAAATAGCCAGGGCAAACTTTATCATCAGCGGCCTGTAGGCAAAGTGTTTATGGGTGTAAGCATCAATGCCGTTAGCTATTAATTTAGGCAGTAACAGGTTAATACCGTTGCTAAAAAGCGCGAAAACAAGCAAAAATGTAATTAAACCCACATAAGGTTTAAGCAGACTAAAAATGCCGGGCTGCTTTGGGCTGGCGGTCTTTTTTTGTTCTATTTGTTTTCCCATATAACGTGCTTTAATTCAAATGCAAAGTACATCTCCATTAATTTTGGTAAAAATAACAAAGCTTTACTACGGCTGGTGTAAATAAATTTATAAAAAGTAGCCCCTTCTAAATCTCCCCCGATAGGGCAGATTTTTGATTTGTAATTTTAAGCCCTCCCTACCGGGGAGGGTTTGGGTAGGGCATTAATATCACAGACGATTTGGCAATGAAAACATTTTAAAATACTTTTACAAAATTGCCGCTAAGGCAATAAACATCAATCTGCAAAAATGATAAACCCATTTAATCGCGAAGCTGAATATATTTTAGAAGACGAACGTGCATTGCTGAGGCCGCTTGAGGCTACTGACATTAACCTGCTTATTCCTTTTGCCATTAATGAACCTGATACCTGGAAATTTTCTATTGTAAGCCCAAAAGGCGAAGAAGGCATGAGAGCGTATGTGAGCCAGGCCTTAGCCGCAAGGGCCGAAGGCAAGGAATACCCCTTTATGATGTTTGATAAAAAAACAGGTGAGTACGCAGGCTGCACCCGCTTTTACGATATACAACCGCAATACCAAACCCTGCAACTGGGCTACACCTGGTATGGCGAAAAGTTTCGCGGAACGGGCTTAAACAAACACTGCAAATTTTTGCTGCTGCAATTCGCGTTTGAAACTTTGGGGATGGAAAGGGTGGAATTTAGGGCCGATGCCAATAACGCACGCAGCATAGCTGCCATGAAAAGCCTCGGCTGTAAGGTAGAGGGCATTTTACGCAGCCATACGCCGCTGGAGAATGGCCTGCGCAGAGATTCCATTGTGTTAAGCATTTTGAAACCGGAATGGAAAAATGGCGGAATGGAATATTTGAAGAATAAATTATAGGCGCAGGTAAACTCTGTTTTTTTAACCACAAGGTACACAGAGAAAAAGCACAGTGTACTCCGAGTTTTTATATTGTAGAATATTCTAATTGATTATTCTACATCTTTTGATTTGATTAACATGATCCAATCATTCGCGCCATAATAAGGCTTTGCGAATCTCCTGTTTTACTCAGTAAACTCTGTGGTAAAATCAGCTACTGCCCGCTAAAGTAATCTTTATTTAGCCACCGATAAAGGTTTGGTAACTGATGATGATCCCCGTATCTTCAATTCGGTTTTCAGAGTTATTTGTTGGTTTTTGCGGCTATGGGCCGGGGTGTTCAGCTTGTTTAACAACAGGGTGATCACATTGTCTGATATTTCCTCAATAGGCTGTGCTATAGCGGTTATTGATGGCGAGTAGAGTTCAAAAACATCATAATCATCAAACGAGATCACGGCTATATCTTCCGGCACTTTAATGCCCATGTTGTTGATCACTTTTAAACCGCAAACACCTATACGGTTAGTACCGAACAGGATGGCATCAAAATGCTGGTCTTTCAAAAACTCAGTAATGGGTTCAATAATAAATTTAGCATCCTGGTTAAAAACCACCTCTTTTATATGGGGTTCCAGGTTATTTTCTTTCAACGCTTTTACATACCCATCCAAACGGGCCTGCATTTGTGTTTGATGCGACTCGAAGGTTATAAAGGCGATATTTTTATACCCGTGATCTATAAAATATTGGGTGGCATTGTAAGTAGCATATAAATTATCGATCACTACATAGCTCGAATCAATAGTTGGGTAATACCTATCGAACAATACCACCGGCAGTTCATCCTTTATTAAAGCGGCAATATCTTCTTCAACACCAACAGGTGGGGCAATAATGTAGCCATCCACATGCCTGTCGCGAAACATGGCTATCAGATCCTTGGTTTTAGAAGCATCATTATCGGTACTGCAATAAATGATCTTGTATCCATTTTTATAGGCCCTATCCTCAATAAAACGGGCAATGTTGGAAAAAAAATGATCGGATATATTTTCAACCATCAAACCTATGATGTTTGATTTACCGGTGCGCAGGCTTTTAGCCAAAGAATTGGGCTTATAGCCAACTTCTTCAACAAATTTCAAAACGCGCTCAACTAACTCTTCACTAATTCTTTTTTCCTTGGCCCTGCCATTCAGAATAAATGATACGGTAGTTTTAGATATATTAAGTTTGTTAGCAATATCTACTATCGATAATCTTTTCTTTATCATTTAATTGTTGGGGTAGATTGAATTTAAGTTTATTCTAAAATAATAGCTAATATAACATCAATTTATCGATTTACCAATAAAATACCCGATAAGATTTCATTTACATTAAAATAATATTGGTTTATGTTAATATCTTATTATCTCCTATTTTAAACAAGTATTAATGTACATACCTATTGCTTGTTAAAAGTACACTAAGGTGCTTAAATATTAGAAATAATGCAAATATTGTCCATATAAAAACAAAACTTCATAGCACCTATTTTACAACCGGAAAAGCCGAAATGCGTAACCTTGCGCCGCCCATTGGCACCAGTGTTACCATGGTAGCAGCCGCTGTTGTTTGTACCGGGCTTTGCGGTAAAACACCACATAAGCCGTATTGATCCAATGCCCAGCCGGGTATTTGTTTAGCATTAACTTTTAATTCAACCGGCGCATTCGCATTGGTAAAGGGATCATCATTTGCCGGCCACTGTTTTTTGTAAACAGTGAATGATGAAGCCGGATCATCGGCGTTTAATACCAGCCCGTAATTCCATGCCGAAGCCGCGTAAATATCATAGGCGGGCCATTTTGCAGGGTCGGCGGTTGCCTGCCAGCCCGAATCGCCCTCTACATTAACCTTACCGTTTATCTTCACATAATTTTCGGCAATTTTAAGGGAGAACGTTAGCGGGCCATAATTTACACTTACACTATTTTTGTTTTGCTGCCATTGCCTTACTGTAATTTCCATTGGCAGTTTTAAAGCAATCTTGTCGCCCTCCTTCCATTTATTGTTCAAAAGTATATAACCTCCGGGTATGGCTTTAACCGCCATTATTTTCCCGTTTATTTTAACTGATGCATTTTTACACCAAACAGGTACGCGTAAATAATACGGGAAGACAACGCTTTTTGCTGTATGTATTGTAAAGTTAACTTCATCATTAAAAGGATAATGGGTGGTTTCTGCAACAGTTACTTTGTGCCCGCCGGCTACTTTCGCGGTTACCGCGCCCGATGAATATAGTTGCGCGGCCAAACCATTATCGGGCGTAGCCATCCAGCTATTTTCGGCATAATATACCCAGCCTGCCGAGTGGTTATGCTGGCAACAACGGCTACTGAAAGGATTCATAGCTAAAAAAGGCCCCGAGTTGCCAATGCCCGGCGAATGATCTTTACTATCGCTTACTACCATATTTGGGGCAGTAAGGTAACGCAGTGCCTTATAATCGGCGGTAAAAGCTGCCGGGAAGGTATTAAAAGCTACATCTTCGCAATTTTCGGCCCAATAAGTATCCCCGGTGCTGGCCAGTAATATTTCATCAGAGGTCATTTGTTCAACCATACCACAGGTTTCCACCGCCTGCCGTGGGTCGGTATAGCCTTGCCTCGCGTTTTCATCGGCACCAAACATGCCGCCCGGCACCTGCCCGTATATATCGCGTACCAACTTAAAATCGTTATAGGTAGCATCCAGATCGCTGCTGTTATGGCTTTGCTGATAGTAGGTTGCCGGCTCCCTGAAACATTCGGCAATATTCACATTATGCCAGTTGGGCAGGTTATTTGCC
>Ga0302309_10002867_pt1 | contig 13891 bp, 11 predicted proteins | sample III_Palsa_N1_1_FD_200453 | JGI IMG/M metagenome (GOLD analysis project Ga0302309, IMG submission 200453) | Peat permafrost microbial communities from Stordalen Mire near Abisko, Sweden - III_Palsa_N1_1 | ecosystem: Environmental > Terrestrial > Soil > Palsa > Peat permafrost | place: Sweden... | reverse complement strand
CTGCCATCAGCGCCACGATAACCATGCCGTATCCCTGCCCTTCGGACACGCATTGCTTGTTGTCCTTTTCCTCAAACCAAACATAGCTTTGCTGTGTACCACGTACGGTTTTTATATAATGTTTTTTCCATTGGTTGTAAAATATTTCTACCGCCTTATCCAGTTTTTGCTGCGAAACACGGTTGGGCTCAATAGTGCCATTAAAGTATTGTACGTGTTGCGGAAATGGTTTTTGGGCTTGCTGCGCGAAGAGTGGGGTGGTAAAGGAAAGTATCAGGATTAAAAAAGACAGCCTTTGCTTCATAATAAATGGTTTTTTTAAACGAAAAAATCACCCGAAAATTATTAGGGGTGATTTTATAAGGCTAAATCAAATAAAATTGTTTTTAATTATGTCATTTCGAACCTGCAACGTTGGCCCCGGTGCTGTGGCGCGGGTGAGAAAACTTATACACCATTGCTATGCATGGCGTATAAGTTTTCTCCTCACTCCAACGCGCAAGCCAACCCTTGTTCGTCGAAATGACAAATTTATTAACTCTCTAATACTGATAATTCTTAATATCCACCGTATTATAAGCCATAACATCCTTATTTAACGTGTAAATAGGCGATTGATTTACTGCCATGGGTATGGCGTGCTCCTGTATAATTTTTTTCTTTTCGCTTTCATCTACCGTCATATCCTCACCGGCAAAATACATTTTAAGGCATTCTAAAAAGTTAGTAATGGCCGGTGTTTGCTTGCAAGTGGCGGCAAACCAGGCGCGTTTGGCAATGCTGTGGTGCATGGGTTTGGCCACTATGTTTTTGTTTTTAAGATATGGCTCAACAATCCAGTCGGCCATAACGGTTATGCCCAGGCCGGCATTCACCATCTCAATGGTAGCATCGGTATAATGTATGCGGTGCAGCGTTTTGGGTTTTACCTGCTGCGCCTGTATCAGCGATTCTATCATCGGCGTATCCTGGTACGATGGGTCGTACAGCGGCAAAATCAGCTCCTCGTCCTGGAAATCGGTTATTTCTATCACATCTTTATTTGCCAGTGGGTGGTCCTTTGATAATACCGCCGTTAGCCTGTCTTCAAAAATAGGCTCGTAACGTATTTTGGTATTCACCATTTGCGTGCGGATGATGCCTATGTCCAAATCGCCGTTCATTAAATATTCTAATGGGCGGCGGGTAGCTTCGGATAGTATTTGTATGTTGATATCGGGCCAGCGCGATTTGTAGTATTTTATGATGCCCGGCAGCCAGTGGTAGGCTGTATAGCATTGCATACTGATGGAAAGCTTGCTGGTTTTGCCTTGTTTATAGTTGTTGATATCCTCTTCCAGCGACTTTATTTCGGCTAATATCTTTTCAGAACTGCGCAAAAAGCGGTGCCCTTGTTCACTCAAATGTAATTTTTTGCCATTGCGGGTAAAAACATCAACCCCTAATTCCTTTTCAAGCTCTTTTAATTGGTGGCTTAATGCGGATTGTGTAAGGTGCAATGTTGTAGCTGCTTTAGTTAAAGTGCCTTCTTTTGATATAGTATCTATAAGGCGAAAGTGGTGGAGTGCTATATTCATTATTACTTTTATTAATGATTGTAACAAATTTAATTCATTTTTTTCATATACCATATATTTTTTATTTTTGCGCCAACAAATACCATACGATGTTATACACAATTTCTAAACGTCTCTTCTTAATTTTACCCGGTATTTTACTTTTCATAAACGTTCAGGCTCAGCAAAAAATATTGAGCATGAAGGATGCGGAGCAAACAGCGCTTAATAATTATGCCGGGATAAAGGCGAAGGCAAACCAGCTAAACTCGTCGAAAGCATACCTTACGGAAACTAAAACAGAATATTTGCCCGATGTAAACCTATCGGCACAGCAGGTTTACGGTACAGTAAACAGCCAGTTTGGCCCGCTTTCGGGTTATCATGGCTTAGCTACAGCGGCATCAGGCCCTATTTTGGCTAATCAAAACTGGAACGCGGCCTTCGGCTCGTTGTATGTTACCAATGTTAACTGGGACTTTTTTGCCTTTGGCCGCGCCAAAGAAAAAGTAGGTGTGCAAAAACGGATAGTTGATTTAAATACAACTGATTTAACGCAGGAACAGTTTGAAGAACAGGTAAGGGTTGCCAGCGCTTATCTTAACGTACTGGTAGCACAGCAATTGGCCAAAGCCCAGCAGGATAACCTTAAACGCAGTACCGATTTACAAACCGTTGTTATAGCCCGCGTAAAAAACGGACTTAACCCGGGTGTAGATTCATCATTGGCAAATGCCGAGGTATCAAACGCCAGGATAGCCTTAACCAATGCCTTGCAGGTGGTACAAGACCAAAGCAACCAGCTTGCCCAGTATTTAGGCATAGCCCCACAGGATTTTGTGTTAGATAGCACTTTTGTAAGCAAAGTGCCCAACAATATTTATGTGCAGCCCGGCATTAAGCCCGAAGAGCACCCCGTGTTACAATATTACCGTGACCGTATTGGGGTAAGCGATGAGCAGGCAAAATATTTAAGCACCTTTAGCTACCCTACCTTTAGCCTGTTTGGTTTGTTCCAGGGCAGGGGATCGGGATTTAATGCTGGTTACGGCCAATCCAATTTGAACGATTATAGCTCAAGCTATGGTGCGGGTGCAAACCCTTCACGTTATAATTATTTGCTGGGCGTGGGGGTAATATGGAATATTACTAATCCCTTCAGGGTGCATTACCAGGTAGAATCGCAAAAGTTTACCTCGCAACAATACCAGGACGAATATGATTTGGTTGACCAGCAACTGCACGACCAGCAGGTTTTGGCCGAAAGCAAGATAAGCAGCGCGGTAAAAAATAACAACGAAGCACCGGTTGAAGTGAAAGCCGCAAACGATGCTTATAATCAAAAATTTACCCTGTACAAAAACGGGCTTGCTAACATTGTCGACTTTACGCAGGCGCTTTATACGCTAAACCGAGCCGATGTTGACCAGGCTATTGCTTCAAATAATGTTTGGCAGGCACTGTTATATAAATCGGCCGCTACGGGCGATTTCGGAATATTTATAAATAATTTTTAATAGTACACAGAAATATTAGCTAATGGGAATGATTAAAATGGCCCTTCAAAGGCCGATTACCATACTGGTTATAGTTGCGGGGTTGTTCTTTTTTGGTATTAACGCGGTGCGCAGTATCAAAATTGATATTTTCCCCGACCTTAACTTACCGGTTATATATGTATCGCACCCTTATGGTGGTTTTACTCCAAACCAGATGGAGGCATACTTTGCTAAGTCGTACGTTAACCTTTTGCTGTTTGTATCGGGCGTAAAAAGTATCGAAACAAAAAACATACAGGGTTTAACATTAATAAAAGTTACTTTTTACGAAGGTACCAATATGGCACAGGCCGCCGCGGAGGTGACGGCTTATACCAACAGGGCGCAGGCCGGTTTCCCGCAAGGTTCACAGCCGCCGTTTATTTTGCGCTTTGATGCTTCAACACTGCCGGTTGGGCAACTGGTATTAAGCAGCGCTACAAGGAGCAATAATGAATTGCTTGATTTTGCGCTGGTTTATGTGCGTTCGGCCTTTACTACAATTCCCGGTTTGGTTGCGCCCGCACCGTTTGGCGGTAACCAGCGTACCGTTGTTATAAAAGCGGACCCTGAATTGCTGCGCCAGCATAATTTAACGCCCGATCAGCTTGTTTTAGCCCTGCGCGATAATAACCAGAATACACCTGCGGGTAACGTACGTATTGGAGATTATAACTATCTAACGCCAACCAATACCACTATTAAAAACATCAGCGATTTTGGAGATATCCCCTTATATAAAAATGGTGTTCAAACCGTATTTTTAAAGGATGTAGCCACGGTTGAAGATGGTGCCGACGTAACCCAGGGTTATGCCCTTATTAATGGCAAGCGTTCGGTTTATTTGCCTATCACCAAATCGGCATCGGCATCAACATGGGATGTGGTGCAAAACCTGAAGGCGGCCATACCGCGTTTCCAGGCATTGCTGCCGGCCGACGTAAAGCTGTCGTTCGTGTTCGACCAATCCATTTATGTAATAAACGCCGTTAAAAGTTTGGCCGAAGAGGGCGCTATCGGCGCGGTATTAACCGGCTTAATGGTGTTACTGTTTTTGGGCGATAGAAGAGGGGCGTTAATTGTAATATTAACCATACCTACCTGCGTTATTTCCAGCGTATTTTTCCTGTACCTGTTTGGGCAAACCATCAATATCATGACGCTGAGCGGGCTTTCGCTGGCTATTGGTATTTTGGTGGATGAATCCACGGTTACTATTGAGAATATTCACCAGCATTTTGATATGGGCAAGCCAAAGGCATTGGCCATTTGGGATGCCTGTAAGGAAATTGCCTTCCCTAAGTTATTAATCCTGTTTTGTATACTGGCGGTGTTTGCACCTGCCTTTACCATGACGGGTATACCGGGCGCATTGTTTTTGCCATTATCATTGGCTATTGGTTTCGCCATGATTATTTCCTACCTGCTTGCACAAACCTTTGTGCCCATTATGGCAAACTGGATAATGAAAAATGAGCATGAGGATAAAAGCCACGACGATGGGTTTGCTTTAGAAGATGAAGGTGACCAATGGGAGCAAAAAGAACTGGCCGTTAAAAAAGCTACCGAAGCCAAAGGCGGTAAACAAACGAAGTTTGATAAATTCAGGCTGTGGTTTTTGGGTGTGATAGACAGGATGATGCCTGCCCGCAAGCTTATTGTATCCGTTTACGTAATTGTGGCGTTTGGCCTGGCGTTTTTACTGTTCGCCATTATAGGGCGCGATGTGTTGCCGAAGGTAAATTCGGGCACGTTCCAGGTGCGTTTGCGCGGTGCGGATGGTACCCGGCTTGAGCGTACCGAAACAACGGCCATACAGGCATTGCATATACTGGAAGGCCTTGTGGGTAAAAACAATATCGCTGTAACCTCAACTATGGTAGGTTCGCACCCATCATCGTTCTCCACAAACCCCATTTACCTGTTTATGGCAGGCCCGCAGGAGGCGGTTATGCAGGTGCAGTTGGCCGAAGGCTATAAAGTGAATTTGGATGAACTGAAAGAGCGTTTTAGAAATGCCATGAAAAAGGCGCTGCCCGATGTTAAGCTATCCTTTGAGCCAATTGAGCTTACAGATAAGATATTGAGCCAGGGATCGCCAACGCCTATCGAAATAGCCTTAACCAGCAAAGACAAAAAGCAAAATGTTATTTATGCGGATAAAATAATTGCGCAGCTGAATAAAATAAATTATTTGCGCGATGTGCAGATAGCCCAATCCTACAAATACCCATCTATCGACATTAATATCGACAGGGTGCGTGCTGCGGAGCTGGGCGTGAGCGTTAATGATATATCACGTACGCTTACGGCTTCTACCTCGTCATCAAGGCTTACCGAGAAAAATGTTTGGGTTGATGAAAAAGCCGGCTTAAGCTACCAGGTACAGGTTGAAGTGCCCGAGTATAAAATGGCAAGCTTAAACGATATACGCGAGATACCTGTTTTGGCCAACTCGCCAAGGCCGATACTGAGCGATGTTGCCGACATTAAAGTTGATACTACCTACGGCGAGGATGATGATATAGGCGCGGTGCCAACCCTATCGGTTACTGCCAACCTTAATAATAAGGATTTGGGTACGGCAACTAACGATGTGCAAAAAGCAATAGCATCAATTGGGAAATTGCCCCGTGGTTTAACGGTTGAGTTACGTGGCATGAGCCAAACACTTACCGATACTTTAAACAGCTTACAAACCGGGCTGTTAGTAGCCATTTTGGTTATTTACCTAATGTTGGCGGCTAATTTCCAATCGTTTAAAGTATCATTTGTGGTACTATCCACCGTGCCGGCAGTGTTGTTTGGCTCGCTGTTCCTGGTAAAAATAACAGGTGCTACGCTTAATCTGCAATCGTACATGGGTATGATTATGTCGGTAGGTGTATCCATATCCAACGCGGTACTGTTAATTACCAACGCCGAAGAATTGCGAAAGCACAACGGCGATGCGTTACGCTCGGCACGCGAGGCGGTAGCTATTCGTATTCGCCCGATATTAATGACCAGTTTGGCCATGATCGTAGGTATGATACCGATGGCATCGGGCCTGGGCGAAGGTGGCGATCAAACATCGCCGCTGGGCCGTGCGGTTATCGGGGGCTTATTAGCCTCAACCTTTGCCGCCTTATTCATATTACCATTGGTTTTTGCCTGGGTACAAGGCAATGCCACAACCGATTCTGTTTCCTTAGACCCTGAAGATAAAGAAAGTAAATTCTATGTCCCCTTGCACCATCATGAACATCAAAAAAAATAAATTAATTATTGCCCTAACCGTGTTGGTTATAGGCACCGGCTTTTTAACCGCTTGCGGCCCCAGTAAAAAGGACCAGGAAGAACAGCAGCAAACTGTAGATCAGGAAAACGCGCTGGATACCCCGGCAGTGGGCCTTATACCTGTTGAAAAAGGCAAACTAACGTCGCAAATCACCGTTCCGGGCGAATTGGAGGCTTTTCAACAAGTACAGCTTTATGCCAAAATTAACAGCTATGTGAAAACTTTGCTGGTTGATATAGGCTCGCAGGTGCACCAGGGGCAGTTACTGGCAACTTTAGAGGCGCCCGAAATAAACTCGCAATTGGAAGAAGCAAAATCGCGCATACAGCAATATAAAGCCATCTATTTTGCCAGCAAGGCAACTTACGACAGGTTGTACAGTACCAGCAAAACGCCGGGTACTGTATCGGAAAACGACCTGGAGCAGGCTGCTGCCAAAAAGCAATCCGATTCGGCCAATGTGGAGGCTGCTAGATCATCGTTGAAAGAAGTTGCCGCCAATCTTGATTATTTGCAGATACGCGCGCCGTTTGACGGGGTGATAACTGTGCGTAACATTAACCAGGGTACTTATGTAGGGCCTGCGGGTGGTGGTGCAAACCTGCCTTTGTTTGTGCTGGAAGACCATAAAAAACTGCGTTTGGTAATATCGGTACCCGAAAATTTTACCGGCGGTTTAAATAACAGCGATAAAGTAAACTTTACCATACGGGAATTACCCGGCCGTAAATATACTGCCGAAGTAAAACGTTTATCGGGCGCATTGGATGAAAAATTAAGGTCGGAACGTTTGGAAATGGATGTTTATAACACTGATAACAAATTGCTGCCCAATATGTATGCCGATGTAAATGTGCCATTGCCTGCAAGCGACAGCGCTTTTATAGTGCCAAAATCGGCAGTGGTAACCTCAACCGAGAAGGTTTTTGTGATTAAAGTGGTGGATAATAAAGCGCAGTGGGTTGATGTACAAAAAGGTGTTGAATCGGGTGATAATATGGAGATCTATGGTGATATTAAACCCGGCGATGAGCTTGTTCAATCGGCTACGGAAGAGATAAGGGACGGATCGACAGTAAAAGCAACAGCAGCCAAAGCTCACGGAAGGGTTGATGACAGCAACGGTAAAGTAGCAAGCGGTCCTGAGGGTGATAGCACTAAGAAGGCGAAGAAGAAGTGATTGGAGGCTAGTGATTAGAGATTAGGAGAGATGATACATAATCCCAAACTTGCAATGCAGGTTTGGGATTTTTCTTTTCAAGAATCAGCGCAATCAAAAAATCACCCTAATCAGCGGTCAGTTTTATCGAATCACATATTTTAATGGTAATCTGATATTAACTTACGAAGCCTTTGAGACTTCGTAAATTAATGGCAGACGGTTTTTTTATTAATCAGCGCAATAAAAAAATCAATTTAATCAGCGGTCAGCTTTTTTAACAGTCCCGCGCCAAGGGCATCGGTGCTTTCGGCGCAATTGGATAGGACAACTACAGCTATATTTTTCTCGGCATTAAAAGCCAAAAAGCTACTGCTGCCACCTGTGCCGCCATTGTGGAAATAGTAATCGGTGCCGTTAACGGTAATTAAAATCCAGTTGAGGCCCAGCTTAATGTTTTTATCGAAGGTAATTTGGTGGGTCAATGCAAATGCTTGTGATAATTTACTGCTGCCGTTTGCCATATTGGCCTTTGCATACAACAGCATATCGTTTACGCTCGATTTTAGTATTCCGCAGGCAGCAATAGCGCCCCAATCCCAAACGGGGGTCTGCTGGCCGTCCTGGTTGTAAACCGCGGCAAAGCGCTGTTTTTGTATGGGCGTTAAAAACGCTTCGGTGCTGTTCATTGCCAAAGGTTTGGTAATAATTTCATTAACCATTTGGTCGTAAGGTTGGCCGTTTACATTTTCTAAAATAATCCCTAACAGCGCTACGGCCAGGTTTGAATATACATACTGTGTACCTGGTTTGCTGTTTAGCTTGCAGCTTTCCAGGTAGGCAAACATCATTTGCTTGGTATAATCCTTATAAGGGTTTGCGGGATCAACAGTTTTGGGGTCGAGATTATCCGGAATTGATGGCAGTCCCGAGGTATGGTTGCTTAAATTAAGCAGCGTAACTGATTGCAGCGATGGGTTGGCGGCAATAGAATCGGGCAGGTATTTGGTGATTGGATCCGTTAGCTGGACTTTACCTTCGTTTACATAATAAGCCAGCAAGGTTGCGGTAAATGTTTTGGTGATGCTGCCTATTTCGTAAATGGTATTATCGGTGGGCAGTTTGCGATTGCCTTTTTCAGTTTCGCCATAATTGTAGGTGCTGAATTTGCCGTTTTTATAGATGCCGATGCTTAAACCCGCCGTACTGATTTTTTGTATATAGGTACGCGCAAGTGTATCTATCACTTTATCAGTTCTGGTTATTAAATGATTGGATGTAGCAACAGGAGCGGGCTTTAAAAACACGCTTTCCTTATACGGCTGAAAAAGGAACAATCCCAGCTTATCATCATCATCCAAACTAATTAACATCTGTAGTGTAACCGTGCTGAATACCAGCTTATAGGTAGCAATTTTGTTATTTACGAAGCTTACAAGCTTTGATTCCAAAATATCTCCTATAGAAAAAAGCTGCGTATTGGCAATATCGCGGAATTTATCGAGCGAAACATTGTTTTTAAAAGTTTCGCCGGTGAGGGCATAAAGGTTATCGGCTTGTTTATTGTTGAACTCTGTTTTTATGATTTGAAATACCGAGTCGGTTTTTTGCTGCTGAATGCTTTGGGCTGATGTGGTTAAGGAGGCAAATGATAATACTAAAATGGTAATATAAACAGGTAAAATCCTCATGGTAAAAAAATTATGAATTATTTAATAATAAAGGATCGGTGAGGCGGATGAATTTACGTTGATTAACCTCCCACCTTAACCGGTATATGATTGCCCCTAACGTATAACTGATAATTAAGCATTTCAGTATGAAAAACATCATATCATGAAACTCGGAAAAGCTGCCCGAAGCAAACGGGTAGCTGATGAGAGAAATCGGTATAAATAAAATTAAACCTGTAAAAAGCCCCCCGTCATAATAGCAAAACCGGTTTATACCAATTTTTCTTTTTATTTCCCAATTCTTTATGAACGAAATCCTTTTAATGTCGCCCGGTGTAAGTCCTTTTGCTTCAAGGATTGCATACTCTTTAAGCTTTTTTTGTGCCTGATCGTAAAAATTATAAGAGGCGCTGGTTGTATAATACAAAAAAACAATACAGTAAATAAAATCAAAATTAGGTTTAAAGGCTTGTATAAATGTTTCTTTGGTTGTTAACCAATTAATGAGATCGCAAGCTGCAACGATAATTAAGAAGCAAAGCAGCAGGAATAAAAAATAAAGTATCCCGCTTTTGATTTTACCAAAACGGACAAACCACTGTAGGAATTTTTTATCGTATGTGATCATTCAGGATATTAAATAGTATTACCCAATTTTACAGCGCATTTAATGTGCTAATTATTACTTCTACTTATCAAATTTATACAATAACTCAATACAGTATCCTTTTTGTATAATTTATCGTTCAGCGTTGGGATAATTTGATAATCTGGGTGTAACCTGCTATTCGCGCCTGTGCTATTTGGCAGTGCAAATACCGACGATGGGCAGTAAACAGTCAACCCGGTATTAGGGAGCGTAAGCGTAGTCACCTCGCCGGATATGCGCATTTTTTCGGCACTGCTATCACCCACAATAACACCCAATTTATAGTATTTAAACGAATTTGCCATCATGTGCGCGGTTGAATAGGTACCCGAATTACTTAACAAAAACACCTTGCCGCTAAATTTATTTTTAACGGCGGCTGGAATAGTTAACGTTGTATCGGCATCGGTTTTAAGTTTTCCGTTGCTAAAATAACTTTCGCTTATGCCAAAACTATAGGGTTTTGTGGTGATGTAATTATATAAGGCGCTTACCAGTTTCGTGCTGCCACCTCCATTGTCCCTGATATCAATAATGAGAGTTTTAACCTGTTGCTGTTGTATAGCAGCGAAGGTTGTTTGTAAAAACTTGTCAAACGCCTCTTTTTTCTCAGTCTCCATCAGGGATATTTTTATCAGCCCAATAGGTTGTTGTTTAACTTTTATCAGTGTGAAATTAAAATCCTGCTTAGCGGCGCTATCTATATTCAGCTTTTGAGCCAAAACACCCGTTATGATTTTATGCATCCCATTTTTAAAAGTAATGTCGAAATTATTATCAAATCCATACACGCGCCACAACAGTATTTGAAATCGCTCTTCAAGGCTTTGCATTTTATATGGCCCGCTATCGCCCGAAATAAAATTCAGCATATCATCAATAAGCTTATCACTACTTATGCCGTTAACGGCGGTTATTTCCCTGCCGGTTTTAATGGTGGTATCGGCAGTAAAGCTTTGGCTTATAAATATCCGTTTGCCATCGATGGCCACGTTAAAGGGCAGCAATTTGCCGCCTTTAGTTTTAAAATCATTTTCATATGCATCGGGCAGGAACATGGAAAAGTGCCCATCGTTAAAGGCGGAGACAAACGATCTTACCAGCCGGTAATATTGTAATACGGTCATGGAATCGGTTAGCTTGTTTTTAATTTCAGTTGCTAATGAATCGACATGTGGGCGGGAGCAGTTGTTGTAGGGATCGGGATTAATAGCGCTTATTCTTTCGAGCAGGTTGTTAAAATCGGATTTTAACTGGTAGGGTGGGATTTTGCGGTATAGGTCGGTTTTTTCGTTGTTGGGTTTGCAGCTAACCAGTATACAGATGATGATTAATGCAGAAAGCACATGGATAGGTTTCATAACAGTGCAATATAACAAATAACGTCATTGCGAGCGATAGCGTGGCAATCTTCGACGGATAGGCGGTGAACTTTTCTATCGAGGATTGCTTCGTACCTCGCAATGACGCGTGGGGGAGATGATGCGATAAAAAACTTACGGTGTTTGCCCCGCCAGCAAATAAAGCACCGCCATGCGGATAGCCACGCCGTTTTCTACCTGGTCAAGGATGATGGATTGTTTGCTGTCGGCAACATCGCTGGTAATTTCTACGCCGCGGTTTATGGGGCCGGGGTGCATTACGGTTATTTCTTTGTCGAGCGAGTCGAGTATTTGCTTGTTTAAGCCATACAGCATAGTGTATTCGCGCAGCGAAGGGAAATACTTAATATCCTGGCGTTCCAGTTGTATGCGCAGCATGTTGGCTACATCGCACCAGTTTAGGGCCTTAATGAGGTTGTGCTCTACCTTTACGCCTAACGAGCCGATGTATTTTGGTATCAGCGTGGTTGGGCCGCAAACCATTACCTCGGCGCCCAGGTGTTTAAGGCATAGTATGTTTGATAACGCTACGCGCGAGTGTAATATATCGCCCACAATAACCACTTTTTTGCCTGCCACATCGCCATATCGTTCGCGGATGGAAAAAGCATCCAGCAGGGCCTGGGTAGGGTGCTCGTGCGCGCCATCGCCGGCGTTTACTATTTGCGCTTTTACGTGTTTCGACAGGAAAATGCCCGCGCCGGCATAGGGGTGGCGCATTACCACCATATCCACCTTCATGGCCAATATGTTGTTAACGGTATCAATCAGTGTTTCGCCCTTGCTAACGGATGATGATGATGCCGCGAAGTTTACCACATCGGCAGAAAGTCTTTTTTCGGCCAGTTCAAATGAAAGGCGTGTACGGGTAGAGTTTTCGAAAAATATATTGGCTATGGTAACATCGCGCAGGGAAGGCACTTTTTTTATCGGCCTGTTTAAAACAGATTTAAAGGTATCGGCAGTTTCAAAAATGAGTTGAATATCCGCCGGGTTCAGATCTTTTATGCCTAATAAGTGCCTTGTGCTTAGTCCTGCCATGTGCTTTTTGATAATATCGAACACTGAATATTGAATGTCGAATAATGAAGTGAACTTCACGCTTCGTTAAACCAGGCTCGTTATTTTTACATATTATTTTTTTTAGCTGTTTCTATACTTTTCACAAATATCGCTATTAACTGATTGCATTCATTTTTTGCTGCTATCGTTTTATCGACATTATGTATCGCTTTTCGTTCAATGATTTTTAAAGAGATCATTGATTCGCGTAGTTCTTTTAAAATTATCTTCATTTTATGAATGAAGTCATTCCTTGATTCAGCCGATTGTGCTTCTCCGTAATTTAACGCAGGGGATAAGCCTGAACGAACCAATTGCCCGGCAATATAATTTCCCAATCGTGTGTTTGGCAAAGCTTCAACTATATCAGTAATAATAACGGCAAAATCAATCAGTCTTTCCTCTAAATCATACTTGGTATTGGCCACTATTACTTTATCCGGCATTCTAAATTTTTACTTCTTCTTACTTTGATATTCGACATTCAGTATTCGATGTTCGATATTAAAATTATACTACCTTTTATTTTACGTCCGATATTAAAAGTATCTTATCTTCCCCATCGGTTTCCTTCCAGCTTACTACTACGCGCTGCGAGGCTATCGAATCTACTTCAATGCCTACATAATCTGCTGCTACGGGTATGTGGCGCGAATAGCGCCTGTCTACCAGTGTGAGCAACTCTATTTTCTCAGCGCGACCAAAAGCGAGCAACGCGTCCATCGCGGCGCGGATGGTGCGGCCTGTCCACAGCACATCATCCATCATAATTACTTTTTTGCCTTCTATAATAAAATCTATTTTAGTTTGATTGGGCACCAGTTGCTCGCGGCGGCGAAAATCATCTCGGTAAAAGGTGATATCCAGGTCGCCCTGTTCAATAGTTTTGCCCGGTAATATTTTGCGGAGTTCTTCGGCTATGCGTTTGGCTAAATAAATGCCACGTGGCTGTATGCCAATGAGAACGGAGCCTGAGAAATCGTTATGATTTTCAATTAACTGACGACATAAACGCTGTATGGTTATCTGAAATTTTTGACCGTCGAGCAGCGTGAGGTTTTGCATCGTTTGGGTGGATTTGGGCAAAGGTAAATAAATTTAGTGATTAGTTGAATAGTGATTAGAGATTAGTTGATTGATTTTGTTATTGTCTTGCTTCCCTTCGCTGCCGCAAGCGTCCCGCTTGTGGTCTTTATGCAAGGTATGCGTTATGCAAATTTGTTATTTTAACGCGGGCCACAAGCGGGACTCTTGCGGCAGCGGGGATAACACAAAATTTATTTTAAAATAATTCCACTGATTATCAGATACTTAAAAAATATATCTCTAATTTGTATATCAACCTGATATACAAATATTTTTTTTATGGAAAATGTATATCATTTTTGTTAAATGAAAAAAGAAACTCAAATTTTAATCAGGGTAGACGATACAGAGAAGTTAGGTTTTGAAGACGCAGCAGATTTGGCTGGAATTTCTTTATCTGCTTGGGCGAGGCAGAGATTAAGAACGGCTGCAATTCAAGAACTACAACAAGCTGGACAGCAAATAGCATTTTTGAAACCCTTACCATTAAAAAAATAAAGTATGGA
>Ga0302309_10002866_pt1 | contig 13898 bp, 9 predicted proteins | sample III_Palsa_N1_1_FD_200453 | JGI IMG/M metagenome (GOLD analysis project Ga0302309, IMG submission 200453) | Peat permafrost microbial communities from Stordalen Mire near Abisko, Sweden - III_Palsa_N1_1 | ecosystem: Environmental > Terrestrial > Soil > Palsa > Peat permafrost | place: Sweden... | reverse complement strand
TGATCGTAGATTGGCCACCCACACATACCTGCTAAGTTATCATCTCCGGCGCAAGTGGATTTAAGTGCATAAACAACATCATTATAGACGCCATAACCGCAAGCCAATAACTTGTCAACTAATCCCTTGTCGGTCAGTGATTTGTTAGTCAGTAGCTCATCTGTTACCGCTCCACTATTGCACCTGTCTGCTGTTGCCTGACACAGTCTTTGTTTGTACTGCAAGTATTGCTGCTTTAGTACAGTGAGGACCTCTTCGGTTAGGGTGCTGTGCTTGTAATCCTTTATCAGATCAAGCACAAGATCATTATCACGTTGAGGGAAGATATACTTGACACCCTAGATCCCCGTGTCATAAGCCCAGTTATCGTCGGTTAACTGTAGTTGCTGTCTTAGCTCATCTATACTAAGCTTTTCTGCGTCAGCCACGTATTGAACACACCAAGGACTATGTGGCCAGTGATTGTACTTAAGAGACTTCTCGGCAAGTTCTTGGTTAGCGAAGATAACCAACATCTGATAGTAGATTATTACTTTACCTCAAGTAGTGACAGTTTCTCATTTTATCATTAGTACTCTGGGTGGACTGGCAGATTAGCAAAGTGAAAGTTGTTTTGTGTAACTAACAAATTCAGTCTGATCATCACCAATATAGAAAGGAGTTTCGTGCGTAAGACCGAGAGGAATTTAGTCGGAAACAAATTTAGGCTTCCAGCATTATCTGGTCGGCAGTTGTTGGCCAACAACCAGTTGTTCGACGCCTTCTTCACTCAGAGTATTATCGACAGCAACTCTAGCTTCATCCCCTGGAGTCCACTAGTTGATGCTACAGTCACTGCCAGTTCAGATCAGCTAACTGGTAAACTACAAGGCCCAGCAACTATGGAGGGAGTCTATGTGGTTGAGTCTTTCTATGATGAGGATGGTGAAAAACTACCAGAAGGTACCGCCAGGATTTTTCACGCAAGATTTAGTTCCTGACTGTCGTCGATGTCAGGAGATTGTCATCAAGTCTCACCAACAACAACCTTACCATTTTTACAGTTATAACTATAGATTTTGTTCAGCGATAGACATAGCTATATAGTAGTAACCAGTATAAAAATTGTCTTCCAAGGAGCACCCTAGAAAATTTTTGTTAGAAACCAGGTTTCTAACAGACGTTGATACCCAGAGATGACCAACTTCAGGCGGTAGCGGTAGCAGTGGTAGTGGTGGTGACCAGATAAAGAAGGGCGACTGGATCTGCCCTGGTTGTAAAGGTCTAGTTTTTGCCTCTAAGTCTCAATGTCGCTGTGGAACTAAAAGACCTGAGGTTGACAAACCAGCCAATACTGACGAGACTAAACGAGAGTGTAAAGTGTGTTTTGACAACTTTGATACACTATTGGCATTAACCACTATGGTTTTTGCAGAGATTGTGTATCTAGATTCTCGCGCGGTTGTCCTATCTGTCGGCAACCTATTCAGAGCTCAACCACGATCTATATGTAATCGTCACTCTTGTGACTGCTGTCATCGTCATAATAACCACAATAATATCTACTAACTAAGTTAGAAGAAGTTCAAGTTATACTCTCTTAGTATCTGCTATTCTCACATTACTATCTCAGCCAGTAGCATACTGGTTAGTATATTGTTGCTGTCAACCTTTATTATGACCGACAAGAATAATGTTTATGAACAACTATATATTTATGTATATATGATACTGTGAGGATAGAGTCTCTCGACACATGAACTAGTTTACATATCTGAACAGTACGACAAAAGTCTTAGATGCAGAGACTAGTTGCCATATTGAAAAGAGGTTAAAGTAAGATGAACTTTATTCTAAGTATGTTGTTAACTACCATCCTAGATGGTAATAATTCTATCTGGCAAGGTTGTTCGAAACAATCTTATTAGAGAGACCTACTACAAATTGTTTTAAATAGTCTTGTTAGAGAGCTCTGTCAGAGCAGTTTGTTATAGACCGCTTGAAACAACCTTGTTAGAGAGGTCTGTTAAACAACTTTGTTTACAGACTGTCTAAAACAACATTGTTGAAGAGATGCTTCAGAGAGATATTTGGAGAAGTCTGTCAGAGAGATCTTTTGAGGAGACTCAATAAGCACTATCACTGTTAGAGATGTCTACTAGAGACAGTGATAGCGATGCTATAGTGAATGAGTAGGTGACTGTTACCATGGTAGCTATTACAGTGTATAATACACAAGTTAAACTTGTGTCTTTTTCAAGCAACTACAGGTACTCTGGTAAAATTGCCCCTTCCAACTTACCAGTTAGCTGGTCTATTCTGGAATAGTTTAGAATATATACCGCGCATCATACCGGCCAAGGCATACGCATCAAGCTCAGAGTGAGCTTTAACTAGCTGATCAATGACAGATGTGATGAGCCTATCGTCAATTGTAGTATAGTTTGATGTTGAGTTCCCAACTTTATTCATACTTAAGTAATCGGGACCAGCAAACTGTTTTGTGTTGCAGTTAAGAAATCTCTGTACCTCGTTTCTTTCTCCCACATGATCGTAACACAACCAGGTGTGACCGAAGTAATAGATAACACAATATTTACCCATAGCTTTTTATGCTACTTGTTGGTCTCCGTAAGAATCAGATCCCTGACAGCCTGTGATAGTGGGTTAACCAAATGGTCCTATCTTCGACGTAGAGGAACTCTGCACCGCAAACTATTATGAGTTTATTGACAACAGAGGTTAGATTTACAGTAACAGTTGTATTCTAAACTGTAACACATAGTATCTGGTATGGCTATAGATCTAACAATGCGAGCATCTACACGGCTATATAGTAGATCGAAGGTTACCATTGCTGTAAGTGGTCTGTGTTATTAACTTTCCAATAATTGTGATGATCTTCATATAGTCGAGATAAGTAGAGACTGTTTGGCCTAACCCTACTTCATGGTCAAGGTTTCTAGTCTATATAATGTGGTAGTACCCAGGATAGTTGTAATTAGGTTACAACTTATAACAGTTACCGGTTGTAATGCAGTCTTTACTTTGTATAGTAAAGGAAGCTGTATTTGTTCTAGTTTTGTAACCTAAGAAGTTAAGAGTGTAAACTACAAACTTTACTAATATCCTCTATGAGATTTATAGTTGTTATTAGTAAAGTTTGGTGACAGCAACTGCAAAGATGTTACAATAGCTATAAGATAGTCTTAGCTAAGACAGTCAGTCATCATAGTAGATAAAACAACACTTGTAGTAATAAGGTATGACGAGCTCAACTCGTCATTGATTTGAGTTCTGGTAATCAGAAGTCTCTCACAGAAGTATGGTACCACCCCACTCGACTAGCAGTAGGTTCCCAGCTGTGTCAGCTGAGACAGCTGAGACAGCTGAGACAGCTGAGACAGATGGCAGACTAGGCCGCTGCACAGCCAGCATGGTGGGCAGTGTGGTCATGGCAAGGTTGTTATGAGACAGCTTTTCGAAGATGAACTCCAGGCGGAACAGTCGATAGGCTGTAGCATCAGTGTCGATGGTTAAGGGAAACACGGTATCAAAGTAGTCAGGATCCACTACTGTCACCCTGAAAGCGGTATCAGCCGGATGACCAGCAAAGCTTGGCCGCCAATACTCATCAAAGTCAGTCCTCTCCCTGTCATTGAGCACTGTTGTTAGTAGCTGTTGACTGAACCGACTGTAGTCGCCAGCCAACATCAAGAACTGCTGCTTACACCTACTGGTCAGAGCCAACTGTAGTGTCGAAGGTACACGATGCAAGTTGTCACTAACACCATTGTCTCTGTTGAGACTGTTAACACTGTCACTAACACTATTAGTGTCAACAGCAATGTCAGCACCATCACCTTGACGCACAGGCCAGTTGGCATCCCAGTAGATATAGGGGTAAGGTTGGTTATTGATTGAGAGCTGATCACCAGTAACCGTGCAGCACCAACGACTGTCAGCATCACGAGTTGGAATCTCAATGTTCAATTGACCCTTGAGTTGGATGTCTACTCTAAGCTGCTTGCTAACATTGTTGTTATTACTAACAACATCACCAGTATCACTGTAGCAGTAGATGGCGGGCTTCTTGGCAGCAACCGGTTCATAGACGCCATTGTAGGAGCGTCGTGAACTCATTACTAGGTGCTTGAAGATGTCGTGGAGGCAGAGGTTGAAGTTGGCCTTATCAGTGAAGTCAAAGACGGTAGCACCAGCCACTTTCAGTGACTGCTTCTCAAGCAGCTGTTGAGTCAGGCTAATAACAGTCTGGTCAGCAGTCTCATCAGGCTTGCCATGATTATCAGCTATCAACCAGCAGACAGTCTGATCACTCAGGATAGTCTGCTGCATGTCTGGCCACAGCCAGTCAAGAAGTGCTGCTGGCTGCTGGCGATCACAGACTAGCAGCACAACATGGGTACCTCTCAGGTAGCTACGAACAATACTCCTCTGTTCAACCTTTCCAGCGGTATCCCACAGCTGCACCTTGAGGGTATGTTGATTGTGCCTAATACGGAAAGTGGTGAACTCAACACCAATAGTGGCTTCGTACCTGCGAGACCCCTTGTACTCGTTGGTGATCACAGCACAGAGTTTAGTCTTACCCACCAGCGACGGACCCACCACTGTAAGCTTGACTAGGAAATCGTAGTTGTCACTGGTTGTCAGGCCTGCATCAGCAACAATAGAGTGTTCGCAGTTATGATCACTACAGATAAGTATAGGCTCCGGCTCCACATACTCTGGCTGCTGGCCTTGACAAGGGCAGATGTGCTGTCTGGTAAACAGTCTTGTCAAAGAGTTACCCATTATCTCAGCTGTTTCCTGTCTTCTATTATATTTCAACTTTTTTGATGTTAGATGTGTTTGCAAAGTACATCGTAGGGATGAGTAGTCCTTATAATCAAAACATTATCTACCATTCTCTATAGGTTTAATCTGTAGAGTATTTAACACAGTTATAAGTCTTGTTGTCCTAACAACTATGTTAAATACCCTGTAGATCTAGGCTACAGCTCGCAACTGTAGTCTTTGATTACTACTGTTGCTGTTACAGTTGTAATTGTTAGTAACAGATATAACCTGACCATCCTACTCAACGGTTACAGTCACCATCAGGATATCTCTGATACAGTCACTTGGTATATCTTCTAATAAGGTCATTTAACAGACCTCTTAAGGAGGTCTTAGTATAAGACTCCTCTAGTGACTTTGCCAGATAGCCCTGTCTAACAGTCTCATCAGAGACGTCTCCTAAAGTCTGCTAAACAGTCTTATCAGAGAGATTTGATAGACAGGTCTGTCAAACCCACTCTAGTAATAAATTCCAGTCTTAATTACTTCATAGTGAAGCAGCTAACCATTTTATGTTAGAACCGCTGATCTGAGATAAGAACACCCATTTTGTACTCTTCAATGGCTTTAGGTCGTCCACTCTCATATCAGTAATACTGCAGACTATCTTCCTCGCCATCCTTGTAGATGTGTCGGTACTCAGGTTGTCCATTCACATACCAAGCTTCCTGCAGACCATCTAGCTTGCCATCTTTGTAGGTATCTCGGTACTGAAGTTGTCCATTATCATACCAACCTTCTGATAGACCATCTAGCTTGCCATCTTTGTAGGTATCTCGGTACTGAGCTTGTCCATTCACATACCAGCCCGATTTAAAGGAATAACCTACTTCATTCCCATTGACAGTATGGTAGATTTTTACTTTTTTCTTTTGCTTTCTACTTTCATCATAGTAACTTAAGTCTGTATGATACACCTTATCACCATCTAAAACAACTTCCTTGTTAGCATTAAGGTTCAACCACTTATCAAAGAACTCCTTTTGAGTTCTGAGATCAACAGGAATAAACTCATAAGGGCTTCTCAACCAGACCTCAATGTCATTAGGAAGGTAAGGGTAGACTATAACCCAGAACTTGTAGGCTTGAGGTATTAGATAGATTAGGAAGTCTTTATCTTCGTAGTAGTCTTCAATAGTCAAACACTGGAATAGTTCTTCTGCAGTATCAATAGTTGGTTTGTAACCAAATAAGAAGTCAACGTAGAAGTGGAAGGCTTCAGTAAAGTCGGGTTTGACGTCTAACTCAATGTCATGCTTAAGATGAAGGTCGGACAGAGCAGCCTCGAGAACTTTAGAGGAAGCCAGAAACTTAAAGGGGACGGTATATATTTCACTGTTAATTAGGTGGAAGATAACAGACATTTTGCTGTTATTCTAACATTTAGATGGTAATCTTGTCACTTTACATTTGTAATCTTTGACTACTATGGCTGCAGTAGTAATTGTAATAGTTATAGTAGTTGTAGTAATTATAGTTGTTAACTAGACAAAAGATCTACAAGTTAGACTTGTAGAATGTTGTTAGTGAGTTACTGATCATCGTCAGCATCAGCATCATGAGTGGTCTCCTCATCACTTGATGGCTGATCACAAATCTCCTCGTTGAAGCAGTGGCTCAGAGTGTTGAAGATGTCAACATGACGCTGGTAGACGGTCATGTGTTGACGCCATTTCTCATGACAGTTGTTACCCTCATTGAGATCCCCGAAGTCCTCATTGAGGATCTCGTTGAAGTTGTCGTAGTGACAGTTACACAAGAACTTCTGGTAACGTCTCTCTGACACAGGCTTCACAATACCCAAATGCAGAGCCTCTAGCACCTTCATCTTCTTAGCCTTTTTGTCTGTCTTCTGGAGCTCAGGCTCAGCTTGAGACTGACTGTTGGAAGCAATAACATCATCACTGGCTGAAGCAGAGTTTTCGTTGATCTTCTTCTCACCGGGCTGCTTACTAATAGTCTGCTGAATACGCGCTTCAGCAGCTTTGGCCTGTCCACTAGTAACCTCTGTTTCCAATAGGGTCGGAGACTGGTGACTAATACTATGGTACATCTCGAGGTAGATCTCCTTGATCTTACGATGGATGTCCTGCATCTTAAGCACTTCCTCCAACACCTTTCTGTCAGAGGCCAACGTTGGAATGAGTCGGCTGAACTTCACTAGCTGCTGCTCACAATGGGTGATAACAATCACTAAGTCAGTTAGATCAGGAAATCTAATATCCTTGATGTCATCGGTAAGTTTCTTAATCCCGTTAGAAAAACTATCCATTGCCTTACACCAGCTGTCGCTCTTCTCATCCCAGATGTCAAACGCATTACCACCCACCGTCAGGTCATCCTTGAGTCTAATGTGCAACCAGTCAGACACAAACTCACGATGCAGGGTGGTGGTATCCTTACACAGACGAGGAAAGTCTAGCTCATACCAGTGGCCCTTATGATTGAGAAAAGCGCGGTGCTTTTCGGGTTCAGGGTACTTGTTGGCCAAGTTCCCGGGAACGTCAGGAATAACAAAAGTTGCCATCAGTGATATAATTTTTAACAGAAAGAGAGAGAAAGGCAGAAATAGAATATTTATCATTTTGCCAGCATCATATGTGAGTGTCATATGTAGATATGATCTCATGACTTACAGGAAATAAGATAATTTCAATGTAATCACAAAGTTGAAATTGTTAACCGCTCATCCCTTTAAGGAGTAAAACCTTACCATTATCATGCCAACAGAATTTACTGTCACTGAGCTTAAGAATGACACCAACATGGGCATCCTGTTGGCCTGTCTAGAGGCTGAGATGGAACCCACCGCTGAAGACAGCATCTGGCAGATCCTGATTAACGGTAAGGTGGCACTATTCCTTATCTTGCCAACCTCCTCGGGTAAGCCGCAGCTGTACTCTAGCAGTGCTGAGCTGCTCAAGGTTCATCCTCAACTGACCTCAGTAATTACTGGTGATAGTAATGACACCACCGACAACAACAAAGGTTGGATGGCTAAGCTCGAGCGTGAGAATGTAGATCATGCTATCGACTATGTGGTGTCTGAGAGAAGTGGTAAGCTCGTAGGCCTGCTGTACACTGACTTCATGCACAACTGCTCCCGCACCTTCTTCCCTGTGCTTGTGCATGAGCACGATGTGGCGTCAGTTACCCACATCATGCCAGATGTCACTTTCAGCTATCCTGAGACTATCTGGCGCAGACTTAAGCAGTTTACCGATAGTTTCATTGCTATCGATCCTAAGTCAGAGTGGAACAACACCTTTCATGCCTCAGCCTGTGTGCTGTTGACTGATGACAACATGTAACTTTGATTAGGTCTGGTTGTCAAGCTGGTAATTACAACACTGTGTTGTAATTCTGTACATTATAAACTATACTTCTAATGTAAATGACTAGTAGTGTCTGGCTGCCATCGGAATTACTATCTAAGACGATTTTCTACTATTGCTCGCTAGTTAACAGGTTATGGTTGTTGTTACTGTTGTTCTTGTTGAACATACTACAAAGTATAATGTTGAGTAAAGGTGGTGATTGTAGAGAGTCTACTGATGGAACAACAGCTATATGCAGCGATACATGAGGGTCAGATAGAAATGGCTAAAGCTGTGATACCTGGGCGGCGCGACAGTCGCACTAACGCTAACGTCAGTGACATCAACTGGAGAAACAGTGGGCACTACGGCCGAATCATACTACATATCGCAGCTCAGACAGGTTGTGACACTATTATTCGCTTGCTATTACTTCGTCATGACCTTGCTATTAATCAACAGGATGATTATGGTTATACTGCCCTTCACACTGCCTGCAACTATGGACGAACATCTTGTGTTCGTCTTCTACTTAGTCATTTCGACATCAAAATTGGCTTGGTTACCACGTCCGGCCCCACACCACTAAACTTAGTTGTCGAAAGAGGCAGGCGTCACATTATTATTCTGCTAAACAGTTTTAATGCCGACCCTAGAAGGGCAATATTTGGATTGAAGATGAAGCTTGACTTAGTTGCCGACTTTTTCGTTCTAATCCTCTTTGTCTGCGATGGGTTACTAAAAGTCAAAAAAACCTACAGGTAACGGAGCCGGCCGGTTTTTTTTGGCATAGCCTCACAACCCCTCAAACAATCGCATACGCGATTGTAAAGGAAATACAGATGCCACTGTGTCATCATCTTATTGACTCTACTAAATTTAATGTTAGCAGTGCTAACACCGAACTAGCCCTACGAAGATTAGCTAGTATGTGGTAGTTGTCAGGTATAACAGCAAGAGAAAAATGATAATGTCTATTAAGAGACGAACAGGCAAATCACCACTACTATCGCTTGACATAAACAACAAAGATGGCTACTGATCACCATGGTCAGCAAATATACTTGCTGATTACTGACAATAAAGGTGGCAATATCACCGCTACTCACACACTATCTAACGATAGTGCCATTAGACAGAGTCAGCTATTCAACGACATTCTGTCATGCATCAATGGCCCTAACAAGGTCTACTTCCCACCACAGTTCAACAGTGTCGTTAATTATTACCTTGACTATTGTGACTATAGTCACTGTTACAATGACAATGGTCACGATGGTCAAGAGACTATGGACAATGATCAGCTGGCTAAGCTGCTGCAACTGGCTGATTTTCTGGATGATGAACAGCTCTTGCAACGGCTGATGCAAGACCATGTCAGACCAAACTACTCTAGGTATCAGGTCATGTTGGAGGGTTTATCAGCCGAGCTGCACTCGAGGATGAAGATGTATCTGCCACTGTGCCTTCTCAACTATACTGAGGCTGACTATGTTCAGCACAGTCCTCGACTCAAAACCTGGTTGGCTCGCAACTTAGATAAGGTGATAATCGTAGATGGGCAGAATTATGTGACTGTACTAACCCCACCTACACCTCTTCGTCCTCTGGAAGGTGATGATCCTCTTCAACCTAAACTTATTAAGAGTCGCCAGTTCTATTGCTATAAGGATACGCTAACGAAGCACGGTCCTTTTTGGAGCTGGAACATCACTGATAATAACGGTGATGACTATGGTCACAATGAGACTATTGTGACATCCGCAATCGGTAACTATTATGAAGATAAACAACATGGTGTATGGAAGTACTACTACAGCAGTGGAGCTCAGAAACAAGAGACTAACTTCATCAACGGTATCAAGCACGGTCTTCAGCGTTACTGGTTTGCTGATAGCCAGCAACTTAAGCTTGAAGAGAACTTTCATATGGGTAAGCTGCACGGTCTCACAACGAAGTTCAAATACACAAATAGTAAGTGTCACTACAAGTGTACAGAGATACAGTACTTTGATGGTAAGGTGGCGTCAGAAAAGCACTACAAGAGTAATGGTAGGATTCGGCGTTACATGCAGAACAACATAGCAGGACCACTGAACGCTAGTAAGAGTATCTACGAGATTAGGAGTTACCATACGGGAACGAACTATATGGGCATCGTTTTTCAGGGTAATTATCAACACACCAGTTCGCTACCTGACAGAAAAGATAGGATTAGGTATCGTAACAACGAAGAGCTTGAAATCAGCTATTACAGCTGCGGAACTAAGTGTTCTACTACAGCCAAGGGTTACCCAGACGAGTTAAACGGTGATAGTTGGCGCTGGTATAAATCAGGTCAGGCTAAGTCACGCTGCGCTTACAAGACTAACTTGCTACATGGCCGCAGCTATGGCTGGTACCGTAGTGGTCAACTTAAGTATGTTTGTAGTCACCGTCAGGGACAGCGTCATGGCCTGTGGCTGCAGCTGACAGCCAATGGTCGAGTTAAGAGCCGTCATTACTACTGTGATGATGTCCGACTGCCATCAGCCCGAGCAGCGGCGGTCTTTAACACCCTATCTAACACAGATGTGGCCAAGCTGATGGCATCACCACATGACCCCCAGCGACGCATAAACATAACTGACGTCAACCCACTTGTCAACCTCACAGATGCAGATGTTGGAAATCAGTAACTTTGTACAGTTGTAGAGGTTGGAAGATAGTGCTACATTCTAGGAATGTAGTTTTGTCATAGTTGGACCGCTGATGGGTAGTATCTTATCTACAATACTCTTATCGTAAAAACAGAGAGAGAGAAAAGGCGAATGTGGAATATGGTGCTGTGGCCATAAGTATAGGTACAAATTTAACCATAAAATTTCTATTACAAGGTAACCTCGTAATTCTGTAACTTGTAAGACCATAAGCTATAGTTCTAACTGTACACCTTGTGTAGCGCAAGGTAAGATTATTTGTGTGTATAATTATTGTCATAAGCTGTAGTTCTAACCACCACAGGTTGTAGTACTGTGATTATGAACTATAATTATAATTAGCAATTACAACACTATATTGTAATCTCCTATTTTATATCTTTGTGTAACTACACTCGTATACAACTGTACTCTATAACATTAGTACCCTATACATGCTTACAAGTTTTATATTACAAGACTATCCTGTGACTAGTGGCCACGGTTATAATTTCATCTCGATATTATAACATTATAGCACTATAACTTGACTACAAGTTTCTTACTCTACGTCACTTTGGAACCTATAGCTCTGTAACACAACCATAAGATCCCTTCATACTATGAGATTACAATACAATGTTGTAATAATATAACTTCGCTATGCCACTCTATCTTATAGACAAGGACATGAGTTGTAGCCGGTACTACCGACATAGTTATCGTCTAACAGAAATCTTAGCTAGGCTAAGATTTTCATACCAACGTTCCATCTTACATGTCTCATGCCAGCATTATTCTGTAGGCACGACTCTTGTCAGCCTCGGTGCTGGTCTCCTAATCTGTGTCGGTTCAGTGGTGGTAGTGACAGTTGCTGCTAAAGCAACTGTCACAGCTGCTCTAAGTCGTCTCTGTAGCGGCTGCAATTCACCCTCACCGGTAGTTGGGGCATTAGCCACTGTTGTCACCCTGGGTGCGGGGTGTCTAGTTGGCGTAGGACTAACTGCCCTAGGGCCGGTTGGTCTAGTAACAGGGTTTCGGCTAGTACTGCTAGTAGCTACGCTATTAAGATCACACATTCCTACAACCTCCACTGTCATCTTCTTGCTGGTAGCGGAAGGTCCAGTAGTCGAAGGTTGAGCTTGCTCACCCTGCCTACTAGTCGAAGGTTGAGCTTGCTCACCCTTCTTGCCACCTAAGTAACCGACACCCTGTGGCTGGTAGATGCAACGCTTGCTGTCATCCCAGTAGATGACAGCCAGCTCACGGCCGAACTTCTCCTTGCCTAAAAACTGGATCCAGACATACTTATCTTCCAGTTGGCCTTTGGTGATGCCTGCTTGCACTTTGCCTTCGTCGGTGTTAAGTTCGGCTGAGTCAATACCGAATAGGCGACAGGTGAAGACTGTCACAATCTTGCCCTCCTGCTGCAGCAAAGAACAGTTCTTGCCTTTGCCACACTGGGAGATGTCACGGGTGCTAAGGATGATAGCACAGTTGAGGGTGTCACCGTCATGCACTGAGGTGATAAAGGCTTTGGTGAACAGGTTGTGCAGAGTGAAGGGACACAAGGTCTTGAGCAGCTTAGGGTCCAACTGCTCAATGTCATTGATGCTGCTGTCGATGGTGATGGTTTGATTGAGACTGCAAACCTCACTTGACACCAGAGCTTCCAAGTCGTTAAGTGGTAAGAACAGCTCATGGTCAAAATCCTTTTCAGCGAAGACACTGGGGTTGTCATCAAACAGCTGTTTTAGATCAGCGATGCTACCAACAAAGCGGTGACCTCTTAGAGCATACTTGTCTTTATCCAACTTGATGATCTTACGACCGGTAGCCAAGTTCAGCCAATGGTTATCCTGGGGATCCTCATATGACTTAACAACAGGTCTGTTGTTAACTTTAGTAGTGAACTTAAACAGCATACTTTGTTAGTGACTGATGGTGATCTGTCGATTTTATAGTTTATAGAGTGGTTGTTAGTGGGTTAATCTTCTATTGATTAATAATTCACTTTGTTATTTGGCTGCTGTTGTCATAGTTCCAACTTGTAACTTACAAGTTGGACTCACAAGGTTAGAGTTATAATACTATTATAACATAGTATTATAACTCTAACCTTGTAACTACTACAAAAACCTTGTAACTACTCAAGGTTGTAACTACCACAAAATCTTGTTATAAGTTAGAGTTATAACTTAGGTTTGTAACTACTATAACTTAGAGTTACAAGTTAGGCATATAAGTTAGAGCTCATAGTGACTAAAAGCCTAAATCATGGTGTTATTTGTAATGTTTACTTAGATACTAAGTAAACCATATTCAACAACATCTTATAGAATCATGCTACATTCGTGTTGTTTGTAACTCTATTAAATCCTATCTGTAGTATAGCACTCTCCAAGCTGTTAGAGTTTGTACAAACTCCATTTACGGTAAAGTTTTTAGTAATTACAACTTAGGAATATATTTGGTGTCAACAAATATTTATCTGATGTCTGGAGACAAGAAAAGTTATGTTTACTTAGTTCAAGCTAGTAGCTGGAAGCCAGACCAATATAAGATTGGAATAACATCTCAGCCTTATATACGTTTTGGTCAATACGGTACAAGGGAGAATGTTAGAAAAATACGTCTTATGGCAGTGCCTAACCGTAGTGAGATTGAGGAGAAAATTAAAGAAGCTTTTAAGCTGAAGTTTGATTGCTGGCGTGGACGCGAATATTTTGAGGGTAATGAGGTCGAAATCTGTGGTTGCTTTGATAAGATTTTAGCAGAATACCGTCTTCCATTTGAGATTTCCAGCATCAGTGTGAGTAGAGAGTCAGTTAAGAGAATTATTGAGGAGCTTGAGGGGAAGAACAAATGTGTCGTTACAAGACAAGGTATCATATATAAGAGTGCACCTCTACCTAAATGGCTCAGGTATGACGATAACACTAAACCTACTGATCTTAGAATAAATGTTTCTTCGGATGAGGAGTTAGCAGAATTACAAAATATCGTCAACAGTATCTGTAGATATTTTGTTAATTCAAATGAAAGCCGAGAAGACATTGACCTT